>OHFP01000081.1_pt1 | contig 59134 bp, 50 predicted proteins | sample 1567591 | NCBI WGS metagenome assembly OHFP01 (sample SAMEA3879547, study PRJEB24766) | human gut metagenome | biome: human-associated habitat; feature: feces | place: USA | collected 1985/1987 | reverse complement strand
ATTATTGACGTATTTAAGCAGGAGGCTAATATTTAATGAAATTAAAATCAAAAATCTTAATGCCAACTCTTATGTTAGGGGCATTAACACTTGGTTGTTTAACAGGTTGTGGTGAAACCGACAATAGAACTAAAGTTGTATTTTGGACAAATATTTGGGATCCAGCAGATGAACCAACTGGCGAAGATACAATGATGAAAAACATTATTGCTGCTTTTGAAGAAAAATATCCTGATATTCATATTATTTATGAACAAAGTGGACAATATGGAACAATTAATGAAACAATTACTAAAAATTTAAGTAACATAAATAACTTACCAAGCATGGCTGTTTGTTATCCAGACTATGTTGTCAATTACTTAGAAAGCGGCAAAGTCTTAAAAATGGATAAATTCATGGAAAGCACTGAATATGGTTTTGGTCATGATGCTAACAATGAAGGTGCTGCTGAAAGTGATACAGTTGCAAGCGATTTAAATACAAAATTCCTTGAAGAAGGACAACAATATACTCTTAAAGGGACATATTCACTTCCTTGGTACAAAAATAGCGAAGCTTTGTTCTATAACTATGATGTTTTAAGTACTCAACTTAAGGGTTCTGAATTTGAAACAAATTTTGAAGAGAAACTTACCAACTGGGAAGGAATTATCGAAATTGCTCGTTATTTAAAAACAAAGAGTTTTGATACAACATGGTCAACTTGGGTTGGCGGTGATGATGGTGGATACGAAATTCTTCCTCACCACGTTTATTGGAAAGGCGAAACAATTCCTACTGATGGAAGTGCCCCAAGTAATTATGCAACTCCAATAAGTTATGACTCAATTGATAACTTATTTATTACTTTTGCAGAAATGATGGATGTTCCTTATACAGCTGGTGATACAAATGAAGATGGAACAGTCACAAAAGATGAAGCAATCTTATTCTATGATCCAACAACAGGTGCAGCTGAAAAAACTGTTCAAATGATTAAAATGCTTAAAGGTTGGTATGATGAAGGACTTATTACAACTTCTGAAATGCTTGACTCTAAAGGCGATGGCAGTTATGGTTGCTGGAACGAATATACTTACTATCAAAATTCATTCATCTATGTAAATGGTAGTAAGAATGCATGGTATGGATCATACAATACTTTTAGAGGAAAAGTTTTACCAACACCTACAATTGATGATGGAATGCTTAAAGAAACTCCAGTAGTTGATAACAAAAACGCTCATTCTAAAGCAATGTCTCAAGGTGCAAATATTGTTTTCTTTGATAAAGGTGATGAAGTGAATGAAGCTGCTTGGTTATTCTATAAGTTCTTAACAAATACTCAAAATTCATCAACAGTTGCATTACAAATGACTTCAATGCCTGTTAGATCTTCTAGTTATTCAACTGCTGAATTTAAAGAAGCAACCGCTGAAAAAGATAATTTCCCAGCAACATTAGGAGATAAAAATCAAGAAGTAAACTACAATTACTTACAAGCAAACGTTTATGATATTTATCAACAATATGATAAAAATAAACAAACATTTGTTGCTCCAGTTTCTCAATTCTCTTCAAGTGCTAGAAGTGCAATTGAGAAGATGATGATTAGCGTTTTCAAATATGAAGCAAAAGATGATGCTGATTTAACTACAAAAATTGAAGAAGAGTTAGAAGCAGCATATAATCAAGTTGCTTAATTTAGAAAATAACTTAAAATGAACAAAATTCTTGGGGGATACTCCAAGAATTTTTTTCATTTAAAGAAGAAAATACTATATAATACTCTTATGCAAAATAACGAAAAAACATTGCTTCGTAAATTCAAAGAAAAGAAAAACTTAGGAATTTCTCTAGGAATTCTTGGGTTGGCTTTTATCATCATTTCTTTATTTTTTATCCCTTTAATGAAAGAAGAAACAAGAAGATTCGGGGAAGATGTTGTTATTTATGATTATTTTGCTATGACTATTTTCCATATATTTATTGTTATTGGCATTTTGCTTTTTATCGCTGGAGTAGTTTTAACAATTATTTACTTATTAAAAGCAAGGAAAGTTATGAAAAATGAAAATCAAAATTGAGCATTTAGAAAAAATATACAAAGCTGAAGCAAGTAAAAATATTGCTGAAACTATTGCAGTAAATGATTTTAATCTTGATATTGACGATGGTGAACTTGTTGCTCTTTTAGGTCCATCAGGTTGTGGCAAATCAACAACTTTATACATGATTAGCGGACTTATTGATCCAACTGGAGGGAAAATATTTTTTGGCGAAGATGATGTAACTAGCTTAGCTAGTGAAAAAAGAAGTATTGGTTTTGTTTTTCAAAACTATGCTTTATATCCTCATATGAATATCTTTAAAAATATTTCTTTCCCTTTAACTAACTTAAAAATTAATGCTTATTTATATTCTTCCAAAATGGTAAATCTTTTAAACATTAAAAAGATTATTGATGAAGATTTAACAAAAGTTAAAGAGTTAACTGAAAAAGCCAAAGAGAATAAAAAGATTAATCGTTTTAATTTAGTTAATCTTTTTAAAAAAGAATATAAACTTTCAAAAAGAGGAAGTGAAAGTTTATATTCTTTAATTATTAAATATGATTTTAATAAAGAGGAAATACTTAAAGCCATTGATAATAAGATTTTAACTTTAAAAAAGATACAATCTATATTTAGAAGAAAACTTGATGAAGAAGGATTCTTTCTTTCATTAACTAATGAAAGAATAAAGCGCATAAGAAAATTATATAAAGATGAGATTGATGTTTTAGTAAATGATGTTGCTAGAATTGTAAAGATTGATGAATATCTAGAAAGAAAACCTAGCGAATTAAGTGGTGGTCAACAACAAAGAGTAGCTATTGCTAGAGCACTAGTTAAAAAGCCAAAAGTCTTACTTTTAGATGAACCATTATCTAATCTTGATGCTCGCTTAAGAATTGAAACAAGAGAAGAAATTAGACGAATTCAAAAAGAAACTGGTATTACAACTATCTTTGTTACACATGATCAAGATGAAGCGATGGCTATTGCTGATAAGATGGTTGTTATGTCGATGGGTGAGATTCAACAAATTGGTAAGCCTCAAGAAATATATAAAAATCCTACCAATCTATTTGTTGCTAAGTTTTTAGGTGTTCCTCCAATCAATTTATTTAAAGGGATGATTAAAAATCACCATCTCTATATTGGGGAAGAGTTAATTATTGAAAATGAAATTAAAACTGATGATAAAGAAGTAGTTGTTGGTATTCGTCCAGAAGCTTATGAACTTGTTCCAACTGATTCTAATGTTGGATTAACATTAAAAATGGAAAAGGTATTTAAAGCGGGTAGAGATTTAACTTTAATATCTTCTTCTAAATATGCACTTAACGAAATTAAACAAATTCTAGATAGTGATACTAAGGGGATTGAAGGGGTAAATAGATTTACGATTAATATAGAGCGTTTATTTATCTTTGACGCTAAAACAGAAAAAAGAGTTGAGTTTTAAAAGGTTTTTGTAACAATTATGGAAAATAAACATATTTTTGCCCCAAAGTTATATATTAGATTTTTTAGTTTTTTAGTTGATGCTTTATTGTTTTTTATATTGACATTTATTTTGACATTCTTTGTTTTTAACAACGTATTTTCACCAACAGAATATAATAAATTATTGCAAGAAACTCTTGTTTATAGCAATTTGTATGTTCTGAATGATAATAATATTTATAGCCAACTTTATAACGGAACCGTTGAAGAATATAAAGATATAGTTGAAAGTTATTACTTGACTTTTGAAGATCGTTCAAATGATGAAAATGATAAAGTTAATTACTTCGAAAGTGATTTTTATAAAGAGCATGGAGGCATAAGAAGCCCTTTAACTATCGAAGAATATAATGAAAGGATTTTGATGGCTGGAGAAGAAGAATCTTATTTTGAATATGATATAGAAAATGGAGTAATAGATAAAACTAAATTAGCTGTTATCAAACCTACATACTTAAAAGAAAATTATGAAGAACAAACACTAGAGTTTGTAAGCGATGATTACAAAGGTGCTTTTATTAGTTTTTACACAAGTCAGTATAAGAATTGTTTTACTGATTTGTATAATGACCAATTTTATGTTGATGCTAGAAATGAAATCAATAGATTATCGCAAAATAATTTAGGACTTTCTTGTTTAATTCCATCTGTTTTAATTTATTTTATAATACCTTTTTTTAATGTAGGCAATAAATCTATTGGTAGAACGATTTTTAGATTAGGACTATGTAACATGGATGGCTTTAAAATTAAAAGTTATCAGGTTGCAATTCGTGCTTTGCCAAGTCTAATATTATCTATTCTTCCTTTTTTCATTGGAGATTTAATGATTCTTTTGTCTATATGTTTTGGTTATATATTAATTAGTGCTTGTTCAACTATAATTGTTTCTGATAATGTTTCTGTTGTTGATTTTATATCAATGACTAGAGTTGTAGACTTAAAAACATCAAAAATATTTAGAAACAGTGACGATTTAAAGGAAAAAGAAGACCTTATTTATGGAGATTAAAGACATTAAATATGCCAATTTAGGCCGAAGGGTCTTAGGAATTATTTTAGATTTAATATTTTTTATAATTCTTTTATTGTTCTTTTATTTGCCTGTTGTAGAAGGTTATGTTGACATTGGTTTTCATAATGCTCAAGTATTAAATGATGTTAAAGCTTTACAGGTATATTCAGGCTTGTTTGTTGATAGAAGTGAAGAGAGTCAAGAACCTTTAACTAACGTCAGCCTTATTGGTCGTGAAGAATTAACTGACGAAAATAATTACTTTACTTTTGATTCTTATAAAGTTTATCTAAACGCGACTTACAATTTTTATACTAACAAAGATTTATCTTTTCATAATGAGCTTTTAGAAATGATATTTTCAAAAACAGATATTAGTGATTCCGAACTTAATTATTGGTTCAATACCCAAGTTTTAAACATTGATCAAAGTTTAGATTATGATGTCTATTATCTTGAGAATGCCGATTTATATTCCTCACCATTAAATGATAATTGCAAAGTCAAAGAAACCATAACTTTTAAAGGTGAAACTTTTACTAAAACTAGTGATGACAATCGACAAAATCAAGAATATATTTTGGCTTCAATCAAAATTTTTAGTGATACTCTGGACTTTCCTGGAACATATCAAGAAGCTTTGCTTCATTTAAGGAATACTGATGAATATTCAAATTATTATCTTCAACTTGAAAGAATATCTCGTTATGAAGCTTATATTGCAATTGCGATAAGCGGTTTAATATATTTTTTAATTATTCCTCTGTTTTTTAAAAATGGGGAAACTTTTGGAATGAAAATAGTACATGTTGGGTTAGTTAATTCGCTAGAATACCAAGTTTCTAAACCACAAGTATTTTTAAAAAATTTCTTCATTTTAGCGGAGATTTTTGTGGGAATATTTACTTTTTTCTTAGTTTTCTTGGTCGATTATATTGTAATGATTTTTACAAAACGTCATAGATCTTTTAGTGATTTAATTGCGGCGACTGTTGTTATTGATACAAAAACTAGTGTGTGGTTTGTTTCTCGAAGTGTAGAAGAAAAACTGATTTCTCAAATCGAAGAAAACCTAAAAAAGAGTAATCTTGGAATGGATGAAAATGATGAAAAATACGATTAATATCATTATATTTGGAAATTTTAGCAAAATACTAAAATGTCAAATTAAGTATTTTTTATTGAATTCATTTTTGATATAGTAAAGATACACATAAAAAAAGGATTTTGTTATGGAAGTAAAAATTGAAAACTTGGTAAAAATCTTCTCAGGAAAGAAAGGTGCAAAAACTGTAGCAGTTAACAACATGAACTTCGATATTCCTGATGGGAAATTATGCGGCTTACTCGGGCCATCTGGATGTGGAAAATCAACAACACTTTATATGATTGCTGGTTTACACAATGTCACAGAAGGAAAAATTTATTTCGGTGACGAAGAAGTCACAAATCTTCCTGCTGAAAATAGAGGTATCGGTCTTGTTTTCCAAAACTACGCTCTTTATCCTCATTTCAATGTTAGACAAAATATCATGTTTCCACTTGATAATGTTAGACCAAAGCTTACCTATGATGAAAAATGTGCAATCGTTTTAGAAAACGCAAAGATTGTTCATATCGAAAAACTTCTTGATAGAAAACCAAAAGAATTATCTGGTGGTCAACAACAACGTGTTGCTATCGCTAGAGCTTTAGCAAAAAGACCACGTGTTTTACTTCTTGATGAACCTTTATCAAACTTAGATGCACGTTTAAGACTTCAAACTAGAGAAGAAATTAAACGTATTCAAAAAGAAACTGGAATTACAACAGTATTCGTTACTCATGACCAAGAAGAAGCTATGTCAATTAGCGATTTTATTGTTGTCATGAGAGATGGTATTGTTCAACAAAAAGATGAACCTCAAAAAGTTTATGATGAACCAGCGAATTTATTTGTCGCCAAGTTCCTTGGAACACCTGCCATTAATGTTTTTAAAGGCGAAATTAAAAATGGTGTTTTATATATTGCTGGCAACAAATTATCAGATAATCTTGAATTAAAGCATGTTCATATTGAAGAATTAACTTGTCCACATTGTGGTGCTATTGTTCCACATAATGCAAAATATTGTAATGTTTGTGGTGCTAATATTAGAGAAGGTGGCGCAATTGTTAAGAGAAAAACAAGTGATAAAGAAGAACAAGTTATTTATAACTTACAAAAATCAATTTCTTATACCAAAACTGGCAATAAAGATATTGATAAATTAGTTATTAAGTTTAAAAAGACATTCAATAAATTTGATTCTGCTAATATCGTTAATAAATTTGAAGAACTTTTGCCTAGTATAACTGATGGAAAAACCTTATTAATCGCTCAAGGTGAAGTAGTTAAAGCAAGAGCACTTGAAGCTGTCAAAAATGTTGAAGCAATTAACGATAGCGTTAAGTCTGTTATTGACGCAGCTAAAGAAGATATCAGAAATTGTAACAATGCTTATACAAAAGAAGGCCAAAATAGAATCAATTCTTTAGTCAGAAAGATTAATAATGCTAATGTAGTCTATAATATTGCACAAAAAGTTGACTCCTTATATCAAGAAAGTGATTGGGAAACTACCAAGAATATTAAAAAGACACAAGAGGATATTATGTATCAAATTAATGATATTGATAGCTCTGAATCAAAAGAAATGGTTGAAAAGATTATTCAAGGTCTTGAAAAGAGACTTAATCCTGAAAGATCGTGTCAAATTGGTATTAGACCTGAATCATTTAAGTTAGTTGAAAACGGACCTATTAAAGTCAAAGTCGAAAATATTGAACATATCGGTAGAGATATCTCCGTTATTGGTGATGTTGAAGGATTAGAAGAAGGAAGTGTTAAGATTATTATCTCTAATGAACTTCTTAAAGACTGTGAAGGAAAAGAGTACTTATATTTCGAGCCAAAACGTATCTATGTTTTTGAAGATACTGGTGAAAGAATTTTATAATTAATAGTTTGGTGATTTTATGTTTAAGAAGAAACAAGGTCCAGAAACAGAAAATAACGAAGTAAGTTCTAATTCAAACTTTGGCAATAAGCTAACAAATTTTTTCAAATCAGCTTATAACAAAACTGCAAAGGTTTGCAATAATGCTTATATTCGTTTAAGACATAGAGGACACGAAGAAAGTTATTATTATAATTCTGATGGCACGGCTAAATTTGATATTAATCGTACATTAGAAACAAAGAAACGAAAGTTCCATATGAATCAAAATCTTTTGGCGCTTTTAGTTTTAATTCCTGCTTTCATCTTTATTATTGTTTTTATGATCTATCCAATCATAAACTCATTTATTATTGCATTTACTGAAGATTTTACTTGGGTTGATGGCAGTGGATCATTTGCTATTTCAAATATTATTAATGGTAATAGTGGACATTGGGAAGATATGTCTGCCGTTGGTGGAGATGGTGTGGTATGGGTAGAAGGAAAATATCCTACATCGTTTGGATTAGGCAATTTCTTCTATTTATTCCAAGATACAACTTACTCTATTAATTTATTCGGACAAAATATTGGAACTTCATTATTTATAAAGAGCCTTTGGAATACTTTTGAACTTGTTATTATTGAAGTCCCATTAACTATTATTGTTTCATTATTAATCGCTTATTTTATTCATAAAATTAAGTTTTTACGTGGATTTTTCCAAATTATATTCTTCTTACCTTATGTTACAAATACAATCGCATTAGGTATGGTTTTCAATTTACTTTTTGGATCTAATACTAGTGGAGCCATTGGAGGCGGACTTGTAAATACTTTATTGAATTCAAATCAACAATGGATTTCTTCTGGCGCTCCTAGATGGGCTCAAGGTGTTGTTATTGTTACATATGCACTTTGGGATGGCTTAGCATTCAAGATTCTTGTTTTCTTAAGTGGTTTATCAACAATTGATAAACAATATTACGATGCCGCAAGAATTGATGGTGCAAACGCAACCACAATATTTAGAAGAATTACAGTTCCGCTTTTATCACCACAGATTTTATACATTACAATCACATCATTTATTGGTGCTTTCAAAATGTATACAGGTGTTAGAGCTGTTTACCAATCACAATCAACGTATTACTTCGGTGGCGTTCAAGGCGTTGAATGGATAACCGTTGTTGGTTATTTATATCGTGATATGAAAGAGGTCAATCCTTTAAACCCAGGTTATGCTGCGGCAGGAAGTATTGTTCTTTTGATTATTATTCTTCTTATTACTATGGCTCAATTTGCTGTTAGTAAGAAGAGAGTTCACTATTAAGGAGATAATTTATGGCAAAAAAAGCTATTAAAACAGAAGAAGAATTATTACCTTATCTTGATAGTGCTAAGCAAAAATTATTAGAAGCCTCACAAAAAAAGGCTAGTTTTATCAAAGAAGATGATTATGGGGTTAGTTCAAAACAAAAAGTTTTAACTAAAACTATCGTCACTCAATCTTTGATGTATATTTTCTTAATTGTCTTTGCTTTATTTATTATTATTCCTTTCATTTTCATGATTTCCACCTCGTTTGTTAGTGATAACACTTTTGATACTAATCTTTCGAATGGAAAAATCACACTTTTACCAATACCATTTACTTTCAATAACTATATTGATGTCTTTGCACCTACATATGTTGATAATTTAGGAAATGTGCAAGAAAAAACATCCTTCTGGATTTATTTCTTTAATACATTTATTTCAGCATTTGGTTCAATGATTGTTACGGTCGTTACAAGTGTTTTAGCTGCATTTGCCTTTGCTAGATTAAACTTCAAAGGTAAAAACGCTTTATTCTTGCTCATTTTAGCCACAATGATGATTCCTGGCGAAATGATGATTATTACAAATTATGCTTTAACCAAAGAATTAGGGTGGGAAAATACTTTTTATGCCTTGATTTTTGTTCATGGTGTTAGTGTTTTCTATATATTCTACTTGCGTCAAACATTCCAGCAAATTCCTAATGAATTATATCTAGCAGCTAAAGTTGATGGTTATACTGACTTTAAATATTTACTTAGAGTTATGATTCCAATTGGAATGCCAACCATTGTTACAATTATTATTCTTTCTCTTATGGGCGGATGGAACTCATATATGTGGCCAACTCTTGTAGCCAATGGTAAGACTCAAAATGATCCTATCTTTGGTACAGGATATGATATTCGATTAGTTTCTAACGGCTTAATGTCTATATTCCAATCCGAATTCTCAGATAACCAACCAGGTAAAATGGCTGGTTCTGTTGTTACAACCTTACCACTTTTCGTAATCTTTATTATTTTCCATAAATACATTATGAAAGGTGTATCAAGGAGTGGCATTAAAGGCTAATATTGCATTTGCAAGTTAGATATATTTATTTGTTCAGTAGGAGGATTTTTATGAACAAAAAATTGAAGTTATTAGTTATACCAGTTGCTGCTATGACTTTAGCAAGTTGCAGCAATACTACTGGTGAAGGCGGTGGAGGAGCGACTACCACAATTCAAATGTGGACTGGCTTCGGACAATCAATGACAACTCAACTCGAGACTATTTTAGAAACGTATAGTTCTGAACATCCAGGAATTGATGTTGTTCATACTGGCAAAGGTGGTTATGATAACTTATTAGCAAATATCGTTGGCTCTGTTTCTACAAGAACTTATCCTAATATTGTAGTCGCTTACCCAGATCACATGGCTCAATATCAAGAAAGTGGAATCTTATTTGATTTAACAAACTACATCGCTCAAGATGGAGTCGATTTAGACAAATATTACCAAAACTATTTAAGAGAATGTCAAGAAATCGTCGATGGAAAAACTTTAGGTCTTCCATTTAACAAATCAACCGAAGTTTTAACTACAAACCAAACTTTTGTTAACCTATTAATACAAATGACAGCCAATGAAACTGGCGAAAATAAAATTACAGCCGTTCCAACAACTTGGCAAGAAGTAGAAACATTTGGTAAAGCAGCTTTAAGAATTTTAGAAAACACTGGAGCTTTTAATAAAGTTATCGGAACTGATGCAAAAGTTTATGCTGATGCTGCAGCTGCAGGAAAAGCAGGAGTAGACGTTGCTATTGATTTAAGTTCAGTAGATAAAGCTTCATTTAGAGTTCTTTCTTACGATTCACAAGCTAACTTCTTTATTACAGCAGTTAGACAATGGGGTGGAACTTATACCTCTGTTGAATCTCTTCCAAATGGAAAAACTCAAGGTTATATGGAATACAAATCTGAAGAAACCGTTGAAATGTTTAATTTCTTCTATAGATTATTTAATGAACAAATTATCGGTATTCCTTCTGATTTTAACGAGTCAAGTTATACTTCAACACCATTTAAAGCTTTCAAAACAATTTTCACAATTGGTTCAAGTGCTGGTGTAAGTAACTGTGTACCTGCAAACGATGGATTACAATTTGATATCACTATTAACCCAATTCCATATAATGCTGATAAAACAGATTGCAAATATGTTATTTCTCAAGGTACAAACTTAGTTATGTTTAGAAATACTGATGAAGTTTCTAGAACTGAGACATGGAATTTATTAAAAGAATTATCATATAATCCTGAAACAAACGCTCAATTTGCTAAACAAACTGGTTATATTCCTGTTACAAAAGATGCATATAATTCCACAGCATACCAAGAATATCTTAAGGATACTTCTTTAACTGGAACAGCAAAGACTATGAGAGATGCAATCTCAACTAACTTTGATGTATATCTTGCTGATGATTCAAGTTGGATTCAATTCGTCGATCCAGGATTCGTTGGATCAAGTTCAATTAGAGCTAACGTTGGTACAATTATGACAATGGTCAGAGATGCTGGCCCTGATGACTTAGGTGATAATCCAGACGCTTATTGGAATGCCCAACTTGATGAATGGTACAAATTAAATCCAAACAATATTAAAAAATAATAGGTAGTTCATGAGATTTAGTAAGTTTAGAAAAATACCAATTATTGCCGTAACATTCGCAAGCTTGTTTACTATAGCAGCTTGCGATACCGGCTCTCAAACTACAGAAGTTTGTGGAGATGATGTAGAAGTAGCTACACCTGTTACTGATTCTTTTAAGTTGGATATAGACTATTTAACTCCTAATTTTGTTGATGCAACAAGTGGGATTGCTATTACCACAGCAACACCTGTCACCTATACTGATGGCGATACTGTAAGTTTTAATGTTGCTGAAGATACAGAGTTTCCTATAAGAATAAGATTTTTAGGGGTTAATACTCCAGAATCAACTGGAGCAATTCAACCTTGGGGAATTAAGGCTAGTCATTTTACTAAGTCAAAATTAAGAGGAGCAACAGAAGTTGTTCTTGTTAATGATATTACTCAATATGGAAAATACGATAATACTAGTAGTCAAAGATCACTAGGTTTTGTATGGTACCGACCAGGTGAAAACGAAGATTTTAGATGTTTAAACCTCGAGCTTGTTGAACAAGGTTATTCAACAAATCAACTTGCACAATATTCGTCAAATCTTCCTACTTATTACGATGCTTTTAAGCAAGCCGGGGATAATGCTAAAGCCGCTGGTCTTAGAGTAAATGGACAAAATGACTGTGATTTTGATAGCAGTGGCGAAGTTGTCGAAACAACAATTGCTAATGCTAAAGAAAATTTTGATGAATTAGGTGTTCAAGACGATACTGCAAATAGCGGTAAGAAGTTAAGAATCACTGCTCAAATCATTGCTAAGAGTGGATATAATTTCTATTGTAGAGATCTTTTCCAAGCAGAAGATGATGAAATCAAATCAAGCATTTATGCCTTTACCCAATATAAATCTATCGATTTAGAAGTTGGTTATGTTGTTCAATTCTATTGTAAAATTACAAAGTATTACGGGAATTATCAATTAACCGACATCGAAACAAATACTCAAAATAATTTATATCCTTTTAAGTATATTGCTAGAACACAAGAAGAATGTGAAGCTCTTGGATATGATTACAATGTTGAGCCTTATTATGTCGATCCAACCACCATTAATAGTGATGATGATTTGGTACCATATGAAGGTAACTTATTAAAGATGACTTTAAAGATTAACGATAGAGAAGATTTTTATCGTGTTTCTCAAACAGCATCTGGCGATACAGTTTATACAATTTATACAACTTGTAATGGGCACGATTTAGAAATCAGACTTCAAAATCATTCCTTCTTTACTAGTGAAAGTACAATTAAAAGTGTTTTTGAACCAGGAAAAACATATGATGTTACCTGTTTACTTGATGCTTTCCAATATGAAGGCGAAGAAAAGGGCTATCAATTAACAATTCCTGGTTTCAGAGCAAGTCAACTTTTGACTTATATAAGTGAACATATTGAAAATAATTAAGGAGAAAAACCAATATGAAAAAGAATAAATTTTTAGCTCTCGTATTATCTGCTGGTGTTGTTTTCTCATTAGCTGCTTGTGGTGATTCTACTGATGTACCAGAGCCTGATGAAGTAACTGAAACTTGGACTGATAAACAAATCGCAGATGCTGCAATGAATAGCGCAGCAGCTTTAACTACTAATTTAGCTGCTCCTGTAAGAGACTCTACAAATTATGGTGACTCATTCGTTAATGAATTACAATCAATGTCCGGTGGTTATTTAATTGCTGCTGATAGTTATAAAGTAGTTAGTGATGTTTCTTTAGAATATACTGTTTCACTTTCTTGGGAATTTGATTCTACATTGTTTGCTTCAACTAAGGATGGTGCAAACGAAAGACTTATGCCTATTTGGGACGCTATTGATGACGGAACTTCAAAAGTAACTGTTGTCAAGGGTACAGCAACATACAACGGAACAACTTCTAGTTTAAGTTATAATATTACTTTAACTGATAATGTCAAAGTTAGTTCTATCGAAGATATGCCAACTTCCGGTATGGTTGCAGTTCGTGGATATGTTACCTCAAAAATTATGGGTACAAATGATTCCCCATATGGTATTTATGTACAATCTGGTGATTACGGATTTATGATTTATCAGCCAAAGGCTGCTGATTATAAAAAATACGAAATCGGTGATTGCATTCAAGTTAATGGAACTTCTTCACCATACAATGGAACTAGACAAATCACAGGAGGAACTTGTGTTATTACTCCTTTATCAGGTACTCTTGCAGAGGAAGTTGCTGAGCCAAATATAGTTGAACTTGGTGATGCAGGATTAATCAGTGAAGATACATATGCTGCTATGTCTAAAATGTCTGGTATCAAAATTACTGCCGCTTATGATGTTCCAAATATTTTTGATGGTAAGACCACAGAACATGGTTATGTTTACGCTGAAGGTCTTTATAAAGGTAAAAAGGTTATTCTCTATACTGATAGATATAACGGCGATGCAGATGCTAAATTAGAATTTTATAACAAGTTAAAAGAAGCAGCAGATAGTAATGGCGCTAAAACTATTACAATGATTGGTGCACAAGCTAAAGCAAAGACGGCTAAGGTCGAAGGCGAAGGCGAAAATCAAGAAACAGTTGATTCTACTAGTAACACTCCAGCTTTAATGTTAGTTGAAGGAGGAGAAGTAACAGTTAGTGATACAGCTTATGTTGAGACTGCAGCTGTTGATGTAACTTTAAGTGCTGATGTTTTTGTCGGAACAACCTCAGTTGCAACTGCAAAAATAGAAGGACAAGATGCAGCCGAATTTAATTGGTCTAGCTCTGATGAAAATGTATTTACTGTTGATGATAAAGGTAATGTTACAGGTGTAGGCGAAGGCCGCGCAATTCTTACAGCTACGCTTAAAACTGATGAAAATGTTAAAGGTTCGATCAGAATTCATGTTGTTAAATCCGAAGATGAACTTCCTTATGCACCTAATACTTCGGTTTCCACCGTGTTAGAAGTGGAGAATAATACAAAAACTGCTTATCTTGTAACCGGAAAAGTTAAAGAACTTGGAAATGGTGAGAACGCTGGTACAACTGGTGTTTTAGGTGATTACGGTGCTTACGGTAACTTAACTCTTGTTGATACAACTGATGAAAGCAAATCAATTCTTGTTTATGGTTTAAGTGGAGCTTATAGTGCACTTACATATGATAAAGGCACTGCTGAATATTCATTTAAAAATGCTAAAGACGCTAATACAAATGAATCAGTTAAAAATATTAAAGTTGGCGATACAATTACTATTTTAGCTATTAGAGCCGATTTTAAAGAAACAAAAGAATTAACTGGTGTTTTGATTAATAATAATAGCGTAAGACGTGTTGCTGATGAAATTGCAATCAGTGATATTGCTAATGCTGAACCTACTAATTCAAAAGGAACAAAAGTACTTGAAGTTACTGGTACAATTAGCGGATATTACGGAGAAACTGCAACTAACTTTGGAGATTATGGCAATTTCTATTTAGCTGATGAAGAAGGCAATGAAATCCTTGTTTATGGTGCTACAGCCTCTTCTGGTGCTATTAAATGGGACGCAGACGAAACAACTTATTTTTTTAGCAATCCAAAAGATTTTGCAACAAACGAAGTTACTAAGGGATTGAAAATAGGTGATAAGGTTACGTTAGATGTTATTACTGATATTTTTAAAGGAACAGTTCAAGTTAAAGGTGAAAATTTACGTCTCGCTGATGAAAGCGGAGATGTTGAAGAGCCAGAAGAACCAATAAATACTCTATTGTCATTGGATTTTACTGCTGAAAATGTTTTTGGGAACAAAGATTCATATAAAGGCTCTGAAACCGTAGAATATGGTGGTGGTAATGTTTATTTATCAAATGGATGTTATAACGCTGGCAAAGGTTGGGTTTCGTTATGTATTGGTTCAAACACTGCTAAGAATTTTACTGGTTTAGTAAAAGATGAAGTAGCAAAAGCTATTGATAGCACAGTTACTGAAGATACAAACCAAATTACTTATAATGGTGCAACTGCATATATTTCATCTCTTGATCTCAATTTTGATGTAGCTAATAACAAAGGTTTCCAATTCAAAGTTATTGATGGCAAAAATTTCAATGACAAGAATAATTTTGTTAAAGCATTCATTTTAGAATCAACTGATAACAGTGAAACCTGGAAGATTGCACAAGAAATTGATGGAACTTCTAATACTGTACTTATAGTAAGGCAGAAGCTTCAAATTCCCGCTATTCAATTGTTTATTTAACAAGTTCTAATCTCGGACGTTTACCAATTGGACAAGCTAATTGGTTAGCTTAATTATTTCAAAACGTAATTTTTATAAAGGGGGCATTGCCCCCTTTATTTAACAGAAAGGGTTATTATGAGGAAAAAACTTATATTATTAGCTTTACCATTAGTAGTAGGCACAATTTCATTATCATCATGTGGTAGTAAGAAATTTGAATATAATATTGAACTTGAAGGACCAAATGATGGAGCCATTCATCTTGAAGGCACATCTGAAGGAGTTTATGAAGAAGGCTATAGAATAAGTATTAAAGTTACTATTGATGCAGATGCTGGAGTAGTTTTTGATGGTTTTTATATAGATGATGAATTAGTAAATGCTTCTTCAACCTATGCTTTTGATTTAACAGCTGATACGACAATAACTGTTAAATATAGTGAAACTAGTGAAGAAAATCCTGATGAACCAAATAATCCTGATGATCCTGTAAACCCACCTATAGATGAAGATGAAATAGTTACAAATGCAACATATCAACATGCTTGGGTAAAAGATGATTTTACTTCTGATGGAGGGAGTACAAAAGAAATTAATGGTTTAATTTGGAATTATGATGCCTCGACTTATCTAGGATTTGATACTAGTAATGGTCGTGGTGTACAAATTGGCTCTAAGAATAACCCTCAAACAACACCTTGGAAATTATCAACTTCTATACCAGAAGGGGTTTATGTAACCGGCTATTCACTTGAATTAGCTAATGCTAGTGGTGGAGTTGGAACTTACGATATAAAAATAGGAGATTATTCCAAAATTGATGATTTCTCATATAAAGAGCCTACTGCAATAACTGATGAAAAAGTTAATAAAATTGGTGATAGTTTTGAATTAACTCTTACTTCAAAAACTTTGGCTATGTATATTAATAATTTCGAAATTTATTTTTATGTTCCAGAGGGAGTAGATTTTGAAGTAAGTACTGATAATGGAGGAAGTGAAGAACCTGACAATCCAGTTAATCCACCTTCTAGTGATGATATTCCAGATACTAAATATAAGCCAATTACTGCTGATGAATATTATAAAGATATTGATTTTAATCAAAGTTCTGCGGAACTTTTTGATAGTTTAAGCACAAAAATTAGCACAAATATTACTGCTTATACATATGGGGAAGCTAGATATACTTTGCTTTATACAAACCAAGTTGTTGGTGATTCTTCCCATCTTTATAGTCTTTTTGATGGTGACAAATTAAATGCCAAATGGGATTATGGTGCTACTTGGAATAGAGAACATGTCTGGCCAAAATCAAAATTAGGAGTTTCTGAAGTTGGTAATAACGATACAAATATTGCTACTGACTTAGTCAATTTGAGAGCTTCTTGTTCAAATGCTAATTCATCTCACGGTAACAAGTATTATGGCGATACAACAACTGAAACAACTTTTTTCCCAAATTTATCTAGTGGATTAAGTGGCACTGATCATAGTTATACTGGTGACCATAGGGGAGATGTTGCAAGAATTTGTTTCTTTATGGCATTAAGATATGATGATCAAATTTCTTTAAGCAACGATCCAAGTGGTTCTTATCAAATGGGATATTTGTCAACATTACTTAAATGGAACAAAGAAGACCCTGTTGATGAATTTGAAATTCAAAGAAACAATAGAATCTATGAATACCAAGGTAACCGTAATCCATTCGTAGACTATGATGATTTGGCTGACAAATTATTTTAATGATTGTTATTTAGATATAAATTATGAAGAAAATTAGTTTATTATTTTTGCTAGTCGTACCATTTTTAAGTTCTTGCAATTCAAATCAAATGCCAGATTTAGGTGAAAAAGTTGAATCTAGAACTCTTGAGATTTTTGCTCTAAATGATTTCCATGGTTCTTTTATGTATGATGAAGATCAAGAGCAAACAGGGTTTTCTAAAATTGGTAATTATTTAATAAAAGCCAAGGAAAGTCATCCTGAAAACACTTTTGTTATTTCAAGTGGAGATATGTTTCAAGGTGGACCAGAATCAAATATTACTCGTGGAGAAATTCTAATCGAAGCAATGAATGAAATTGGCTTTGATGCTATGACTGTTGGCAATCATGAATTTGATTGGGGCGAAGATGCTTTAAAAGAAATGGAAAGTAAAATGGATTTTCCACTTTTGTGTATTAACGCTTTTTACGCAAATACAGAAAATAGACCTGAATATTTTTTGCCATCCACTTACATAGAAAAAGAAGGAATAAGAGTTGGCATTATTGGTTCAATTTATCAAAATATCGCTTCCTCGATTTTACCTACGATTGCAAGTAAATATAACTTTGTTAATGCTATTGATTTAATTAAAGCTGAGGCGGAAAGACTACGATATAGCGATTATTGCGATATTGTTTTGCTATCGACTCATGATGGCCAAAGTAGCGGATATTCTTCATTAGTTAATGAAAAAGACTCATCCGTAAATAATTATATTGATGCCTTATTTCTTGGCCATGATCATGAAGCTCAAACAGGCTTTTTGGATTCGGAAAGTAAGGTTCCTTATGTAGAGGGAGCTTGTAATGGAGAGTATTTATCCCATATTTCTTTAAATCTAAAGTTAGGCGACAATAATCGTTATTATGTTGACTCTAGCGAGGTCGAAAATATCGATACATTTGATACTTTTAAAGATGATAGTCCACAAATTGATGCTATATACGATCAATATGCAGATGAAATTGAACCTATTAGAGACGAAGTGTTGTTCGAATTTGATGAAAGCATACCAGCTTTAAAGTTTGGGGAATTTATTGCAAAATCATTATTAGATTATGTAAATAGCTTAAATAAAGGTTATACCGTATCTTTAGGAGCAATTAATGCTGGAGAAGGCGTTAGAAGTGATGTCCCATCAGGTGTATTTACTTATGGCGATTTAATAAAGGTTTATCCTTTTGAAAACACCTTATGTATTTTAAAGATCAATCCTTCGGATTACATGTTTAGATATTACAGTAATAACTCTTTAATTAAAGCAACATATAATGATCAAATGACTCCTGTTGTAAATGAGGATGGGTATGTATATATCGCAACAATTGATTACATTGCTTATCAAATCGGCTATCCTAAAGAAGAGCTTTTCTCATACCCTGAACTTACATGTCGAGATATTGTTGCTGAAAATTTAAGAGAACTTTATGAGGAAGGAGGAAGTGTTATCTAAATGAAAAAGAAATTTATTTTACCTTTTTTACTTTGCGGAGCATTGTTGGTTGTTCCTAGTTGTGGTGAAACTGCTAAAGAGGATGATACAAATTTAGATGATAATAAGAATAATCAAAAGATGAAAGCTATTTTTGATGATGGTTTTAAATCTTATTATTTAATTGGTGAAGCCTTATCATATGATAATTTAAGAGTTATTGATGCAAGGAACAGCAAAACTTTAAGTGATTATGCAATAACACCTGAAGAAGGAACCATTGTTAATGAACTTGGAGATATTTCTGTAGAAGTTAGTAAAGATGGCTATCAATCATTTACTTTTGATGTCCACGTAGTTGAAGAATTACCACCAGAGGAAGAAGAACCTGAATATACTACAATAGAAATATATTCTATTAATGATTTCCATGGTTCTTTTATCGAAAATGGTGATAATGGCGAAATAGGAATGAGCAAGCTCGGTGCTTATTTAAAAGACCGTAAAGACGAAGAAAGCATTGTTATTTCTGCCGGAGATATGTGGCAAGGTGGCGTCGAATCGAATTTAACTCATGGCAAAATAATTGTAGATGCGATGAATTATATCGGATTTGATGCGATGACGGTTGGTAATCATGAATTTGATTGGGGCTTTGATGTTTTAGAAGAAAATATTTCTAACATGGATTTTCCAATGTTAGCTGCTAATGCTATTGATAAAAGGACTGGCGAGGAATTTTCATATTTTGAACCTTATACTATTGTTGAAACTAAAGATGTAAAAGTTGGAATAATTGGTACCGGTGCAGAAAGCTTACCTACTGATATAACTTATAGCGTTTCTAAATATTTAGAATTTAAAGGTCAAGTATCTACTGCAAAAACTTATAGTGATTACCTTAAAACAGAAGAAGATTGTGACTTAGTTATTTTAGCTGCTCACGATGGTGCAAGTTTTGATTATGGTCAAGAACCTATATTTTTCGAATCATTAACAGAAGTCAGTGGTGTAAGTGGAGAAAGATATGTCGATGCAATGTTTTTAGGACATGACCATGATACTAAAAGTGGAAAAATAAAAGGGGTTCCATATGCTGAAGGTGGTTCTAATGGTAAAGGAGTGTCTCGTATTAGCTTTAGTTTAGTTAAAGAAAACGACGAATATAAAATCATTACTTCGAATGCTAATGCTATAAGCCATTATTCCAGTGGCTATTTCAATAAAGAAGATTCTTATATTAATTCTCTTTTAGAAAAGTATGCCGATGAGTTAGCGCAAGCGGATAGAGTTATTTGCAGTTTCTCAGAAACAAAATCTAAAAATGATATCCTTGATTTAGTTTGTGATGCAATGATTGCTTATGCAAATGATCCAAAACATGAATCAATTTTAATTGATGATCAAAAAGTTACTGCCGCTTTTCATAATACTGGTGGAGTTAGAGATAGTGCAGAATCTGGTGATTTTACATATCGTGATTTGATTAAAGTTTTACCATTTGACAATACTTATTGCATTGCTAAATTAACTGATCAGCAATTCGACGCTTGGAATAATAGTAGTAATTACTATAAAGGCTCCAAAGGAAGTGGCAAGTATACTTATGTTGCGACTATCAACTATCTTGCTGATAATCCTGACTATTCTCCAAGTGAAAAGGTATTTAATACTAATATTGTTATTCAAGATATTTTCATTGAATATCTTGAAGCTAATGATGGAAGTTTCTAGTTAATAGAAATGTATTTTAATTATGGATAAAAGAGAACAAATTAAAAAAGCAATTGAAAATAAAGATGATGGCTGCTTTAAAATGGCTTTAGGTTTAGCTGAACTAGCTGATGAAGAGACTATTGATTTAATTTATAATCAATTCTTTGTAAAAGGTAATCTTAAGGAAATAGAAAAGGCTAGAAAAGAAATTTTATCTTTTTTATCAGGTGCTAATTACAAAAATATCAATGATCATGAAGATAATGATGATGAAAATGAAGAAAGAGAAATCTTAGTTGGCAAACTTTTAAATCTTCGAACATTTACTGGTGAATATTGGGGTGACGATGAGTATGATTATAATGATTTAGATGTGTATGGCCTAGTTGATTCATTAGAAAAACTGATAATGCCTTTTCGTGCATTAATCGTTAATAAGCTTTATGAAGAAGCTCAAGATTTGCTATATAAAGTTCTCACATCAAAGATTGAATATGCATTTGTTAATGAAAACGACGATGATGAATATGAAGAGTATGACTGGGAAGATCGTGCAATTCATGATAACGATACTATTCCATACTCAGATGTGACTTATCAACTCTTGTGCTATTATTTTTATCTAAATAAAAAGTTAAACAAAAGCTCAAATGATCAAAGAAGCAAGAAATTATTAAAGGATTATCCTGGTGCTAAAATAAAAGATTTTTTAAGTTATCCTGATTTAAAATGAGATAATATAAATATAAAAATAAGGAGGCAGAATAATGGCCAAAAAATTCTTTCAATTACCAAGATTAGCTCAAATAATCTTGCTCATCCTTCCAGTTGTTGGTTGGATTGTCGAACTTGTTATTAGATGGAGTGCAGTATTAGAAAAATTTACTTTGTTAAATCTTGTTGCTGCTTTAATCTATACTTTCTTGGGTTGGGGTATTGTTCTTCAAATCGTTGATATCATTTGGATTATACTCTTCAAACATTTATTCCTTACAAAAGCATAATTGTTTATCAAAAAAAGAATTTATTAAAAATACTTAGGTGTGACCTAAGTATTTTTTTAGAAGAAACTATATTTTAAATGAATCAAATAAAGCTTTATCTTTTTTACTACTAAGCAAAGGAAGAAGATAAGCGATGAAAGAATCATTAATGTTATCTTGGGTTTCGTTTAAGTATGATAATGGAAGATATCTAACTTTATTAGCTACTTTAGAAATAGAAGTTAATGAATATTTTGCTTTATAGTTATTTCCTTTAACTATTCGATTTATGGTAACGACTTTTTGACTTTTACCAACTAAAGCACTTTTTAAGGCAAAACTTGAAACTTTTATAGCTTCTTTAAGATCAATAGAAGAAGGAATGATTGAGTTGGCTCTTTGAAGAAGTGAAAGTTCAATATAACGAGTTTTATAACCTAACTCTTTTGTAACTAAAGAAGAAAGGTAAACGCTAACTCCTCCTAGTTGAGTATGACCAAAAGTATCTTTCATTTCTTGCATTACACCTATTAATTTATTATTTTTATCGCGAATGCCTTCTGAAACGCAAACTAGACAATGCCCCTTTTCTTCATATATCTTTTTAACTTTTTCTAAAAAAGAATTAGTATCGAAACTTACTTCAGGAACGTATATTAAATCAACTTTTGCTCCGTTTAATTCAGCAAGCTTACTAGAAGCGGTTAACCAACCTGTATCTCGCCCCATTATTTCAACAATATTGACTCGTCCCTTTAAATAACTGGCATCATCAAAATAAATTGAACTAACAGCATTAGCAATAAATTTAGCGGCGCTAGGATAGCCAGGAGTGTGATCAAACTCCATTAAATCATTATCAATGGTTTTAGGTATACCGATTGCATATAATTCATAATTTACTTTTTTTGCATAGCGAGAAATCTTTAATATGGTTTCCATAGAATCATTTCCGCCATTATAGAAAAAATAACGTATGTTATATTTTTTAAAGATTTCAATGATTTGGTCAAATTTATCTTTATCGCTTACCTCATCATTTAATTTAAAACGGTTACTACCAAAGGCAGCACCTGGAGTAGTAAGCAAAGCTTTTAAGTTTTTATCTTTTAGTGAAGTAACATCAATAATGTCTTCCTTTAAAAGGCCTTCAATACCATAATGCATGGCAAATATTTTTCCAATTTTATCTGGATGTTTTTTTGCTTCTTTGATTAGACCATAAGCGGAAGCATTAATAACGCTAGTTGGTCCGCCGCTTTGACCATAAAGGATGTTAAAAATCTTTTTTTCTTCCATAGTCAACATTTTATCAAGTAGAGAAACCATATTCAAAAATATCTACTAAATATCTACTAAAATTAACCATTTTTCAAAAAATTAAGATTCGTTAATTACAAAGAAAACGATAGTTGATATTATTCAAAGAGCATGAGGAAAAAACAATGATTAAAGCAATTAAAAAAAGAGATGGTAGAGTCGAAGATTTTAAAAAGGAAAAGATTAGTAAAGCTATTAGTAAAGCTTTTAAATCAGTTGACAATAAAGTTAATGAAGAGGAATTAGATAAGATTACTAGTAAAGTAGTTAACTCAATTGAAGAAGAAATGCCAACTGTTGAAGAAGTTCAAGATTTAGTTGAAAAGGCTTTAATGGAACTTGGTTATTTTGATTGCGCTAAAAGCTATATTCTTTATCGAAATAGTCGTAAAGAAAAAAGAGCAAATCGTGATGAAATAGCTTCTTTAATTACAACTTTAGACTTAAGAGCAACTTTAAAAGGAATCGAAAAAGATTTTAGTGAAGAAGAATACGATTTATCACATTTGCTTTCTAAATTAAAAAGTTTTCTTTCTAAAGAAACAAGTGAAGAAGGTAAGGTTAAAGCGTTAATTAAAGCAGCTGTTGAATTAACTAGTTTTGAAGCTCCTAAATGGGAATATATTGCTTCTAGATTATATATTTATTCGTTCAACAATAAACTCAAACAAATTCAAAAGGAGTTAGGAATAACTTCTTTATATTCAAAAATCCAATATTTAGTTGATAACGAAATTTATGGTTCATTTTTGTTAGAGAAATACACCAAAGAAGAAATTGATGAATGTGAAAAGATGATTGTTAAATCTAGAGATAGATTGATTAACTATTCTTCTTTTGAATTAATTTTGAAAAGATATCTAGCTAAAAATCATAATGGAATAGTCTTAGAAAGTATTCAAGAAATGTGGCTGACCATTTCTATGCATTTAGCAATGAATGAAAAAGATAAGCTTTATTGGGTTAAAAGATTTTATGACTCTTTATCAAAACTTGAATTTACATTAGCTACTCCAACAATGGGAAATGCACGTAAACCATTTCATCAATTATCAAGTTGCTTTATTGATACAGTAGAAGATTCATTAGATGGTATTTTTAAATCGATAACAAATTTTGCCACTGTTTCTAAGCATGGTGGCGGAATGGGTTTATATTTTGGCAAAGTTAGAGCTAATGGTTCTACAATCCGTGGCTATAAAGGAGCGGCTGGAGGAATTATTAGATGGGTTAGAATTGTTAATGATGTTGCAGTAGCTGTTGATCAACTTGGGGTTAGAGCGGGAGCTGTAGCTTGCTATTTAGATGTTTGGCATAAGGATTTACCAGAGTTTTTACAAATAAGAACTAACAATGGCGATGATAGAATGAAAGCCCATGATGTTTTTCCTGCAATTTGCTATCCAGATTATTTCTGGAAATTAGCTAGAGATAATATTAATGCTTTATGGTATTTAATGGATCCAAAAGAAGTTTATGATGTGAAAGGTTATCATATCGAAGATTATTTTGGTAAAGACTGGGAAAATAAATATTTTGATTGTGTAAATGATGAAAGAATACACAAAAGAGAAATTCCAATTAAAGAAATTATTCGTTTGATTATTAAATCGGCGGTTGAAACTGGTACACCATTTGCTTTTAATAGAGATTTAGTAAATGAAACTAACCCAAATAAACATAAAGGAATTATCTATTGTTCTAACCTTTGTACTGAGATTACTCAAAATACAAGTGCAATAGGTGAAATTGAAAAAACTTCTATTAAATCAAAAGAAGGAGACGATATTATTGTTGAAAAGACAAAGTGTGGTGATTTTGTTGTTTGTAACCTCGCTTCGCTTTGCTTAGGCAATTTTGATGTAGATAACCAAGATACATTAAAAACGGTTGTAGAAACAGCAATAAGGGCTTTAGATAACGTTATAGACATTAATTTATATCCTCTTGAATACGCTAAACTTACAACACAAAAATATCGTTCAATAGGACTTGGAGTAAGCGGATATAATCATTTACTTGCTAAAAAGAAAATCTATTGGGAAAGCGAAGAGCATTTAAACTATGTTGATTCTCTTTTTGAAAATATAAATTACTATGCAATTGAAGCTAGCAATAAATTAGCCATTGAAAAGGGTAAATATAGTTTGTTTGATGGAAGTGAATGGGATAACGGTAATTATTTCGTTAGCAGAAACTATGTTAGTGAAAGATGGGTAAATCTAGCTAAGAGTGTTCATGATTATGGAATGAGAAATGGTTATTTACTTGCAGTTGCACCAACTTCATCAACATCAATTATTGCTGGAACAACAGCTGGAGTTGATCCAATTATGAAGACCTTCTTCTACGAAGAGAAAAAAGGTGAAATGATTCCTAGAGTTGCACCTGAACTTACTCATCAAAATAGTATGTTCTATAAACCAGCTCACGAAGTTAATCAAATATGGAGTGTAAGAGCAGCAGGAGTTAGACAAAGACATGTAGACCAAGCTCAAAGCGTTAACCTTTATATAACTCATGACTATTCAATGCGTCAAATTTTGGAACTTTATATTAAGGCTTGGGAAAACGGAGTTAAGACAATTTATTACGTTAGAAGTAAGTCGTTAGAAGTTGAAGAGTGCGAAGGTTGTGCTAATTAACTACTAGATTTATATCTAAAAATCTACTAATTATCTACTAATATATTTGAAAGGACAATTATGACAATTAAATTAGATGAATTAATGCCACATAAACAATTATTCAATCCAAATGGAGATATTGATGTTAACAAAAGAAGAATGATTGGTGGGAACACTACAAATTTAAATGATTTTAATAATATGAAATACCCATGGGTAAGTAATTGGTATCGACAAGCGATGAATAACTTCTGGATTCCAGAAGAAATAAATATGAACCAAGATGTAAAAGATTATCGTAAAGCTTTAACTCCTGCTGAAAAAAGAGCATACGATAAAATTCTTTCTTTTTTAATTTTCCTTGATTCTCTTCAAACAGCTAATTTACCTAATATTGGTGAATATATAACAGCAAATGAAGTTAATATGTGCTTGAATATTCAATGCTATCAAGAAACTATACATTCACAAGCTTATTCTTATATGCTTGATACAATTTGCTCACCATTTGAAAGAAATGAAATCTTATATCAATGGAAAAACGACAAACACTTATTAAAAAGAAATGAATTTATTGGCAACGCATATAACTCATTTTTGGAAGATAAAAGACCATTTAATTTTTTAAAAGTCTTAATTGCTAATTACATCCTTGAAGGAATTTATTTCTATAGTGGCTTTATGTTTTTCTATAATCTCGCTAGAAACAACAAAATGAGTGGTTCGGTACAAAACATTAGATACATAAATAGAGACGAAAATACTCATTTATGGTTGTTTAGATCGATTATTTTAGAATTAAGAAAAGAAGAGCCTGAATTATTTACTAAAGAAAATGAGCAAATTTTAAAAGATATGCTCTTAGAAGGATGCAAACAAGAGATTGAGTGGGGGATGTATATTATTGGAAATGATATCCCTGGCCTAAATGAACAAATGGTTAAGGATTACATAAAATATCTAGGCAACTTAAGAAGTACATCAATTGGACTAGGAAAACTATTTGATGGCTACGATAGAGAACCTGAAAGCATGAGCTGGGTCTCTAAATATAGTGACGCCAATATGATAAAAACTGATTTCTTTGAAGCTAGAAATACTGCTTATGCAAAATCTAGCGTCATTAAAGATGATCTTTGATACCTTTTTTGAATTAGAAAAATAAAGCATATTTATCGTATATAAGAGGTGAGTATGTAAAAAAATCTCTCTATTTAAAATTTATAAGTATAATTTTATTTGATTTTAGGTCTTGTCAAAGTCAAAAAAATGGGTTATAAATTAAGTACATAGAGATAAAAATCTCGAATTAAAAAAACAGCAAAGGATAATAAAAGCTGTAAATCAAGAGAATAGGATTCAGTGCCTATTAACGTCATCAATGTTTGGATGATAGAAGAAGGAGTTGTGTAAAGAAACAACTCTTTTTTTCAACCAAAAAAGCAGAGCTTTTAACTCTGCTTAATGGTTAATCTAAATTGATATTATTTTATCTTTCCATTCATTACGTCTTTTAATACAGCACAGATAACTTCGATTGATTTATTGTCGTACCCATCGTTATTTACAATCAAATCGGCGTAATATTGCGAAGGACCAATAATTTCTTCATACATTGGTTGAACAGTGGAGAAGTATTGATTAACGATAGATTCTTGATCTCTGCCTCTTTCATGAATATCTCTATCCATTCTTCGAAGTAGACGTCTTTCTCGACTTGCGTTAATAAAGATCTTTAAATCACCTAGTTCACGAACATCCTTGTTAACTAAAGCCATAATTCCTTCAACAATAATCAATTTGCTTGGAACAACGTGAACAACTTTTTCTGCACGATTATGTTCAACATAATCATAAGTAGGTTTATCCACAGGTTTATCATCTTTAAGCATTGAAAGTTGAAGTCTCATTAACTTCCAGTCAAAAGCTTTTGGGTGATCAAAATTTTGCTTCTTTCTTTCCTCGAGTGTAAGATTTGAAAGATCCTTGTAATAGTCATCGATAGAGAAGTGGGTGATATTATCTTTCCCGAGTTTGCCGATAACTTGATCAATTACGTAAGTTTTGCCACTGGCGGAACCTCCGCCAACTAATACTATTTTTGCCATTTTTATGCGCCCTTATGATTTTAACATGCTTAGAGAATAAATTCATCGTTTATTTTAAAAACAGAATAATGCCATAAAATGCATATTTAGTAGATATTTAGTACATTATTAGTTAAAAAATTGTAGATAATAAGTAGTCAATTTATAAATATGTTTTAAAAAAATAATTTTATTACTATAATTTTAGTGAGTATGAGGTTAATTATATTAATTTTTGTATTTTAAAAATACGCAGAATGGAGAATTTATGAAGTATAGAATTTGTGTTGATAGTAGTTCAAATTTACTAAGCAATCATATCATTGATAGCGAAGTCGGATTTAATGTCATACCTTTAACTATTAGAGTTGGGAAGCAAGAATTTGTTGATAATGACGAACTTAATGTTGATGATTTATTAAAAGAAGTAGAGTCTTCAAAAGAAGTTTGTACATCTGCTTGTCCATCGCCACAAGATTTTTTAAATCATTTTGAGGATTCAGAATATGTAATTTGTGTAACTATTAGTCAAAAATTAAGTGGCTGTTATAACAGTGCCTGTGTTGCTAGAGATATGAGCAATAATAAAGATAATATTCTTATTATTGATAGTATGTTAACCGCTGGAGCAATGAGACTTATAGTTGATAAAGCTTATTCTTTAATAAAGAGTGGCAAAGCATTTAATGAAATTAAAGAAGAATTATTAAAGTATCGTGATTCAATCCAATTACTATTTGTTTTAGATAAGTTTGATAACCTTGTTAAAAATGGACGTATGAGTAAAGTTGTAGCCTTTATTGCTCAACTTGCAGCTATTAAACCACTTTGTTATGGCGAAGGCGGTGAAATTAAGATTAAAGAAAAAGTTAGAACCATTAAAGGTGTTTTAAAACGTCTTGTTCATAATATTGGATTAATGTGTCCAGTAACAAAAGGCAGAACCTGTGTTATTTCACACACTCAAAATAAAGAAAGCGCTTTATTATTGAAATCATTAATTGAAGAAGAATATGAATTTGATTCGATTATTGTCGAAGATAATCGAGGTTTATGCGCTTTTTACGCTTTATCTGGCGGATTACTTGTTAGTTTTTAATATATAAAAATATATTAAATTTTGGTATAGTAATTGACATGAGAAAGCACGTTACTAGAACCGAAAAGTATAAAGAATATAGAGAAGAAATTAAAAATTCTTCTCTTTCTTTTGAAAATAAAAATGTGCAAAAAAAAGAATCTAAAACCATTTCGCAAGTTTTAAAAGAAACTAAGGAAAGTTTGACTCAAAAAAATCAACAACCTGGTAATAAACATTCTTATGATAAAAGGGAAGAAAAACAACTTGAGAAATCTGTTTACGATATCTATACATCAAAAAGGAGATGGAAAAGATTCTTTTATTTTATCTTTGTCGTTGTTTTAATTACTGCTTTAATTGTGCTATTTCTCTTTTTAGGTGATAAATATTTGGGGTTTAATGTATGGTAAAAAATTATTCGATTGCAATTGATGGTCCTAGCGCTAGCGGTAAAAGCACTGTAGCTAAATTAATCGCTAAACGTTTAAATTTTACATATATCGATACAGGAGCAATGTATCGTGCTTTTACATTAGCTGTTATTGAAGCTGGACTTGATCCTACAAACGAAAAAGAAAGTGATTCATTAATTGGAAAGATTTCTATTTCTTTTGATGAGAAGAATAATATTACATTAAACGATGTAGATGTTTCTAAAAAGGTTAGAGAAAATGAAGTAGCAAATAACGTTAGTTATATTGCTAGTTATAAAAACATTCGTTTACATCTTGTTGAACTTCAAAGGCAAATTGCAGCCAATAAAAGCGTTGTAATGGATGGTAGAGATATTGGAACTTATGTTTTGCCAAATGCTGATTTAAAAATTTACCAAGTGGCTACTGCAGAAGAAAGAGCTAATAGAAGATATAAAGAGAATCTTGAAAAAGGAATCGAAACTAGTTATGAAGATTGCTTAAAGAATATAAATAAAAGAGATTACATTGATTCACATCGTTCTTTCTGTCCTCTTCATCCTGCTGAAGATAGTGTTGAAGTTAATACAACAAATATGACAATTGAAGAAGTTGTCGATACAATAATTGAAATTGCAAAAGAAAGAGGAATTACTAATGAATAGAAAATTAGTAGCTATCGTTGGTGCTCCTAGCGTTGGTAAATCTACTATTTTTAATCGTATTATAGGAGAAAGAAAGTCAATTATTGAGTCGCAAAGAGGAGTTACTAGAGATCGTATATATTCTCATGCTAGTTGGTTAACTCGTCATTTTAATGTTGTCGATACAGGCGGAATTGAGGTAGAAAATAGACCATTTCAAGAACAAATTAGAACGCAAGTTGAAATAGCGATTGATGAAGCAGATATTATTGTTGTTGTAGTTGATGGGAAGATTGGCTTGACTGATGATGATCAAATGGTAGCTAGAATGCTTTATAAAACAGATAAACCAATTATTCTTGCTGTTAATAAAATTGACGATAATCATTTAAAGAACAATATTTATGAGTTTTATTCTTTAGGCTTAGGCGACCCAATTCCAGTAAGTGGCGCTCATGGTGTTGGTATTGGTGATATCTTAGATAAGATTGTTTCTTATATTCCTGAAAATGAAGAAAACAGAGAAGATGATGATGTTAAGTTTTGCATTATTGGGCAACCTAATGTTGGTAAATCAAGTTTATGTAATGCGATATTAAATGAAGAAAGAGTTATTGTTTCTAATATTGAAGGAACAACTCGTGATGCAATTGATACGCCATTTACAAGAAACGAAAAAGATTATGTTGTTATTGATACAGCCGGTCTTAAAAAGCGTGGAAAAATTTATGAAGCTATTGATAAATTTGCGGCTTTAAGAGCATTAAGAGCAATTGATAATAGCGATATTGCTTTACTTGTTATTGATGGTGAAAAAGGAATTACTGAACAAGATAAACACGTTGTTGGCTATGCGGTTGAAGCAAAAAAGGCTATTATCCTTGTTGTTAATAAATGGGATTTAGTTAAAAAGGATAATAACACACAAGCTGAATTTACTAAAAATATTCGCAAAGAATTTAAATTTTTAGATTATGCTCCAGTTATTTACTTGAGCGCTTTAAATAAAACAAAAGTTAATGATTTATTTAACTTAATTGATCAAGTTTATGAATCATATATTTTCCAAATTAAAACCAGTGTTTTAAATGAAATTATTCAAGAAGCTCAAATGATGAACGAGACTCCTGATTTTAATGGTGGTAGAGTTAGAATTTATTATGCTCAGCAAGTTGCTTCTAAACCTTTAACAATTGCCTTATTTGTAAACGATCCTCACTATATGCATTTTTCATATATGAGATATATCGAAAATAGAATTAGAGAATCTTTTGAACTTATGGGTTCTCCAATTAATCTTGTTTTAAGGAAAAGAAAATAATGAAAATTTTTACTTTAGGGAGTGGCGCTTGGGGCTTAGCCTTAAGTAATGTTTTAGCAGAAAACGGTAATGAAGTTTTTGTTTACACTCGTCACAACGAAAACAAAAATGAAATTAATAATTCACACACCTTAAGTAAATATCTTCCAGATGTTTTTTTAAACAAAAATATTTTAGCAGTTAATGATTTTGCTCTATTAAATGAATCTGATTATGTTTTACTAGCTGTTCCTAGTAAAAGCATAAAAGATGCAATAGATAAACTTAACGAACACTTAAATAAAAAAATTAAAATTATCAATGCAACTAAAGGCTTAGAGCCTTCTACAAATAAAAGAATTCAAGAATATATTTCTTTAAATTTAAAGAAAGAATTTTTTTATGAGCTTGCATCTATTTTAGGACCAGGATTTGCAAGTGAAGTTTGTAAACATAATTTAACATGCTTAAATAGTGTTTCTTCCTCACTTGATTTTGCAAAAGAAGTTCAAAATCTTTTCTCTAATAATTACTTTAGAGTTTATGTAAGTAATGATGTTATTGGTTCTGAATATGGATCTAGTATTAAAAATGCCATCGCTATTGCTAGTGGCTTAATTAAAGGCTTAGGTTTTAATGAAAACACAAAGTCAGCTTTAATTACTCGTGGTCTTGCTGAAATGACTCGTTTTGGCGTTAAAAACGGGGCTAATAAGGATACATTTTTTGGTTTAACTGGAGTTGGAGATCTTGTCTTAACCTGTAATTCTGAAGAATCGAGAAATTATCGTTTTGGTTACTTAATAGGTAAAAGTCTAAATGCTAAAAAGGTTATTGAAGAGAACAAAATTACGATTGAAGGTTTATATACAATTAAAGTAATTCATCAATTAGCTAAAGAAGAAAATATCGATACACCAATTATAAATGCGCTTTATGATATTCTTTATGAATTTAAAGATATTAATCAAACCGTTCAAAACTTAATGCTTAGACCTTTAAAAATGGAAACGTTCGATTAATATCGATTTAAAATTAATTCTTAAAATTTTTTGCTAAATACTTTATATTAAAGATATGAAGGAATTAAATAGAAATTTTTATTGACATTCCTAATAAAGTTTGAATAATTTAAACTTGCTAAAATCGAGTTAGTAATTCTTAATCATTAAATATTGATTAAGATAGAATTACATGATTTAATAAGAAAAAAAGAGGGAGAGATTATGAACAAGGCAGATTTAGTTGTAGCTATTTCGGAGGCTTATGGCTCCAGTAAAAAAGACGCAGAAAAATTTATAGACATCTTATTTGAAGAGATACAACAATGCTTATCTCGTGGTGAAGAAGTCAAAATTTCAGGATTTGGCGTTTTCCAAGTTAAAAGCAGAAAATCACGTACTGGAACAAGTCCAGTTGGCAATCACGAAAAGATTGTAATTCCAGCAACCAAAACTATCGGATTTAAACCAAGTAAAGGCTTAAAACAAAGCGTAAAATAATCAAACTAGTGTTTGATAATTTCTATTTTTAAAAATTTCGTTTATAATCTTCACAATGAACGAAATTTTTGAATATTTAAAAAAGGTTTTTAAAGAACATAATTTTCATCTTTATATGATTGGTTCAACCAGTCGCGATTTTTTAATGAAAAGAGAAATTGAAGATTATGACTTTGTAACAGATGCAACTCCGGATGAAGTTCTAAGCTTTTTAGATTGCAATGCAACTTATAAAAAGTTTGGAACCCTTTCTTTAAAAGTTAACAATAAGCACTGTGATATCGTTACTTTAAGAAAAGAAAGTGAATATTTAGATTCACGTCATCCTAGTAAAATCGAATTTATAAAAGATATTAACGAAGATTATAAAAGAAGAGATTTTACCATTAATGCAATCTATATTGATGAAGATTATAAAGTAAATGATGTTTCTAAAGATGGTGTGAGCGATCTTAATAACAAAATTTTAAGATTTATTGGAGACCCAACAACGCGCATTAAAGAAGACCCTTTACGTATTTTAAGAGCTAAAAGATTTATTGTTGAATATGGCTTAACTCCAGAAAAAGAAACTTTAAAAGCATTAAAAGAAAATAAAGATTTAATTTCCACTATAAAAGAAGGCAAAATTATAGAAGAAAAACGTAAATTTGATAAAATATCGAAAGGTGAAAATTATGAATTTTAATAACGCAAACGCAATCAACTTTTCATATCTATTAATTGAATTTTATAAAAAGATTGGCTTAAGTGAAGAAGAACTGGCTGTTGTTTTAATAGTTGATCATTTAATAAGTCAAGGAAACAAGGTATTTAATTCATCTTCTTTAGCTTTAAATATGAATTACGACGAAAAAAAGATTGATGATATTTTAGCTAAACTTTACGAGAGGAAATTATTAGAAGTTATTCTTGAAGGGAATAGTTTATCAATTTCAATCGAACCTTTAAAAAAGATTTTATATCGTAAATTTCAAGAAAGCATTTTTACCGATGTTGAATTAAAAGAAAACGATGAAGCAGAAGAGTTAAGAGAAGAGACTTATGAAAGACTTGAAAAATTATTCAATCGATCTTTGACGCCAGTTGAAATAAATCGTATTAGTGATTGGCTTGCCGATTCTTCTAACTTCCCATTTATTAAAGAATCTTTAAAAGAAGCAGAAAGCAAAAGATACACTTCAATTAATCAAATAGATCGAGCTATTATTAAACGCATCAGACAAGATGTAATTAATGATCATGAATAAAGAAGAGAAGTGCATAATTATACAAAAATATTTTGATGAAATTTTGCCTAATCCAAAATGTGAATTAGATTATAATACCGATTATGGTCTTTTAATTGCAGTTATGCTAAGTGCTCAATGCACTGACAAAAAAGTTAATTTAGTAACTGGACCATTCTTTAAAAAATATAAAAGTTTAGAAGAAATTGATTCTCTTACAATTGGAGAAATTGAGAATAATATTAAATCACTTGGGCTTTATAAAAATAAAGCCAAGAATTTAAAAGGCATTGTCCATGAACTTTTAACTCGTTTTAATGGAGTAGTACCAAGTGATAAAAATGATTTAATGTCTTTACCGGGTGTAGGCAATAAAACAGCTAACGTTGTGCGTGTTGAACTTTTTAAAATTCCAGAATTTCCGGTTGACACACATGTTGAACGCTTAGCTAAACGCTTTAAACTAGCTGAGAAAAAAGACGACGTTTTAACTGTTGAAAATAAACTTAAAAAAGATTTTCCAAAAGAAAATTGGATTAAATTACACCATCAATTTATTCATTTTGGAAGATATTATTGTAAAGCCATTTCACCTAAGTGTGAAGGCTGCAAATTAGCTGGAATTTGCACAAAAAACCCTTAAAACTCAACTATTTTATCTAAAACAGCAAGATAATCAAGAGGTGGAATTAAGCCTCTTTTTATTTCAAATCCTTTTTCTTTAAAGTAAGAAAGAGGGATACTTTTTCTTTCATCTAAATCAATAAAATTAATTAAATCTTTTCCTAACAAAAGATAGTATTTTTCAATATCAGTAAAAGAAACGATTAAAAAAGAAAGACCTTTATTTTGAATAACGTCTTTTATGTGCTCTATTTGATTTTCTCTTAAATTAGCTAAAGGAAAAGAAGTTTTTGAGGTAGTTTCTTTTGCTTCAAAATCAATATATTTTCCTTTATAAACACCATAGTAATCAGTAGTGGAAGCTTCTTCAAAATAGGCTTCACTTATCTTTTTGTTAAAACATTTAACAACTTTTATAGGGGTAGGACGCTTATTAATTAATGCAATTTTATTATCTTTATAATAAGAATTAGTTTCATTAAGCTCGTGTTCTAATTCCATTCCACGATTTTGATAGTTAACTATCTCATTATTTTCATTAATTTTAAACTTAAAATGCATTAACTAATTTCCTCATTAATGTAAGTATTTAAATCTTCGATAGTTACTGATTTATCTTTAACTAATTTATTTAATAACTTTTTGACAGGTGGTTCTAAATTAGGATTATTAGCAATAACTTTTAAATACTGGACACGAATAATGTTGTGAGATTTTAAAAATGCTTCATATAAAAACATTAAATTTTTAGCATCACTTAATGGGTCGTGAATTGGTTCCACTGGCTTAACATTAAAAACTTTTAAAGCTTTAATAAGAGATAACGTCTGATTTGTTTCACTTCTAACAAAGTGATTTAATATTTTAGAAAAGTCTGAATGCTTACGAAAAACCTGCAAAACTAAGTTATTTTGTAATAATTCGTTATTTTTTGCGTCGATATGTAAAAGTCTAATATCATAGTTACCGTAGGTAAAGAAATGGACAAAAGTTGGGTCTCCAACATATTTACTAAGTCGATTAATAGCTTCTTCAAAACTAATACCTTCTTTGTCTAAAAGCTCGTTAGTGATACCAGTCATCTCTTTAATAAATGGAGAAATCTTAGTTTCTGTATATACATAGCATTTAAAACCTTTATCATAACTTTTGATTTGTTTTTTAGAATCTAATTCAGCCTTAATTGCGCCAATTGAAATAATTTCCATTGATGAATCAGTGGCTTCAAAGTCTAAGAAAACAATACTGTTACAATCTTTTACAATTCGTCTAATAAATTTCACAATTAAAATTATAAAAATCAAGGCTATAATTTTCAATTTTATTCTGGTTTTTGCTTGCTGCAAAATAGCCTTAAATTGAGATTTTTCTTTAGAAAAAGGCTTAAAATTATCTACTTAGATAGATTGAATAAAGCATGATTTTAAATTATAATTAAGGAGTTAGGATTTCTATGAAATTACGCCTTAGTTCAAAAGATATTTTAAACAAAAAATTTAAGCAATCGGCTAATGGATATGATCCAGAAGAAGTTGATACTTTTTTGGATAAAATTCTTGAAGATTATCGTAGTATCGATAAAGAAATTGATGGATTAAATGCTGAAATTATCTCCTTAAAAAGAGATAATGAAACATTAAAAGCAAATTTACGTGATAAAGACCAAGCGATCTCTATTCAAAAAAGTAAAAATATTGCTTTAATGAGTTCTCATCAATCTTCACTTGATAATCTTGAACTTTTGCAAAAATGTGGAACTTATGAAAGAAAACTTTATGAGCTTGGTGTTGATCCTAATAAAGTTAAATAAATTTCAGTCTATGTAACCGCTGCCTAACTTGTGTAGGTAGAGGAAAGTCCTGGCTTGCACAATCTGCGATGATTGTAGTGATTATGCTAGTTGAATAAATAAAACTAGGTACTTTGGAGAAAGTAACGGCGAAAATAGTCTAAAAGCTTATGCTCATGATGATTTTTCTTAACGTGCCACAGTGACGAATTTAGAGGAAACTTTAAAGTGAAACGCGGTAAACCCCTTAAGCAAGAAACTCAAATTTTTGGTAGAGGAAACTAGTCAAGAGAACTGAATCAAGACTGGTAAGTGAAAACTTAGATAAATGGTTACATATAACAGAACTAGGCTTATGGACTGAATTACTCGCTCGTGATTGAAGTATGAAGAAAATTAATTTGCCAACAAAAATAACTTTAGCTCGAATTGCTCTTGCAACTCTTTTGATTATTGGAATAATTGTTTTATATTTTCTCGATGAATTCCAAGTTTTTTCAATCAAAGAAGTTGGAGATATCACTTTAAATGAAGGTGGCGCTACTATCAATTGGATAATGCTTATTTTGATGTTTGTCTTTTTAGTAGCTTCCATGACTGATTTTTTAGATGGATATTTGGCAAGAAAGAATAATGAAGTTACTGATTTAGGAAAATTTTTAGACCCAATCGCTGACAAAATGCTCATCAATTCAATGATGATTTTTTTAAGTTTAAATTTTGCTAGTTTAGTGGGAAATCAAAAATTTGCATTCTTCTTAGTTATCATTATGGTAATTCGTGATCTAGTCGTTGATGGATTACGCTTTATGGTTGCTAAAAAGAATGTAGTTGTTGCGGCAAATATCTTTGGTAAGTTAAAGACAGTCACACAAATGATTGCAATCATTGTTGTCTTTTTAAACGGCTTCCCATTTTCATATTTTGATTATAATTGGCCAGCTTATTTACATATTAGCGATTGGCTATGTTATATTGCCACATTCTTTAGTGTTTTAAGTGGCATCATTTATGTAAAACAAAACATTAAATACCTATTTTACGAGGAGGGAAAATAATGAATAATGCTCAAATGTTAGTCGAAAGATTAACCGAAAAGAACCTTACCTTAGGCTCAATCGAAAGCTTTACTGGTGGGCTTTTTGGAAAAACCATTACAGATGTTAGTGGAGCAAGTAAAACTTTTAAAGGTGCTCTTGTAACTTATTCAAAAGAATTAAAAGAAAACTTGCTTGGAATCCCTGCTGCTTATATTGAGGAGCATGGTGTTGTCAGCTATGAAGTTTGTCAACAAATGGCAATTAAAGGCCAAAAAGTTTTAGGCGTTGATGTCTGTGTTGCTTTTACAGGCAATGCCGGTCCTGAAACTAATGAAGAAGGCGGAACCGTTGGCGAAATTTATATTGCCATTGTTTATAAAGGCCAAGTTTGGCCAATTCCTCTACATTTAGAATTAGGTAGAGAAGAAAATAGAGAATATTCAGTACAAGCCGCAATTAATGCACTTTTAAGCATTATTTAAAATTTTTTTAAATTTTTTCTTAATTCATGCGTTTGTATTAGTGAAAGGAGTTTTTATGTCTGAAAACAAAGTAATTAATAAGGACGCATTAAAAGAAGTTCTTGCTCAAATTGAACATGAATTCGGTAAAGGTACTGTTGTTCGTTTAGGCGACAAACCTAGTGTTGACGTTGAAGCCATTTCTAGCGGAAGTATTCTTTTAGATAACTGTCTTGGAATTGGTGGATACCCAAAAGGAAGGATTATTGAAATATATGGTCCAGAAAGTAGTGGCAAAACAACCCTTGCTTTAACGGCGGTTGCGGAAGTTCAAGCAAAAGGCGGTCTTGCTGCTTATATCGATGCTGAAAATAGTATCGATCCTGATTATGCAAAAAATTTAGGAGTTGATATTGATAATCTAATACTTTCTCAGCCAGATAGTGGCGAAGAAGCATTAGAAATCGTTGAGACTCTAGCAAAAAGTGGAGTTTTCTCCTTAATTATTGTTGATAGTGTTGCTGCTTTAGTTCCACAAGCTGAACTTGAAGGACAAATGATTGATTCTAATGTTGGACTTCAAGCAAGAATGATGTCGAAAGCTATGAGAAAAATTACAGCCATTTTAAATAAAAATGATTGTACTGTAATTTTCATTAATCAACTAAGAGAAAAAGTTGGGGTAATTTATGGTAGTAACGAAACCACAACTGGTGGGAGAGCTCTTAAATTTTATTCTTCAGTACGTATTGATATTCGTAAATCTGAAGCAATTAAAGAAGGCAATAGTATAATTGGCAATGTTTGTAATATTAAAGTTGTCAAAAATAAAGTTGCTCCACCTTTTAGAAGCTGTAAGGTTGATATCATTTACGGATTAGGAATTTCAAAAGAAGGTGAACTTCTAGACTTAGCGATTCAAAAAGGAATTGTCAAAAAAGCTGGAAGTTGGTATGAAGTTTATGGCGAAAGAATGGGCCAAGGGCGAGAAACGGCTAAAGCCTATCTTCGTGAAAACCAAGACATCTTTAAAAGAGTTAAAGAACAAGTTTTGGCTAAAGACTCAATTAAAAAAGAACTGGAAGTTGAAATATAGATTGAATGAATTTTCTCCTCAAGGAGTAACATAAATTATTTGCATAATCCTTTAACGTAGAAAGGATTAGAAGATGGATAAGTTTTTAAATGTATTTGCCGACGCTTCTGGCTCTGGCATTGAAATTTGGATTGTCTGCGTAATTGCATTTGCCGTTTTAATAATTGGCGGTTTGCTTGGTGGATTTGGCGTTTATTTTTTAGCAAAAGAAAAAGTTAAAAAAGCAAATTCTAACGCTGAAAAAATTATTAATGATGCTAATTTAAAGGCTGAAAAAATTCAAAAAAATGCGCAAATTGACGCTAAACAAACAGTTTTTGAAATGAAGCAAGAAGCTGATAAGGACATTAAAGAAAGAAAACAAGAAGTCATTGTTCAAGAAAACAAACTTCTTCAAAGAGAACAATCAATTGATGCTCGTGATCAAGCTTTACTTAAAAAAGAAAATGCTTTAGAAAATAAAGAAAAGAATCTTGATAGACAAATTGAGGACAACAAGAAAAAAGGTGAAATTTTAAGTGAAAAAATTAACTCTATTCTTGCTGAACTTGAGAAAGTTTCTAATCTCACAGAAAAAGAAGCTAGAGAAGAAATCTATCGTCGAGTTGAAGAAAAAGAAACTCAAAATATTGCTAAATTTATGAAAGAAAAAGAGGATGAAGCTGAAAGAAAAGCCGACGATAAATCCCGTGAAATCTTAGCAATGGCTATGGCTAGAAATGCTCAAGATGTAACAAACGAAAGAACTGTTACGACAATTTCTCTTCCTAGTGATGAAATGAAGGGCAGAATCATCGGTAGAGAAGGAAGAAATATTAAATCTTTAGAGCAATTACTTGGGGTCGATATTATTATCGATGATACCCCTGAAGCTATAACAATTTCTTGCTTTAACCCAATTCGTAGAGAAGTAGCTTCAAGAGTTTTAAATACACTTATTAAAGATGGACGTATTCAACCTGGAAGAATTGAAGAAGTCGCTAATAAATGTACCAAAGAAGTTAATGATATTATTAGAAAAGCTGGCGAAGACGCAGTTTCTAAGCTTGGTATTTCTAATATGAATAAAGAACTTGTAACTCTTGTTGGACGTCTTAAATATCGTACAAGTTATGGTCAAAATCAATTAACTCACTCAGTTGAAACAGCTCAAATCTGTGGAGCAATGGCTAGTGAGCTTGGTTTAAATGTTCAACTTGCAAAACGTGCTGCTTTACTCCATGACCTTGGTAAAGGTCTTGACTATGAAGTTGAAGGAAGCCACGTTGAAATAGGAGCAAGACTTGCTAAAAAATATGGTGAAAATGATTTAGTAGTTAATGCTATTGAATCACATCATGGTGATGTACCAGCTAAATCAATTATTGCTTATCTTGTTCAAGCCGCCGATACTTTATCAGCTGCTAGACCAGGAGCAAGAAGTGAAACACTTGAAAGTTATATTAAAAGAGTTGAACAACTTGAATCTATTTGTAAATCATATGATGGTGTCCAAAGCTGTTATGCAATGCAATCTGGTAGAGAAGTTCGTGTCATGGTTATTCCTGAAAAGATTAATGATTTACAAGCTTTCAAATTAGCTCATGATATCAAAGAACGTATTGAAAATGAAATGACTTATCCAGGTCAAATTAAGGTTAATGTCATTAGAGAATATCGAGCACAAGAGACAGCTAAATAATGAATATATTATTTATTGGCGATATTGTTGGAAAAGTTGGTCGAAAAGCTTTAGTTGATAATCTTAATACCATAAAAAAGAAATATAACATTTCTTTTGTTATTGCTAATGGTGAGAATATTTCAAGAGGACGAGGAATCAACCGTAATCATTATGATTTTCTAATTAAAAATGGTGTTGATTGTGTTACTTTAGGTAATCACTACAAAGATCGACAAGACATAGAGAATTATATTGAAAGAACTGATAAATTGATACGTCCACTAAATTTAATTGAAGATTTTCCTGGTGAAGGAAGTAAGGTGTTTGATGTAGATGGAATCTCAATTAGAGTTACTAATCTACTAGGGAGTGCCTTTTCTTCCTTTCCAGTCAAAGATCCTTATTTAGAAGTATTAAATGTAATTGAAGACGATATTAGTGATATTCATATTATCGATTTTCATGCTGAATCAACTGGCGAGAAAAAAGCCTTGGCCTACGCTTTAAAAAATAGCGTAAGTGCTGTTTTAGGTACTCACACACATGTTCAGACTAGAGATGCTCAAATTTTAAATACTGGAGTGTTATATATAACAGATGTTGGAATGTGTGGGTCATATAATAGCGTTTTAGGTACTGAAATTAATAGTGTTGTAGAACGCATTATTAAACATGATGAAACAAAAAGATTTACCTATCTCGATGAGGATGATAAACTTTTTTCCGCCGTTATTTTAAAATTTGACGATTTAACATTTAAAGGTGAAGAAATTATCCCTTTATATATTATTAATAAGAAAGGTTAACTATGGGAAGAAACGTAATTATTGAATCAATGCCTGATTTAGATAAGGCCAGAACAAGAGTTGGAAAGATAGAAACTGTTAACTTTTCTTATACTCCTTCGCAAGAATTAGTCGATAAATTTGCTCATAAAAAAGTCTTTATTAGAACTTATGGTTGCCAAGCTAATTATCGAGATGAAGAAACTATAATGGGTTTATTATCTCTTATTGGGATGGAAAAAACGGAAAATCCTGAAGAAGCGACAATTGCAGTTTTAAATACTTGTGCGGTTAGAGAAAATGCTGAAGACAAGGTTTATGGAGAAATTGGTCAATTTAAAAATCTTAAAGCAAAGAATAAAGATTTAATTTTAATGCTTTGTGGATGTATGGTTGAACAAAAACATATTGTTGAAGATGTTTTAAACAAATTTCCTCATGTTGATATTTTCTTCGGTACTCATAACCTTGAAGACATCCTAAACCTACTTGAAAAATTCATTAAAGATAAAAAGCATTCTCGTCATGTTGATGTTTTATCTAAAGAAGGCAATATTATTGAAAAAATGCCAGTTACGAGAATTGATGATTATAAGGCATATGTTAATATTTCATATGGATGTGATAAATTTTGTACTTATTGTATAGTTCCATATACTAGAGGAAAAGAAAGAAGTCGTAATATTAATGATATCTTGGCTGAATGTAAAGAACTTGTTGATGCTGGTTATAAGGAAATTACTTTACTTGGACAAAATGTTGACAGCTATGGTAAAGATTTAAAAGATGGAACGACTTTTGCGATACTTTTAGATAAAGTAGCGTCTTTAGGAATGCCTCGTTTAAGATTTTTAACTTCTTATCCAAGTGATTTTCATGATGATGTAATTGATGTTATTGCTCGTCATGATAACATCATGAAATACATTCATCTTCCTGTTCAAAGCGGAAGTGATGAAACTTTAAGAAGAATGGGAAGAAGATATACTTCTAAAGAATACTTAGATCTTGTAGACCGCATCAGAAGTAGAATTCCGAATATTGCTTTATCAACTGATATTATTGTTGGCTTCCCTAATGAAAGTTATGAAGAGTTTAAAGAAACAGTAGATCTTGCTCTTAAGGCTGATTATACTAGCGCTTTTACTTTTATCTATTCACCAAGAAAAGGAACACCAGCAGCTCGACTTGTTGATAATGTAACCTATGATGAAAAAGTTAAGCGTTTTAAAGAATTAGTTGATGCTTTAGAAACTAACTTTAAAAAACACGCCGATGAAATGGTTGGTAAAACTTTTGAAGTTTTAGTAGATGGAGAAAGTAAAAAGAATAAAAATATGCTTTCTGGCTATGCATATAATATGAAAATTATTCATTTTAAAGGTGATGAGTCTTTAATTGGTAAACTTGTAAAAGTTAAAGTAACAGAATCGCATGTTTATTCTTTAATTGGTGAATTAGTAAATGATTGAAAACGAAACTGAAAAACTTATAAGTCAAATTAGAAACAAAATTACTCGAAGTGAAATTTATCAAGAGTATATATCTTTAAAAACGGCTTTACTCAATAGTGGTTATTTAGAAGAAGACGTTAAAAAGATCATTACTTCGGATTATATTTCTCTTCCAACTGATAAAAGAAGGGAATATGCTAAAATCAAGATGGAATCGTTTAATAATGATCCTCTTTTACATAACTATTTTATATCAAAAGAAGAAAACGAAAACTTACTGGAAGAGATTAGCGAACTTTTAGATTTATGATTTATGCAATTTTAGGTCCGACATGTTCTGGAAAAAGTGATTTTGCAGAAAAATTATCATTAAAATATAATGCTCCAATTATAAATTTTGATGCTTTTCAAGTTTATAAAGAACTTAATAAAGGAACGGCAAAACCTAGTAAAGATGAGCTAAATTCTGGGCGTTATTTTCTATATGATTTTGTTTCAATAACTGAAGATTATAATGTTAGTCGTTATCAAGAAGAAGCTCGTGCATTAATTAATAAGTTTAAAAATAAAGATATTATTATGGTCGGTGGAACCGGTTTATATTTAAAAGCGGCTTTATTTGATTATAAGTTTTTAAAAGAAGAGAAAATGGATGATGACTTTTTAAAAGAATTATCAAATGAAGAATTATATAATCGTTTGCTTTTAGTTGACAATGATGATGCCTTAAAAATTGGCGTTAATAATCGTAAAAGATTATTAAGAGCCTTATACATTTATGAAACTCATAAAAAAAGTAAAATTGAACTAAACGAAAATGGTAAAAATAATCTTATTTATCCTGACGTTAAGTTTATTGGGCTAAATATTGAAAGATCTCTTCTTTATGAAAGAATCGATCAAAGAGTTGATAAAATGTTTGAAGATGGACTTGAAGAAGAGGCTCGTAATTTGTTTAAAAACTATGATAATTCTTTAAGAGGTCTTCAAGCAATTGGCTATAAAGAATTTTTACTATCTAACGATAGTGAAGAAGTTAAAAAGATGATTAAAAATAATACTCATCATTATGCTAAAAGACAGATGACTTTCTTCAAACATCAATTTGATAGTGTCGAGTGGATTAATATAAATGAATGATTTAATTGATACAAGAAGTAAATTGCTATTAGGCGATGATTTTAATTTAATTAAAAATTTTAAAATTGTTGTCGTTGGTTTAGGGGGCGTTGGTTCAATTGTTCCTTTGTCTTTAGCAAGAAGTGGAGTCAAAAATTTACTTTTAATTGATGGTGATAAGGTAGATGCTACAAATCTTAATCGACAAATGGCTTATTTTAGTCAAGATGTTGGTCATTTTAAAAGTGAAGTTTTAAAGAAAAAACTTTTAGAAATTAGAGAAGACTTAAACCTTGAAGAAAAACATATTTTTATTGATAAAGAAACTGATTTTTCATTTTTAAAAGGATTTGATTATATTGTTGATTGTATTGATGATATCGAGGCTAAAGTATTATTAGCCAAATTTGCAATTAATAACGATATTCCATTAATTGCATCAATGGGTACAGGCAATCGTTTAGACCCTTCTAAATTAATGATTACACGCCTTGATAAAACAAGTGGTGACCCACTAGCTAAAAAGTTTCGTTATTTGTTAAGAAAAGAAAATATTGATTTAAAAAAGATTAATGTTGTTACTTCTTTAGAAGAACCATTGGTTAAAGGGCAAGTTGTTTCTTCAATGGCATTTGTTCCTAATGCAGCAGGCTTATTAATGAGTTCTTATGTATTAAAAGAACTCTTGAGGAGATATAAAGATGAAGTTAGATAATATTGGTAAAGTTGCAAAAAAATTTGGAATTTGCGAGGATTTTCTTGAATATTATGGAAATTACAAAGCAAAAGTAGACTTTAAAAAGATATGGAGTGAGGTCAAAAATAACGAAGATGGTAAGCTTGTTTTGGTAACAGCTATAACTCCTACAAAAGCAGGCGAAGGAAAGACTACAACAACCATCGCCTTAATAGACGGACTTGCTAAAATTAAACAAAAAGCAATAGGTTGCTTAAGAGAACCTAGTTTAGGCCCAGTATTTGGATTAAAAGGCGGAGCAACAGGTGGAGGCAAAGTGACGATTGAACCTCATGAAGATATCAATCTTCATTTTACTGGTGACATGCATGCTTTAACTAGTTCAATCAATTTAATAAGTGCTGTAATCGATAATCACATTTATCAAGGTAACGAACTTAATATTGACCCTAATAAAATTGTTTGGAAGCGTTCACTTGACATGAATGACCGTGAACTTCGTACCATTAATATTGGCTTAGGAAGCGATAAAAATGGTATTAAAAGGGAAGATCATTTTCAAATTACTGTTGCAAGCGAATTAATGGCAATAATGTGTTTAGCAAAAGATGAAACTGATTTTATTAACCGAGTTAGAAAAATTATAGTGGCTTATACATTTGATGATAAACCAGTTTATTTAGAAGATTTAAAAATATCAGTTGCTATTTTAAAACTCATGAAAGAAGCATTAAAGCCAAATATTGTTCAAACACAAGAACATAATTTGGTTTTTGTTCACGGTGGACCATTTGCTAATATTGCACACGGTTGCAGTAGTTTAATAGCAACAAGACTTGCTTTAAAATTGTCACCATTAGTTATTACTGAAGCTGGTTTTGCTAGTGATTTAGGTGCCGAAAAATTCTTTGATATAAAGTGTCGTACAGGGAATTTGAATCCTAATGCTGTGGTTTTAGTGGCTACTATCAGAGCTTTAAAATTACATGGTGGCGTTGATTTTGATGATTTAGACCATGAAAATCTTGAAGCTTTAGAAAATGGCTTTAAAAACTTAGAACAACATTATCAAAATTTAAGAAAATTCAATGTTCCGGTTGTTGTCGCTATAAATCACTTTAAAAGCGATAGTCAAAATGAAGTTAAAAAACTTATGGAACTTCTTAATAAAAACTATTTCCCATTTGCCTTCCTTGATGGATATCTAAAAGGAGGAGAGGGTAGTCGTGAATTGGCGAGTAAAGTAATGGAAGTTTTAGAAACTAAACGTAGTAATTTTGCACCAATTTATAAATTAACCTCGCAAATCGAGGATAAAATCGAAATTTTAGCTAAAGAAATTTATCGTGCTGATGGTGTCGAATATAGCGATTTAGCTAAACAAAAACTTGAATTATATAAAAATATGGGTAAAGACAACTTACCAGTTTGTATAGCAAAAACTCAATCTAGTTTTTCTGATGATGCTAAACTTTTAAATGCTCCTAGAGGGTTTAAATTACATGTTAAAGATTTGTCTTTATCTAATGGAGCTGGTTTTATTGTTGTATATTGTGGAAATATTTTAACAATGCCTGGACTTCCAAAAATACCAGCGGCAGTAAAAATGGAAGACGAAGTTTCGTTTAATTAAAGATTAACGTTTTTGCCTGTTATTTGTTCATCAAAAGTTTTAATTTGGGCTTCTAAATTAAGGTCTTTAAATTGGTTCATGTAAAGTTCGTAATAGTAACCATGTTTTTCCATCAAAACTTTATGGTTTCCATCTTCAATAACTTTACCATCTTTCATAACTAGTATACGATCACAATCAACGATTGTTGAAAGTCTATGAGCGATCATAATGCTCGTTCTACCTTTTAAGACTTTAGCAATTGCTTCTTGAATGACGTGTTCTGTTTCAGTATCAATAGATGAAGTTGCTTCATCAAGAATTAAAAGTTTAGGATTTCGAATTATTGCTCTAGCAAAAGATATTAATTGCTTTTGGCCTTGTGATAATTCATCGCCACCATCTTTTAAGAAAGTGTTATAACCATCTTTTAAAGACAAAATGAAGTCGTGAAGATCTACAACCTTTGCAGCAGTAATGACTTCTTCATCGGTTGCATTTAATTTGCCATATTTAATATTATCTTTGATTGTTCCTTTAAAGATGAATGGAGTTTGTTGAACGTAGCCAATATTACTTCTAAGCCATCCAACGCTCCTATCCTTATAATTTACCCCATCAATTAATATTTGACCCTTGGTTGGCTCATAGAATCTACAAAGTAGATTAACAGTAGTGGATTTTCCACTTCCGGTTTCACCAACTATTGCAATGCTATTTCCAGCATTAATATGAATATTCATATCATGTAGAACTTCTAAATCCTTTTTATAAGAAAAAGAAACATGATCAAAAGTGATATCACCTTTCATCACCTCGAAATTTTCTGTTTTATTGTCAAATAAACTACCATACTTTTTGATAACTTCACTTGAATCAACAAGTTCAGGTTTAGTATCAATAAGCATAAATAATTTTTCAACATTAGCTTGAGTAGAAATTAATTCAGCGAAAATTTCAGCAAATTGAGCAATAGGATTAAAAATACTACCTACAAAGCCAAGGAAAAGAACCATCATTGCAATTGTACTTGTTGTTTCATTAGAAATGTTAATCATTGGGAAAACAACAATAATGATAGCGGTTGTAATTGCGCTCAATACGTTTATTGAAGGATTAAAGAAAGCATTTACTTTTCCGGTTTTAAAACGTTTTTTACAAACATCTGTTGATATTTCATCACACTCTTTATAAATAGTATCTTCAATTGCAAGAGATTTAATAGTTTTGTTTCCACTAATTGATTCAGCAAGCCAACGAACGAATTCACTATAGGCGGTTCTTGCAATACGGGAAAGCTTTAAAATAATTCTTTGGAATATTAAAACAATGAAGAAAATAAGAGGAGTGGTTGCAAGAATTATTAACGATAACAACCAGCTATAACTAAACATTGTTATTAAAGTAAAGATTAGTTCGGCAGCAATCCAAAAAATTCTTAAGACAGAATTTGATAATACATCACCAATATTAGCGGCATCATTTTGAAGTCTTGCAATCAACCAACCACTTGGAGTTCTATCAAAATACGAAAAACTTAATTCCTGTATTCGTTTATAGGCGTCTCTTCTTAAACCAGTCATTATTATCATTTCAAAATAACTCATGGTAAAGAAAGTTAAGAAAACAGAAATACTTCTTAAAATAATCATTACAATATAGAAAATTATGTAATTTAAAAATGTTAATGATAAATCAATTCCTAAGATTTTAACGTTTAAGATGACATCAAAGATTGAATTGTAGCCTACAAGTTGACCACTATCAAAGGCACTAATTAAACCAGCGTTCATTGATGGAATAAAGCTAGCATCATAAAAAGATGTAAACATCATTCCAATAAAAAGAACAATGAGTAGTGGCCATTTTACAAAAACGTATTTAAAAGTTTTTGCCCAAACAGCAATACTAAATTTACTTTTGATTTCTTCTTCTTTAAATACCGATGTTCCAGCCATAATTACTCCATTTTGGTTTGAATATCATAAATTCTTTTATAAAGCCCATCTTTTTGAATTAAATCTTGGTGTTTACCCATTTCAGAAATTTTTCCATTATCTAAAACGAGTATTAAATCAGCATCTTTTGCAGTTGCAATACGATGAGTGATGATGAAAGTTGTTCTTTCTCCTGATTTTTCTTTTAATGCTTTACGGATGTTGTAATCAGTTTCTGTATCAAGTGCTGATAAAGAATCATCAAAAATTAAAACAGGTGCATCACTTAATAAAGTTCTAGCAATAGCAACTCTTTGCTTTTGGCCGCCACTTAAAGTAGTTCCTTTTTCGCCAACTGGCGTATCATAACCACGAGGGAATTGAAGGATATTTGAATGAATTTGACTAATAGAAGTAGCTGTAATTATTTCTTTTTCGTTAGCATTTTGTCTAGCAATACGAATATTATCTTTAATTGTTTTTGAAAATAAGAAAGGATCTTGCAAAACAATTGAAACATTTCGTCTTAAGTGTGACTTTTGAATCTCCTTAAGTTCAACTCCATCAAGTTTAATGCTTCCACTTGTATAGTCATATAATCTCGTTAATAAATAAGCAAGAGTGGACTTACCAGATCCGGTTTTTCCCATAATAGCTACAGTTTGTCCTTCTTTGACAGAAAAGGAAACTTTGTCAATTGCGGCTTGATCAGAATCACAAAAAAAGAATGATACATTGTCAAAGACTATATTTCCTTTAATTGTTGGAGTTAAACCAGTTTCGGTATCTTCTAATGGTTCATCTAAAATCAAATTGATTCTATCTAAGCTAGCATTAGCTCTAGCAAGGTTTGATAAAACTGTGGCAACATCTCTTACTGGCCAAACCATTAAATTAACAAAAGTAAAACTAACGAATAAGGTGCCTACTGAAATAGTGTTATTAAAACAAAGTACAAAACCAAAAATAGTGGTTGATGCAATTTGACTAAAAACAAAAACATCGCTACTTGCAAAGAAAAAAGCTGATAATTTACGCCAGTTTAGATACTTATTTCTAAAATCTGTGATGTATTTTTCAAAACTATTTATCTCATAAGTTTCATTGTTAAAAGCTTTTACTAATCTAACGCTTGCTAAATTTTCCTCAATTTTATCAGTCATGTTTCCTTCGCTATCATCTGTTAAACGATATCTTCTTCTAACTTCTTTAATTATAAAGAAAGAATAGATAAACATAAGTGGAAGAATACAAATGCTGATTAAAGCAATCATCCAATTAGTTATAGCAAGGAATATAAAACTTAAGACAACAATGTAAAAGGTGTAAACGATAAGTGTAATATCTGGTCCAGCGAATCGTCTTACAATATCTTCATCTCTAGTACAGGTTTGAATGATATCGCCATTTTTCATCCCTTTAATTTTTGAATATGGAAGTCTTTCGATATGTGAAAAAAGAAGAAGTTGCAGATTTTTGCTCATTTTGTTCATAAAAGAACTTCTCATAATCATTCTAGTGATGATAATAACAGCAGCTAAAAGAGCAAATCCAACAATTAATACGGCAAACATCCATAAGTTAGAACTTAAAAACTCGATTCCACCAAAAATTGTTACAAAAAATGTAGTTAGAATATTAACATCGCTACCAAGTGAAGAGATATCTTTAATAGGAGTTCCAATTCCACCTAAATTTTCTTGAGCTTGAAGGACATCAATTAAAATCTTATTTAAATAAGAAGATGTTATCGTAAAGAATACAGAAAGGAAAAGTAAGAAAAAATAAAAGAAGTAAATGAATTTACAATCTTTTATCATTACCATCAAAATCTTCCAAAATTTATGCATAGCAAAATGATACTATTTTTATAGTTAAATTCAACAATCTTTGATAAAATTAACACAGGTATTTTATGGGCGAAGAAAGAAAAAATAAAGACATAGACATAGAAGAAGTTGTCACTGAAAAATTAGAAGAAAACGAAAGCAAAATTGAAGAAAACCCTGCAGAATTAGATGATTTCGATAAAATAGATGAAGATTATACTGATGACATCTTATACAAGAAAGCCGACTTAGGCGAAAGTATTCAAGAAGATGTTGTCGAGGAAAAAGAAAAGGTAAAGCAGAATAAAGAAAAAAGCAATAAATATAAGTACTTAATTTACCTATCAATCATTCTTTTAATTACTGCAATTGTTTTATGGTATAACCTTGTTCAACCAACAAAAGGCCTTGATGGTTCTGACATGTTAGTTTATGAAACAATTCCAGATGTTGTTTCTAAAACTAATGTTTGGTGCTTTTTACTTTTGGTTGGATCGGTAATATTTGGCTTTTTTATAGCTGCTTTGATCATTTGGACTTTTTCAAAGCTATATACAAAACATTATAAAATGCACCAAGCTTTTGCAAATGCACTTATAGGAGCTTTTTATAGCGCGATTACTCCTGGAGCAAGTGGTGGCCAATTTGCTCAAGTTTATGTATTTAAAAAGCAAGGCATGCCTGTTTCAAATGCTGCTTCCATCTTTGTAATGAGCTTTATTGTTTATCAATGTTGCTTAATCATCTTTGGAATTATTTCTCTTATTACTAGTTTTGGCGATATCTTAAAAATTAATGTTGTTCCAATAAGTATTGGAAGTGTTAGTTTTGATCTTCCGATATGGATTTTTATTGCGTTTGGTTTCTTTTTAAACCTTATTGTTATTGTTGCATTGTTCTTTATGTCTTTATCAAGAAAATTCCAAAATTTTATTTGCAATGGTTTAATCGGCATTTGTGCAAAATTAAAGATTATTAAAAATCCAGAGGAAAAAAGAAAAGCAATTAGAATCCAAGTTGAGAACTATCATATTGAGTTTAGAAGACTTCAATCAAATATGGCTTTTACTGGACTCGTTTTCTTGATTTATTGTGTTCAGATTATTAATTCTAATATTCAGCCATTTTTATGTGGTCTAGCCTTAAATGCTTTTGATGCAGAAACATTAAGCTCTGCTGGTGCCATTTTCCAAAAAATATATCAAAGTATTGTTTATTCTAACTTCCATCAAATGGCCACAGGTCTTTTACCTTTACCAGGAAGTGCTGGAGCAAGTGAAATTGTTTTTGGTTCTTTATTTGGCGAATCTAGTGGATATTTTAGCGCTGAGTTTTATAGAACGGGTGGAGGAATAAATATTCTTCTTCTTTTATGGAGATTTATTACTTTCTATATTCCATTTATTATTAATGGAGTTGTTGCAGCAACTTATAAATCTAGAGGTATGCCTGTTAAAGATAGAATTCTTCCTGTTGGTGATAAGAAAACTATGCTTACCATTCAACTTTCAACTTATGCTGAAAGAAAAGAAACTTCTGATATTGCATATGAAACGAGAGTCATGGAAAGAAAAGAACTTCTTCAAAAGATGATGAAGTTTAAAGATAAATCAGATAAGGAAAAGAGTGGTAAAATATCTAAAAAAGATAAAAAAGCGAAAAAGAAAGAAGAAGAGAAATGAATATAGCGATATTTTCAGATGTATATTTGCCTGACATTAATGGGGTGGCGGTCAGTGTTGATTCTCTGTTCAAACTTTTGACGAAATATGGCCATAATGCTTATGTTGTAACTACCAGTAGCGAAAAAGAAATTTCTTTTAAAGATAATATTTTAAGAATTCCTGGTTTAGAACTTAAAAAGTTATATGGCTATCGTGCTTCATTTATTTATAATGAAAAAGCTTTTCAAATCTTAAAAAAACTTAAACTAGATTTGTGTCATATTAATACTGAATTTGGAATTTCACAATTTGGATTTATTGTAGCTAGTAAATTAAACATTCCTAGTGTTTATACTTATCATACAATGTATGAAGATTATACATATTATGCAACAAAAGGTTACTTTGATCGTTTTTCTAAATGGGCAATTAGAGAATTTGATAAATCATGTATGAATAGAGCAACTGAAATTATTTCACCAAGTGAAAAAACTAAGGTTTATATTCGTTCAGTTGGTGTTGAAAAATATGTAAATGTTGTACCAACAGGGTTTAATTTTGATCGCTTTATTCCTAATCCAGAAAATAAAGAAAAAAGCTTAGAGATGAGAAGAAATCTAGGTTTTAAAGATAATCAGAAGATTCTTTTGTGTCTTGGCAGAATCGCTAAAGAAAAAAGCTTTGACATCATTATTGAAGGGTATGCTGATTATTTAAAAAAATATAATGATCAAGATACAGTTCTACTTTTTGTTGGTGATGGTCCAGCAAGAGGAGAACTAGAAGCTTTAACTCAAAAACTTAATGTTTCTAATAGAGTTAGATTTGTTGGTAAAGTCGATAATTCATTAGTTCCATATTATTATTTAATGAGTGAAATATTCTTAAATGCCTCCATTAGTGAAACACAAGGTTTGACTTTTATGGAAGCTATGGCTAGTGATTTATTAGTATTATGTCGTTTTGATAATAATTTAGTAGGGGTTATTTATAATAATAAAACAGGTTTCTTCTTCCAAGATGTAACTGATTTTAAAGAAAAACTTCACTATGTATTATCGTTAAATAAAGAAGAAAGTGATTTGATAAGGAAAAACGCTTTTGAGTCGATTGATTGTTTTTCTGAAAAGACTTTCTATAACAATATTATTGAGGTATATAAACGTGCAATTAGAAGAAGTTGGTAACAAATTAAGTCTTAAAATTAAAGAAATAAAAGATAAAGGGAGCAAAATCATCATTACTTTTTTTGACGATTCCAAATTAAAAATTTCTCGACCAACATTTAATAATTTTGTAATTGTTGAGGGAAAGGAACTTGATGCAAAAACAAAAAAAGATATTGAACGTTTTGAAGAAAAAGAAGAAATTCGAAAATACATTAAGGTTCTTGTAAATAAAAAACCTTATACCGAAAGAGAGCTATTAAAAAAAGCAATCGGTAAGTTTAATGACTATCATTTAGTTATTGAAGTTGTTAAAGAACTTAAAGTCTCACATTTAATTGATGATGAAGAATTTGTCGATAATTATTTAGATTATTTTGATAAAAATAATTATGGTCAATATTTTATTATTAACTTTTTTAGATCAAGTGGTTTAAAAGAAGAATTAATAAAAAAACTTGATTTTGACGAAGAAAATGAAAAAAGGAAAGCATTAAACTATTTTGATAGCATCAAAAATAAGTTTGTTAGTAATAACTTTGCAAAGCAAAAAAAGAAAATTTATGATCGTATGCTTCAAAGAGGATTTAATATTACTGTTATTTTAGACGTTCTAAATAATCTTAAAATTAATGAAGAAAGTGAAAAAGAAAGATTAAGAAAAGATTTTAAAAAAGTTAAGATGAAATATTTCATCACTAATGATAACCAAGTTGATGCTAATTCAAAAATCGTTAATAAGCTTATCAACAAAGGATATTCATTAGAAGATATTAACGAGATTATTGAAAGCGATGAAGATTTTGATGAGACTAAGGAGGAGCTAAATGATTAAAGATTTAACTGATGGCTCTAATGCAAGTGGAATTTATTTAGTTAAGGATTTTGCTAAATGCTTAACCAATGGTGGTAAAGCTTATTTGAACTTACATTTTCAAGATGGTAGTGGCGTCATTGATGGTAAAAAATGGGACGTTACTAATGAAGATTTGGAAACTTTAGAGATAGGCGGACTTGTTAGAGTTGATGGAACTACATTAGACTATAAAGGCAAACTACAAATTAAAGTTTTGGGTTTATATAAAGTTGATCCTAATGACGCTGATTTAGAAGGCTTTTTATTACAATCCCCAATTCCTGTTGAAACTTTAATAACTAAATTTAAAAAGCATTATGCAAGTGTTAAAAATGAAGATTGTAAATTAATTCTTAAAGAAATTTTTACTCGCTATTATAAAGAATTTATTGATTATCCAGCGGCTGTAAAAAATCACCATGAGTTTTATCATGGTCTTCTTTATCATACTGTTTCAATGTGTGATATTGCTGATTTTCTTTGCACTCATTATCCTGAACTTAATCGAGATTTATTAATTAGTGGATGTTTACTTCACGATATAGGCAAAGTTATTGAGCTATCAGGACCAATCGCCACTAAATATACTGAAGAAGGCACACTTCTTGGACATTTAACTATTGGGATGTCCCTTGTTAAAGAAATTGCTGATCAATTAAATATTAAAAGCGAAGTCCCAATGCTTTTAGAGCATATGATACTTTCTCATCATGGAAAACTTGAATTTGGGGCTGCAGTTTTGCCGTTAACTAGAGAAGCTTTAATTCTTTCGATGATTGATGATATGGATGCTAAAATGATGATGCTCGATAAAGCATATAAAGATGTAGAAGAAGGAAACTATACCGAAAGATTGTTTGGCCTAGATAATCGTGCTTTTTATAAAAGCAAAATAAAATAAAAGAACCACTCCTTAAGGAAGTGATTCTATTCTTTTCAAGAAAGTAGACTCGATTTAATTATCGAGTTTTTCTTTTATTTCTTTAGCAACAGCTGGTAAATTAATTTCTTTCATTTGCTTTAATTCAAGTTTAAATCCATCTGTTGCTGTGTATCTTGGGATAACATGAACATGGAAATGTTGAACTTCTTGTCCAGCAGCTTCCTTGCAATTAATTAAGATGTTTATGCCTTTAGCGCCCAATTGCTCCATTTGAACTTGACCAATTCTTTGAGCTACGTTCATAACCTTATTCATAACATCTTTTGGAGTAGATAAGAAGTTTGAGTAGTGCTTTTTAGAAATAACTAAAGCGTGTCCATAAGTAACCGGATTAACATCTAAAAAGGCCATAACATCTTCATCTTCATAGAGCTTTGCTGAAGGAATATCTCCATGAACAATTTTGCAGAATACACAATTTGTATCAAAATCCATATTATAAAACTCCTTATTTTTAAGAAAAAAGCCTGCAAAATGAGGCTTTTTTCAATTAATCAAATAAATCTGGATATGTAGTATTGAAATAATCATATACATCTTGATCATGGTAATTGATATTACATTGTTCAAGATAATAGGTTATTGCATTAGTTGTATAAGTATCGCTACTTGCAAGTGAATATCCAATTTCTCTTGCTTTATTTTCTCTCTTAACTTTTTCATCTTGAGATTGTTCACCATCATTAGTGATAGAAACAAGTGAAGGAGTAACGATGTCTTCGATTTCAACAATATAGTAGTTGTCACCATCATTCCATAATAGAGAGTCAATAGTTGAACTAAATGAATCTTTTCTTAAGTATGATTTTTGAGTAACTGGATCTTGATAGATATAAGTACCTACGAAAGGATCGGTTGTCTCAAGTGTAGAATTCCATTCGTTAACAAAGCTGAAACTATAAAGTTTATTTTTGATAGCATCAGGCAATGAACTTGCATCTCTAGTTTGCCAACCACTAGTAGTGAAATCTTTAACAATTAATTCATCAGTTTTGATAGTAAAACCAACAACTGGATCATAATTATGAGAATCGATAGTTGTGAATGTCTCATAATTTGTAGCGTTATTAGTATCTGGATCGTTTGTTAATGTTGAATATTGTTCAACTAAATCAGCAAATTCTGTATTTTTGTAATACTTGAAGTATTTTTTGTTAGCTTCAGTGCTATCATATGTTGCATAGTAAGATTTGTAACTATTTGCACCATTATGTCCATCAAGTCCATAAGATGGATTTTCAGTTGTAGAAGGTCCAAATCCTGTATCAACATCAGCAGCCATAGCTTTAGCGCCTAAATTTTGAGCGATTTCAAAATCAATACCCTTCCAAGCAGTAGAAACGATATCAAATTTCTCTTCTGTTGATAAATTTTGATTGGTCTCGTTAGTATCGTTAGTATAAGTTATATAGTCACTAATGAAACGTGATAAGAAAGCTTTCGCATCTTTTTCAGAGTTATCAGTGATTGAAATATAGTTAACTTTTCTTGATTGAGTATTACCGATAGCGGTATATTGTTGCTCAAAAATGTATTGTTCGACTAATAAGTTTTTAATAATACCAGGTAAAATAGTGTTATTAATATAATCTAAGTAGTAGTTAATATGTAAAACTTCTTTAATCTTTTCTTTACCATCTTCGGTGGTAGTATCATAAGTACCATCAATTAATACACCATTTGTTAATCCATGGAAGTCTTCAACAGTGTCGTTAAATCCATAGAATTCACCATTTTCACCTTCGTTATAGTGGTTAGTATAAGTTGGGTTGGTATATAAAACTTCTTCAAGAGTGGTGTTAGAAAGTTCACTTGCTGGAATATCAACTGTATAAAGTTGTTCATAAACATGTCTTGCAAATAAAACTTCGTAGAATCTGTTATTTCTCTTATAGTCACTTGCATTTGCTTCGTTCCAAATGCTTGTAATAATTTGACTCTCGATAATGTTTCTAATTGATTCAAATCTTGCTTTAAATTGTTCTGGGGTTGGTGCTTCTTCGGATAAGGTCAATCTATAACCAGAAACTTCCCAATTGTTATAAGCAGGATGCGATTCAATAAATGCTGTTTTTTCAGCATCAGTAGTAGCTGAACCATCTTCTTTAACATCATATCCAATTAAAACAATTCGATATCCTTTAGTTTCGTCTTTAATGAGTTTAAAATCACCAATAACTTCTTTAGCAATTGCAGCAGTTAAAATTGAAGATACATCACTTTCGTAGCTATCAGAATTTTTAATTGAATCATAGATAACTTTTAAAGTGTTATGATCAAGTTCAATTGTTGAATTGGTTAATGGGTCATTTTCACTAGGGAATTCAGCACTAATCTTTCCACAAGAAGAAAGAAGAAGTGTTGATGTAGCTAAAGTTAATAATAATGCTTTTTTCTTCATACTTTTTCTCCTTGATTAGTTGTTTTGAGATGAACCAGAACCAGTACTTGAATTGATGTTATCGTACTTAGCGTTATAACCAGGAGCACCTTGTACATAAAGATTTGCTTCACCAAAGTGTCTAGCTAAAACTTCAGGTAAAAGCATATATTGTCTTTGACGATTTTGTTGAACAATTGAGTTAGCATAACTCATCCAACTATCTTCTAAAGATTGAGCGGCTGTATCTTTGCTAGCTCTTGTTTCTTTATTAATATATGTTTCAACCATGCTTTGGATATCTTGACCAGCAATTTTATTTAATGAAATTTCATAATTTGGATTTAACCATTTAAATGTATCGTAAGTGTCAATTGATGTTTCAATACTTGTTTTTAAAGTACTAACACGAGAGGTGTAGTTTCCAACTGTGTTATTAACATCGCTGCCGTATTCAACAACTTCTGTTTGAACGTATGTTTGTTTTGGAAGTTTAACATTGTTAGCAGTATAAACTGGGAAAGTGCCATCAGTTGTCCAATATGGTCTTTTTGTATTTGGATCAATACCATCAATTTCTTTTGGAGTAACTGGAGCATAATATTCTTCAATTGTGGCCTTGTAAGGTTCTTCTGGAGTAGCGCCAGTTGTATCAAATGCAGATCTTTCAATAACAATGAAATGTATTCCAGAAGAAGATTCTTGATTTCTAACAACCATAATTGGATTACCATTTTGATCACAAAGAACATTTTTAGTAACACCATTAATTGTTATTTTTTTGAAATTATTTTTTTGTGATTCGCTCAATTTAGTTGATGTGAGGCCAGAAGTAAGGTAATGACCTTTTTCGTTGATATCGCTATAGACAGTATTTCCAGAAACTTTATCATTTCTTTTGTCCATACCAACATTTGTCCAATTATCACCTTCAAATAATGAGTAATCACTTGCTGTATAACCTAATTGTGAATCACTTAATAAAGATTCATCAGTTATAAAAGCAACATTTCTATTTTGGAAATATTTGTTGAAATAGATGTTTCTTGGATAATAATCTTCATCATTGTCATTAACAGTAACGCCATTAGCTGTTGTTTGATCTTTTACTCTTTCAAGTTCGAGAATAACTTCATAAGGAATCCAACTAACGCCAAAATCTGTTAAAGTATCTTTAACGCTTTCAGGAATATGAAGATTATCAAGTTTAGTTTGATAATTTGTATCACTTTCATAGCCATTATCACTTAAAAGTAAATCGTATGTATAGATACCAAGTTTAAATTCATTAACAAATGAAGTAGAACTATCCATGATGTATTCACCACCATTTAATGTTCCAGTGTTGGAATCTTTGTTTCCAGTATCATCAGTATAAAGATTTGCAGTATCAGCAAAAGAAGGACCATTTTCTTCAGTAGCATTTGCTAAAGTGGTTACTACTTGATAGATTTGGTGAGCATCATCACTTGAAATATGGCCACGGGAGTATCCGTAATCTTGGCTGGCATCAACTTGTACTAAAATGTGTCTAATGTGATAAGGAACTTTGTTTTGGATGTAGCCATTGGTTCCATATAAAAGATTATATTCATCTTGTAAGTCAGCTGTGCTGTCATTTGAATCTTTTTGATAGTCGCTGAAGTTTTCAAAATATTGTTCTTCAACGGTAGTTTGCATTCTTTCGTATTGCTTTTTCAAGAAAAACTCTTGTTCTTTTTCTTCGGTTGTTAAAGAGTCATCAGTGATTTGTCCATCAAGGTAATCAGACCAACTTGTGCCACCTTCGTCTGCTTCATCTTTTGCATTATTAACATCATTTGTTGCGTTGTTGTCAACGGTAGATTTAAAACTAGCTAATGGGCCGCCTTCTTCGAAAGCACGTCTAATAACAACTTCGTTTAAGGCATTATAAAAAGCAGCAGCGTGGTCATTACGGTTTTCGTTTAAATAACGGTCAATGATTTCACGTGTACTTATCGACAATTCTTTTCCATTGTAGGTGTAGGTAAGAATATACCCCTCTGAATTACTTGTTACTGAACTACAACCTGAAAGGGAAACAGCGCTTAAAGCTGCAATAGCTAAGCATATTGATTTCTTTCTTTTGATCATATTCAATCCTTTCAACATTAAAAACATTGCTAAAATTAATTAGCGCTTATAATTTTATACTATAAGTATAATTTAGACAACATAGAA
>OHFP01000080.1_pt1 | contig 59251 bp, 55 predicted proteins | sample 1567591 | NCBI WGS metagenome assembly OHFP01 (sample SAMEA3879547, study PRJEB24766) | human gut metagenome | biome: human-associated habitat; feature: feces | place: USA | collected 1985/1987 | reverse complement strand
GTTCCTGAACCGTATCGACGAGATCGTGATGTTCGAGCCGCTGACGCGTCGCGACATCGAGCGCATCGTCGACATCCAGCTGGGCATCGTCCGCAAGATGCTCGAGGAGAACGGCATCCGGCTCGAGTATACCGATGCGGCGCGCAAGTGGATCGCCAATGCCGGGTACGACCCGCTCTACGGTGCACGACCCGTCAAGCGGACCATCCAGCGCTACGTCGTCAACGACCTCTCGAAGCGGATTCTGGCCGGCGAGGTCGACCGCTCGAAGCCGATCTCGATCGACGCCGACGACAAGGGCCTGACCTTCAAGAACTGATCCATGCGGCCGGACGCTTCGGCGCCGGGCGCAGCGAAAAGGAGGGAGCCTCCGGATTGAATCCGGAGGCTCCCTTTTTTTGTGTGCGGAGATTCCCTTTTTTTGTGCGGTGCGGTAAGCGGCAGAGGTGTTGCCGGATGCCGGTCGGGGGACTGTCGGACAGGGTACAGAATACTGGCCGGGTGATCGTCGGATGAGGTATCGGATGCTTTGCAGGGCCGCTCCGCCATACGCCCCTCACTTTTTACTTTTCACCTTCTCTAAAGTCCCTTGCGGGCGATGCGCCACGCCAGGGCGTTGTAGAGGTCGAGCAGCGGGCCGCGCCACCGCACCGGCAGGGCGTTGATGACGCGGGCCTTCCAAAGCGTGCGGCGGTAGACCTTCGTGAAGGAGAAGGTCCGGATGGCGCGTGCGGCCTCCTCGGTGCCGCCCTTGGCCGAGAGGACCAGCGCCTTGCCCAGTGCCGCGCGGGCGATGAACTCCCGCTCGTCGTCGGGGGCCGTCGGATCATAGAGCTCCTCGAACGAGTAGACGGTGCGCTCGGGCGTATAGGTCGAGGCCGAGCGGTTCGATGCCACCTTCGAGTAGCGGCACAGGGGCTGCGGCGAGAAGCAGACCGGATAGCGGCGGGCGATCTTGATCCACATGTAGAGGTCGCCGCCCATCTTCATCCCGTCGGGGAAGCCGCCCACGCGGTCGATGACCTGGCGGGGAATGGCGCTGGCCGAGGGGATCGAGACGTAGCGGTGCGCCGAGTCGCGGAAGAAGTTCTCGACGATGCCCCGCCGCGTCGGGGTCGGCGCGGGGAAGATGCCGTCGTGGCTCACGACGCGGAATGCCGTGGAGTAGATGCCGCAGCCGGGAAATTCGCGGTAGAGTGACGCGATTTCCTCGAGGAAGCCTTCCTCCCACTCGTCGTCGGCGTCGAGCAGCGCGAGGAGCTCGCCCCGCGACTCGGCGATGGCCCGGTTGCGGGCCGCGCACTCCCCGGCGTTGGGCTGCCGGACGAGGCGGATGAGCGGCGAGGGGATCGCCTCGACGAGTGCGGCACTGCGGTCGGTCGATCCGTCGTCCACAACGACGATCTCCAGCGGCTGCAACCGCTGCGCGAGCACCGAGCGGATGGTGCCTTCGATTTCGCGCTCCTTGTTGTAGAGGGGAATGATGACCGAAATGGTGGGAGAAGCCATGCCTGCGTATGCTGATTTATTGCGAAGATACCGATCTTTTGCTACATTTGCAAATCAAAAGCCGGCATGCCATGACCCTCTCCGAAAAAGCCATCCGTCTGATCCGCGACACGTTCGACACGGCGCTCTACTTCGCCGTGATGGCCGTCAAGGAGAACTTCCGCAACTACGTCGGGCGCGCCGGGACGGTCGGGAAACCCAAACCGGGGGTCGTGATCCTCGGCAACGGTCCCTCGCTGGCCGACGATCTGCCGCGGCTCATCGCGCGGCGCGAGTACGAGACGCACGACTTCATGGCGGTGAACTACTTTGCCCTCGACGAGCGTTTCGAGACGGTCCGCCCGGCCTATTACGTCCTTTCGGACCCGATGTTCTTCCGTGACAGCGCCTATCGCGAGCGCGTGGCGGAGCTCTACCGCACGCTCGACCGCAAGGTGACGTGGCCCATGCACCTCTACGTGCAGTATTACAACCCCGAGCGGTTCGACTACCGCGCCGCGCTGCCCAATCCAAATATCCGCATCATCCCGTTCCATACGCAGTGCTACCGCGGCTTCCGGCGCCTGGAGTTCTGGCTCTACCGCCACGGGCTGGGCAGCGCCAATTTCGGCACGGTGGTGCAGGTGTGCGAATACATCGCCCTGCTGCTGGGCTACCGGACGCTCGAGCTGTACGGCGTCGACCATACGCTGCTCGACGGGCTGTGCGTCGACGAACGGAACCGTCTCTGCCGCCTCGACCGCCACTACTACGATACCGGTGCCCCGGCCGCACCGCAGCCCATTTTCCAGAAGGTGCCGCCCGTGCCCTACACGATGGCCTCCTACCTGGCCGAGGTGGCCGAGCTGTTCCGCGGCCACGAGGTGCTGCGCGACTACGCCGCCTCGCTCGGCGCGCGGATCATCAACCGCACGCACGGGTCGCTCATCGACGCCTACGAGCGCGGCGCCGAGGAGCCGGAGCCCTGACCTGCCGTGCCCGGGAGAAAAAACGGACGGACCGACCCCTGCGGGCCGGTCCGTCTTGTCGTATGCGGGCGGTGCGGAGCCGCTTGCCGGAGCGGCGGCCTGCTCTTCGGGCAGAGCCGGTTCCTGAATTTGCGGCTCGCCCTCCCCCTTCCCGGCGGGGATCAGCGGGGGAGCCTCTGCCCGGCGGCGATGATCTCGGCCATGGCGAAATCCTCGGGGTAGTCGATGTCCAGACCCTCGATGCGGTCCACGACGGCCATCCACGGACGGTCGCCGATGCGGCGGCCGCGGCCGCACCACAACTCGCGCGGGAAGATGAAGAAGGCGCTGGTCTCGATGTAGACCGGTTCGATGGTCTGCGTGCGCGGTATGGCGTCGAGCGAGTAGTTGAGCGGCCGACCCTCGTACCAGGCGAAGGTGCGGATGCACTCGGCGCTGAAGGCCGAGTCGTACTCGCCCGAGCGGACCCGCCGAAGGGCGTCGGAGATCGTCGCCGCGCGGATGAAGGGCGACGTGGCGTGGGCCAGCACGTAGAGGTCGGCGTCGACCTCGCGCGTGAAGGCGTCGTAAATCTCGCGTCCGAGCGTCTCGTCGCGGTCGAGCGAGGCGTCGCGGCGCAGGAAGCGCACCCCCTCGGGCAGCAGCGGGCGGATCGACTCGTCGCTGCAGAAGACGTAGACCTGGTCGATCTCCGGCACGCGGCAGAGCGTCCGCAGGATGTGGCACATCAGCGGTTCGCCGCTCAACAGCCGGAGGTTCTTGCCCGCGACGCGCTGGCTGTTGAGGCGGATCGGGACGAAAGCGACGGTTTTCATGTTCATTGTACCAGCAGGTTGCAACCCCGGATTTCGGCATGGTCGATGCGCCCCTCGACGACGAATGAGCCGTCCGGAGCGACGATGCCGGCATCCTGCGTCTGGATGAAGGCGCAGGAGTAGACGTTGGCCAGGTCGATGATGTTCAGCCCGCCGCGCGCACCGGGCGGCAGCAGGTCGAACGGATCGTTGATGTCGCGGGCCACGACCCGCATCCAGGCCGGACAGCGGAAGCGGTTGCCGCCCGCGGAGTAGGCCTGCGACGTGAGCTCCGCCATGCCGTATTCGGAGTGTATTTGCGCAACGCCGAAGGCGTCGCAGAGAATCTTGTGGAAGGCCGCCTTGGGCAGCTCCTCGCGGTAGCCCTTCATGCCGCCGGTCTCCATGACGACCGTGTCGCGCAGCTTCGGGGCGTAGCGCTCGGCCAGGTCCCAGAGCGCATAGCTCACGCCCAGCAGGATTTTGGGCTTCGGGTCGTGCGCCATGTCGCGCAGCAGGGCGTCGTAGTCGTCCAGGTAGAAGCCGCCCGAGCCGCAGTCGGCAATCAGCCGGTCGGCCATGTAGACGAGCGACGACCCCTTGCGCCGCAGGTAGTTGGGCAACAGGGCATAGAGGCTCCAGCGGGCCGGATCGCCGTAGAAGGCGCGGAAGGCGCCGCGGAAGGCCTGCTCGTAGAGCGCCAGCGAGCGCATCGGATGGCGCGACGAGGTCATGCCCGTCGTGGCGCTCGACGTGAAGACCGCCTCGGGGGGCGTGTCGCCGCAGCAGTAGACGTCGTGGCTCTTGAAGAGCGCGATGGGCAGGAACGGGATGTCCCGCAGCGTGCGGACCGCATCGGGCTGCACGCCGATGAGGCGCAGGTAATCGCGGTAGGGCGGGCAGGCCGTGGCCTGGTAGCGGAACAGCTCCAGCGCCGCAACCCCGAAGGCCGCCTCGTCGCCTGCCGGCAGGCGGAATATGTCGTCCGTGGAGATCATCTTCGCAAAGGTATGAAAAAACGGAGAGATTTTCCAGCCCGGCGCCGCGAATCTTCGGGTTTTCGTCCGGATGGCCCTGCCCTGTCGTCCGGCGTCTCCGGCGTCTCCGGCGTCGTCCGGCGTTATTCGGCGCGGTTCGGCGCTTCGCCCGTGTCCGTTCGCGTCTGTCCGGTATCGGTCGGGGCCCGCACGCAAACGGCAACCGCCGGATGGTGTGATCCATCCAACGGTTGCCGTTCGGCTTCTGCCTGTCGGTTGCGGGAGAGCGGGCTGTACAGGACCTGCGGTATATGGTCGGCATGCCCCAGTGGCTTTTGCGGTACAGGCCCTGCCGTGTACTTGTCTGCACGCCTCGTCGGCCTGTCGGTCGCCCTTTCGGCTTCTTCGGCGGCCCCTCCTCTCCTGCAACGCGCCTATTTCTTGCTCTTGGGCGCGAGCATCATGTTCATCTTCTTGCCTTCGAGCTTGGGCATCATCTCCACTTTGGCAACCTCCTCCAGATCGGTGGCGAAGCGCAGCAGCAGGATTTCGCCCTGCTCCTTAAAGACGATCGAACGTCCGCGGAAGAAGACGTAGGCCTTGACCTTCGACCCCTCCTTCAGGAAGTTCATGGCGTGCTTGAGCTTGAAGTTGTAGTCGTGGTCGTCGGTCTGGGGTCCGAAACGGATCTCCTTCACGGTGACCTTCGCCTGGTTGGCCTTCAGCTCCTTGGCCTTCTTCTTCTGCTGATAGAGGAACTTCTGGTAGTCGATGATGCGGCAGACGGGCGGATCGGCCTTCGGCGAGATCTCGACCAGGTCGAGCTCCATTTCGTCGGCCAGACGCAGGGCCTCGCGGATCGGCATGACCTTCGTCTCGGGGATGTTGTCGCCCACGACGCGCACCTCGGGAGCCGTGATCTGCTCGTTGATGCGGTGCGGGTTCTCCTTTTCGGGCGGCCGGTGGCCTGTGCGGTTGTTGGTGCCGGCTGCGGGTTTCGGCCGGTTATTCCCGGGGTTGAACGGCCTCGGCGGGAATGGTTTCGGTGCTGCGATAGTTGTTGTGTGTTAAGTGGTTATTATTTTTTCTTTGCCTTTCCGCCATCCGCCGGAGCCTCTTCGCGGACGAAGAGGCTCCCTTCGGAGGCGGCATGCGGTTGGTTACCTGCTTGCGGGACCCTTCAGCCGGTTGGCCTCGACCTCCTGCTTGACCAGTCCGAGGATCAGGTCGCGGAAGGCCTCCGTCGTCATCTGGCCCTTGTCGCCCTCGCCCTGTGCGCGGACCGACACGAGGTTCTCGGCCTCCTCCTTTTCGCCGACGATCAGCAGGTAGGGGATGCGCTTGAGCTCGTTGTCGCGGATCTTGCGGCCGATCTTCTCGTTGCGGTCATCCACCTCGCTGCGCACGTCGAAGCTGTTGAGGTAGTCCGACACCTTGTGGGCGTAGTCGTTGAACTTCTCCGAGATGGGGAGCACGACGACCTGCTGGGGCGAGAGCCACAGCGGGAACTTGCCTCCCGTGTGCTCGAGCAGCACGGCCACGAAGCGCTCCATCGAGCCGAACGGCGCGCGGTGGATCATGATCGGGCGGTGGAGCTTGTCGTCGGCGCCCTTGTAGGTGAGGTCGAAGCGCTCGGGCAGGTTGTAGTCCACCTGGATGGTGCCCAGCTGCCACTTGCGGCCGATGGCGTCCTTGACCATGAAGTCCAGCTTCGGGCCGTAGAAGGCCGCCTCGCCGTACTCGACGACGGTCGTGAGGCCCTTCTCCTTGGCGGCCTGCATGATCGCCGACTCGGCCTTCTCCCAGTTCTCGTCCGAACCGATGTACTTCTCCCTGTTGTTGGGGTCACGCAGCGAAATCTGTGCCGTGTAGCTGTCGAACTTCAGCGTCTTGAAGATGTAGAGCACGATGTCGATCACGCGCTCGAACTCCTCGAGCAGCTGGTCCGGACGCACGAAGATGTGGGCATCGTCCTGCGTGAAGCCGCGCACGCGCGTCAGTCCGTGGAGCTCGCCCGACTGCTCGTAGCGGTAGACCGTGCCGAACTCGGCCAGACGCACCGGCAACTCCTTGTACGAACGGGGCTTCGAGCGGTAGATCTCGCAGTGGTGCGGGCAGTTCATCGGCTTGAGCAGGTACTCCTCGCCCTCGATCGGGGTGTGGATCGGCTGGAACGAGTCCTTGCCGTACTTGGCGTAGTGGCCCGAGGTGACGTAGAGCTCCTTGTTGCCGATGTGCGGGGTGATGACCTGCTGGTAGCCGTACTCCTTCTGCACGTTGCGCAGGAACTGCTCGAGCCGGTCGCGCAGGGCGGCACCCTTCGGCAGCCAGAGCGGCAGTCCGGGGCCCACGCGCTGCGAGAAGGTGAACAGCTCGAGGTCCTTGCCCAGCTTGCGGTGGTCGCGCTTCTTGGCCTCCTCCATCATCTGGAGGTACTCGTCGAGCATCGACTTCTTGGGGAACGAGATGCCGTAGATGCGCGTGAGCATCTTGTTCTTCTCGTTGCCCCGCCAGTAGGCTCCGGCCACCGACGTCAGCTTCACGGCCTTGATGTAGCCCGTATTGGGAATGTGCGGTCCGCGGCAGAGGTCCGTGAACGCACCGTTGGTGTAGAACGAAATCGTGCCGTCGGCCAGGTCCGTGATCAGCTCGACCTTGTACTGGTCGCCCTTCTCGGTGAAGGTGGCCAGCGCCTCGGCCTTCGGCACCTCGCGGCGCACGAGCGGCTCCTTGTTGCGGGCAAGCTCCTGCATCTTCTGCTCGATCTTCGGCAGGTCGGCCTCCGTGATGGGCACGGGCGAGTCGACGTCGTAGTAGAAGCCGTTCTCGATGGCCGGGCCGATGCCGAACTTGATGCCCGGGTAGAGCGCTTCGAGCGCCTCGGCTAGCAGGTGCGACGACGTGTGCCAGAAGGCGTGCTTGCCCTCCTCGTCGTCCCATTTGTAGAATTTGACCGAAGCATCCTCCTCGATCGGGCGCATCATGTCGACGGTTGCGCCGTTTACCGAAGCAGCCAGCGAGTCAGCAGCTAAACGAGGGCTGATGCTCTCCGCGATCCGGTACGCTGTCGTCCCTTTTTCAAACTCCTTGACGGAGCCGTCGGGAAAAGTGATTTTAATCATAAAAAGTTGTTAGTTAAGTTTTCGGGGCCTTCGGCGCTTCCACAATTACGAGACGGAATACGCCTCCGGTTTGCCCGGTTTTTTCCTTGTTCTTCGTTACGCCTCCTTTTCGGTGTGCGGCAGCTCCTTGACGGAGACGTCGCGGCTCGACTTCTCGCGCTCGGCGCGCGGCAGCGGGTTGCTCGTCCATTCGGCCCATGCGCGGCGCCGCTGCACGATGTCGATCGCGGCATAGAGGGCGTTGCGCATCGACTGTGCGTCGGCGCGGTCCTGTCCCGCGATGTCGAACGCCGTGCCGTGGTCGGGCGAGGTCCGCACGACCGGCAGCCCGGCCGTGAAGTTCACGCCGTCGGGCGAGAGGCTCTTGAACGGCGCCAGCCCCTGGTCGTGATACATGGCCAGGATGCCGTCGTAGCGCGTGTAGCCGCCGCTGGCGAAGAGCCCGTCGGCCGCAAAGGGCCCGAAGGCCAGCACCCCTTTCGAGAAGGCCTCGACGATGGCCGGGCTGATGATCTCCTCCTCCTCGCGGCCCAACAGCCCGCCGTCCCCGGCGTGGGGGTTGAGCGCCATGACGGCGATGCGGGGCTCGACCACCCCGAAGTCCGCGACGAGCGAGCGGCGCAGGGTCAGCAGGTCCGCGACGATCTTCTCGCGCGAGATGCTGCGGCTGATCTCCGAGACGGGGATGTGCTTTGTGACGAGCCCCACGCGGAGGATGTCGCTGCACATGATCATCATCGGTTCGCCGCCGAATTCGGCGCCGAAGAACTCCGTGTGGCCCGTGAAGCGGAAGTCGTCGCTCTGGACCGTCTCCTTGTCGATGGGGGCCGTGACAACGGCGTCGAGCAGCCCCTCCTTCAGGTCGCGGGCCGCGGCGCGTAGCGCCTCGACGGCGGCGCGGCCGGCCTCGGGAGTCGGTTGCCCCGGCACGGGGGTGCCCGCATCGCCTGCGGCGACCAGATTGACCTTGCCGCGCCGTGCCTCGTGGGCCGAGACGACGGCGTTCAGGGTGACGGGTTCGGTGTCGCGGAGCGTATGGCGGTAGAAGGCTGCGGCGACGGGCGAGCCGTAGACGACGGGGGTGAACATCTCCGTCATGCGCGGATCGGCCAACGCCTTGAGGATGACCTCCCAGCCGATGCCGTTCGGATCACCCTGCGTGATGCCTATCTTGAGTCTCTGTTCTGACATGGATCGTTGTGTTTCAACTCACAAAAGTATAAAATATTCAGATACGTGGCACGCTCTGCCGCAAATTCTGATGAAAAATGACGCTTCGGCCGCCGTCAGCGCCTGCGGACGGCTCTCCGGAGCCCCTCTGCCGGGGTCGGCAGGGGACTGTCGGCTGTGCGGTGTGGGCCACCTGCCGACTGTTCGGGGAACCGTTGGTGAAGCGGTGCGGCCGGCTTTCGGACGCCGCCCGATTGCCTTGAATACCGCCGTTGTCCCGGGTGCCGTCCGGTTGTTTTGGGGTCGCCTGATTATCTTGGGTGACGCCCGTTGTTTTGGTGTCGTCCGGGGGCGAGCCTTTTCCCTGTGCGGGATTGTCAGCCCTTGCGGGTGCCGCCCGATTGCGGGGTGTGGAGCCGCCGCCGGAACTCCGCGCAGACGATGCCCGTGGCCATGGCGACGTTGAGCGACTCGGTGGTGCGGCGGTCGGCCGGGTAGGGCGGGATCAGGAGCTTGCGCGTGACGTTCCGCGCCGCGGCTTCGGAGACGCCGCGTCCCTCGTTGCCCATCACGACGATGCCTGCGGCCGAGAGGTCGGCCGTGTAGATGTTCTCCCCCTCGAGGAAGGTGCCGTAGACGGGTACGGCACGGGCGGCGGCTGCGGCGAGCCACGCCGCGAGGTCGGTGTAGTGAACCCTTACGCGCAGGATCGCCCCCATGGTCGCCTGCACGACCTTCGGATTGAAGCAGTCGGCCGAGTTTTCCGAGCAGACGATGTCGCGGATGCCGAACCAGTCGGCCAGGCGGATGATCGTCCCCAGGTTGCCGGGGTTCTGCACCTCGTCGAGCGCGAGGACCAGCTGCCGCTCCGGTGCGGCATCGGCAAGGCGGTAGCGGGGGATCTCAATCAGCGCCAGCGAGTTGCCCGGTGTCTTGAGCAGCGACAGCCGCTCCATCTCGTGCGGCGTGACGGTCTCGACGTCGGGGCCCTCGAAGACTCCCTCGAGGGCGTAGATGCGCCGCACGCGCAGGTGCGAGGCGCGCAGTTCCGAGATGAGCTTCGCCCCCTCGGCGACGAAGAGCCCGCTCTCGGTGCGGCCGCGCTTGTCGGCCAGCGAGCGGACGAGTTGCAGTTCGGCCCGTGTCATCGTTGTTTCTCTATGGTGAAGGTGTGCCCCTCGGTGGCGGGGTAGGTCTCCGGAAAGAGCGCCCGGGCCTCGTCGACGAGTACCTGCTCGTCCTTGTAGCGCGACGAGTAGTGCCCGATCACGAGCCGTCCGGCGCCGGCCTTCAGCGCGGCTTTCGCCGCATCGACCGACGTCGAGTGGCCCCGTTCGCGGGCCGAGCGCTGCTCGGCGGCGGCGTAGGTCGCCTCGTGGTACATCAGGTCGACGCCCCGGCACAGCTCCGCGGCCCTGGCCGAGAAGTTCGTGTCCGAAAGGTAGGCGTAGGCCCGCGGCCGGTAGGGGCGGTAGGTGAGCTCTTCGTTGGGCAGCGTCTCTCCGTTTGCGAGCGTCACCGCCTCGCCGCGCTTCGCCGCGGCGATCTGCGCGATCGAAAGGCCGTATTTCACGATCTTGAACTTGTCGACGTTGAGCGGCGGCTCCTTTTCGCGGAAGAGGACCCCGGCGCACGGCACGCGGTGGCGCAGCGGGATGCTCCACACCTCCAGCGTGCGGTTCTCCATGAGCAGCGCATGTTGCGTGGTGTCGACCTCGTGCCACTCCACCGCATAGGGCAGGTCGCGGTCGAGGTATTTCAGGTGGCAGGCCAGCAGCTCGCCGAAGGGGGCCGGGGCGTAGACCGGCAGCGGCGTGCAGCGGCCGTAGAGCCCGAGTGTCGAGATGAGCGGAAAGAGCCCGAAGAGGTGGTCGCCGTGCAGGTGCGAGAGGAAGACGGCCCGAAGCTTCAGCGGGTTGATCCCCGCGCGGACGAGCTGCTGCTGCACACCTTCGCCCGCATCCACGAGGTAGTATTGCTCGTGGATGTTGACCGCCTGGGCCGACGGATGGCGGTTGGCGGTGGGCTTGGCCGAGGCGCAGCCGAGGATCGTGACCGAGAAACTCATGGGCTATTCGCGGTATTTGAGGAAGGTCGCTTCGAGACGGTCCGAGACCGTGACGTTGCGCTGGGTCGTGGCCGTGCGGGTGCTGCTGCCGTCTTCGTTCTGCTGGATGTGCTCGGTCGTCGTGTAGGTCGGTTCGGAGACCGTGCGGCCGATGCCCTCGAAGACGACGGCGTCGGCCCCCTTCTCGCGGGCTCGCTTCTCGATGGCCGTCTGGGCCTTTTCGAGCGTGCCGAAGAACTGCGGGGCAGCCGTGATGCGGCCCATCGTCTCGTAGTCGCGCGTGACGTCGTCCCAGCTGAAGAAGAGCTCGGGTGAGTCGGTTGCCGGGTAGGCCTTGCCGATGTAGGTGGTCTGCACGACGCACGACGTCGTGCACAGGGCAGCGCAGAGAAGCAGCAGAATCCGTTTCATCTCTTTTCCGTCTCTTGTCGGATTATTTCAGCAGGAAGCGTTCGCAGTCGAGGGCGGCGACGCAGCCCGAGCCGGCGGCCGTCACGGCCTGGCGGTAGTGGGGGTCCTTGACGTCGCCCGCGGCGAAGACCCCCTCGATGTTGGTCTTCGACGTGCCCGGCTCGGTGCGGATGTACCCCTCGGCGTCGAGCTCCAGCTGCCCGGCGAAGAGCTCCGTGTTGGGGTGGTGGCCGATGGCCAGGAAGAAGCCCGAAATGTCGATCGTGCGCTCCGTGCCGTCGGTCTTGCGCAGCAGGGCACCCGTCACGCCCGAGTCGTCGCCCAGCACCTCGACGGTGTTGTGCTCGAAGAGCACCTCGATGTTCGGCGTATTGAAGACGCGCTGCTGCATCGCCTTCGAGGCCCGGAGGAAGGGCTTGCGGACGATCAGGTAGACCTGACGGCAGAGCGAGGCGAGGTAGGTGGCCTCCTCGCAGGCCGTGTCGCCGCCGCCCACGACCGCCACGTCCTTCTTGCGGTAGAAGAAGCCGTCGCACGTGGCGCAGGCGCTCACGCCCTGCCCGCGGAACTTCGTCTCGGAAGGCAGGCCGAGGTATTTGGCCGAGGCGCCCGTGGCGATGATGAGGGCTTCGGCGCGCAGCTCCTTCGTGCCGTCGACGACGACGCGGAAGGGGCGCTGCGAGAGGTTGGCCTGCGTGATGACGCCCGAGCGGATGTCGGTGCCGAAGCGCTCGGCCTGGCGCCGCATGTCGGCCATCATCTGGTTGCCGTCCACGCCGTCGGGGTAGCCCGGGAAGTTCTCGACCTCGGTGGTCGTCGTCAGCTGCCCGCCCGGCTCGATGCCCTCGTAGAGGACCGGCTGCAGGTTGGCGCGCGACGTGTAGATGGCGGCGGTGTACCCCGCGGGGCCGCTGCCGATAATGAGTACCTTTACGTTTTCCGTTTCCATGGATCGTTATCGTTTTTTTGTTTGTTGTTGTCGTTTCTACTCTTCGTCCGGAAGCGGGCCGAAGGGGGTGAGGCGGCGTCCGAGGTAGTCGAACAGCGCCCAGCGGCCGTTCTGCCTTACGCGGGAGACGCTCGTGGCGGGATCGTACTCCACGATCTCGTATCGGGGCGGGATCACGTAGCCGCCCCGGCGGTCGATGAGCCCCATGCCCGTCGGCGTCTCCACCTCGGCGCGCCCCTCGTGGAAATCGCCCGCCCAGAGGTATTGTGCCGCAATGACCGGCCGGTTGTCGGCGTCGACGTAGCCGAAGCCCGCCTCGTCCTCGACGCAGGCGAGCCCCTCGAAGAGGTGCCCGGCGTGCAGATGGCCCGAAAGGCGCGGTACGGGGGCATAGCCGGCCGTCGTGTCGTGGAGCTGCAACCGGACGTCGTCGCCCGCTTCGATGCGGCGGCGCAGCGCCTCGAAGGCCGCGGCATCCGCCTCGCCCGGCGTGTCGAACGTGGCGTCGTGCCAGCGCAGCGGCACGAGGCGGCCCGCCGACCAGCGCAGATTCGACTCCTTGAGGTTGTTGTGGCGCAGATGCAGCTCGTCGAGGGCGCCCTCGAGTGTATCGAGGGCTGCAAGCAGCGTTTGTCTCTCCTCCGTGAGCAGCGCCTGCTCGAAGGGACACCCTGCGGGCAGCGCCTCCATCACGAGGTCCGTGCTCCGCGTTGTCCCGGCGGCATCCTCCCAGCGCAGCTCGCCCGGCAGGATGCGGTATTCGCCCGCCCACGGCGTGTTGAGCCGCCGCAGCCGCGAGACGGTGCGTTCGATGCGGGGCAGGGCTGCCGAGGTCAGCGGCATCGAGAGCAGCCATTGCCCGTTCCGCCACACGATCTCGGCCTCGGCGAAGCGCGTGCTCCGCTGCAGGCGCGGCAGCCCCGCGGCGTCGGTTGCCGCACGCGCCGCGGTGAGGCTTCTCAAGCTCGTGTCGGGCGTCTGCAGCGCCCGCAGAAAGGTCTGTATGGTCGGGTTCATCGCTATTCGGTTTTGACGCTGACGGACCCGATGTTGAGCATGGCGACCAGCTCCGCGGCCGAGGCGTTGTAGCTCATGCCGCGGAAGGGCGGCAGGGCCGCGGGGCCCTTCGCCTCGCGGATCGCCTCCTCGAAGATGGCGGGCATCTCGCTCGAACAGTCGTAGAGCAGCGCTGCGTAGCGGTTCGGGTAGTCGGCCTCCTCGCGCGAGGGGAAGAAGATCGCGCGCGGGTCGTCGCCTGCGGCGATGTGGATGTTGATGAGCAGCACGTGGCCGTCGGCCGTATGCAGCGAGCGGATCTGCCCGGCCAGGGCGCGCAGTTCGTCGTCGTCGCAGTCGATGGCTTCTCCGTCGGTGATGTTGAAGACCACGGGCGGGAAGCTCCCGCCGTTTTCGGGCCGGGCGACCCAGGCGGCCGCCAGGTCGCGGGCCCGGCGCAGCGCCTCGCCCATCGGGGTCTGTCCGGCAGCCCGGGGTGCGACCCACGCCGGCGAGGGAATCTCCCGCAGGGCGATGCCGCCGTCGGGCAGACGGTGCTCGACGAGCTCCCGCCGCACGGGGACGTCGAGTGCCGCCAGCTGCGTGACGGAGAGCAGCTCCCCGCGCCCCGGCAGCAGCGACTTCACCTCGTCGTTGCCCGAGTAGCCCAGTACGGCGATGTCGTAGTAGTCGCGCACGCCGTCGTCGCGCCGCGCCCGTTCGATCAGCTCGAAGAGCAGGTCGTTGGTGATGGCGGCGACCGCCTCGGCCTTGCTCGTCGTCCGGCCGCGGAAGCGCAGCTCCTCGGTCATCGAGCCCGAGCCGTCGATCAGCAGGATGAAGGCCGTGCGGTGGTTGCGCGTGATGCTCTGCGTGTACATGGTCGGGTCCTATCGTTTGAGTCCGCGCACGGCGTAGTAGTCGTCGCGGCGCTGTGCCTCGGTGTCGCAGTCCAGGCCGTAGCTGACGGCCATGTCGAGCGAGCAGTCGCGGTCGCGGTCGGCGTCGGTCATGGCGCGCATGGCGGCGTGGGCGTTGCGGCCCGCCTCGATGGCGCCGTTGAGCTCCTCGACCGTCGGCGTGCGGCCCAGCAGCGCGGCGTAGGTCTGTTCGGCCCAGCTGTGGGCGTAGTCGTCGTAGTGGACGAAGAAGACGCGGAAGGCGTTGTCGACGGCCTCGAGCGATGCCAGCTCGCCGCGGTCCACGGCCGCGAGAATCTCCTCGGCGGCGCGGTGCGTGATGTACTGCCCGGCGATGTCGATCCAGCGGCCCGCGCCGTTGTATCGGGCCGACGACTCGCCCTTGTCGAGCAGGGCGCCGAGCGCCGCGACGATCGCCCGGTTGTAGAGCTTGAGGCCCCGCTGCAGGGCGGCGGCGCGGATCTGCACCTTGTTGTAGGTGTAGACCGGGGCGTCGGGGTCCTGCTCCTCGAGCCGGTGGAGCATGTCCACGGCCCGGAGCATCGCTCCCGCGACGTAGGGGTTGTACTCCTCGAAGTTGATGACGTCGCGCCGGACCTTGCGGCGGTCGCGGGCCGGCCACTTCTCGATGTCGCGCACGGCGCCGTAGCTCGAGAGGTTCGCGCCCGGCATGAGCACCGAGCGTCCCTCCTTCTCGATGAGGTAGGAGTAGGGGAAGATCGAGGTGTCGTGGTGGTAAGAGTGGTGTCCCATGACCATCGTGAAGGCCCCTTCGAGCGCCGGCGACATGATGTAGGCGCTCGAGGCGAACTTGCAGCCGCGCAGGTGCACGGACTGGTGCACGGCGCCGCTCTTGAAGAGGTGGTTGCTCTGGTTCGAGCCGCTGCCGGCGTTGAAGAACGAGAACATGCCGGCGATGAGCAGCGACGACTTGTGGTGCGAGACGGTGTAGGGGCCGGCGAAGATCGCCGCGGCCTCGCCGTTCTCGCAGTGCGAGTTGGCGAAGAAGAGCGACTCGGCGGCCGTGAAGCCCTTGTCCATGATGCAGCTCTCGCCGACGAAGCAGCGTTCGAGCGTCGTGCCGTTGTCGATGCGGGCGCCCTCGGCGACGATGAAGTCGTAGGCCTTGACGTCGACGCCGACGTGCACCCCGTCGCGGAGTGTGCCGTTCACGAGCGCCGAGGCGCCGTCGACCTCGACGTTGTCGCCGATGCGCACCTCGCGGATGAAGCGGGCGCCCGTGAGGCGGCAGTTGCGGCCCACCTCGCCCGTCTCGGACGAGCGGGCCTCGGTCTGTCGGTCGATCATCGCCTCGAGCGCCGCAATGGTCTCGGGGCGGTGGCGGTAGACGGCCATCACGTAGGCGATCTGCGCCGACATCGTGTCGTAGATTTTCACCGTGCGGCCGCCGCATTCGTTCATCGTCGCGACGCCGACGCCGTTGCCGAAGGCGCTGCGGTGACGGCACTCGAGGGCCGTGACGCTCTGGACAAGCGAGTTCTCGCCGATGCGGTAGTTGCGGACGCGCGAGTTGATGATGCGGGCGCCGGAGGCGAGCGCTATGTGTCCCTCCAGGCGGCTCGCGACGAGCTGCGAGGGGGTGAAGTCGGCCGGGACGTCGATCTGCGACCACTCCTCGGCGGTGGTGCCGAGGGCCTCGACGGCGGCAATCTCTTCGGGGGTTAATTTTCGGTAAGGATACATGGGCGTGATTTGGGTGTGGTTTGTTTGGCAGATGCAAATATAGCGATTTGCCGCTAAATATCAAACTCCGTCCCCGTGCGGTCGATCTGCCGGCGGCGTCCGTCGCGGACGATCTGCGCGCGTCCGCCGCGGAAGGGCTTGACGGCCTCGCACCCCGGGCAGCTGATGACCGTGCGCCCCGTCGTGTCGATGTAGTGCCAGACGTCGCCCAGCAGCACGGCCGCGAGCCCCTCCGTGAAGTCGAAGCCGCAGTCGTAGAGTGCCGGAATGACGATGCGCCGCGGCGTGCGGTAGCCCCAGCGCCCCTGCTCGACGAAGAGTTCGGGCACCTCCTCCCCGTCGGTGTCGGGTGCCGTCATATCGCCGCTGTCGGCCCCGGCGGCCAGAGCGAAGAGCGCCGCCGCGCCGCAGAGGTGCGGCGTGGGGGAGGTCAGCAGCTCGGCGATGCGCAGCGGCAGGGCCATGCCCCGGCGGCGGAACAGCGCGGTGATCTCCCGGTAGGCGGCATCCTCGGGGATGGCCTGCGGCGTGAGCAGCAGCCCGTCCGCGTCGCCGTGGCGGAGCAGGAGCGAAGGATCGCACGCCAGCGCGTGCAGCGCCGTGGAGATCAGTGCCGCGGGGTAGTCGTCGAGGCGTTCGTCGTACAGCTCGGCCGTGCGCGCCGGGTGCTGGTAGGCCGCCGTGCCCAGCTCCGGGCTCCGCTCCCCGGCGAAGGCGGGCAGGTAGGCGGCGTCGAAGTCGATCGGGTGCAGCCCGCCGTCCGTGCCGACGACGATGTTTTCGGGTTTCAGGTCGCCGTGCGCCCTCTCGTCGGCAAGCAGCTCCGCGGCCAGGCGGTCGAATGCCGCCGCCAGGTCGTGCAGCCGGGCGCACTCCCCGGCCTGTGCCGCCCGGCGCACGACGCGGTCGAGCGTTTCGCCCTCGATCCAGTCGTCGAGCACGACGTCGGTCCAGACCCCGTGCGTGGGGGTTTCGTAGAGGTAGAGTTCGCCCTCGAGCAGCCGTGTGCCGTAGATTTCACGCAGGTGGCGCGGCGGCCGCAGGTAGCAGCGCAGGGCGCAGATGCGGCCCGCGTGGCGGATGCGGAAGACCGCGGCGCTGTTGCCCACCGAGACGAGCGGACGGCCCTGGGCGTCGCGGCACAGTTCGATCTCGCCCAGCGTGCGGGTCAGGCCGCGCGAATCGGCGAGCGTGGCGAGGTATTGGCGCAGCAGCGGCATGTGCGGACTGTTTCGGACCCCGGGCCATCAACGGCAAAACGGGGCTCCGAAAAGCCCCGTTTGCCGAAGACCGCCCGGGCGGTCCCGTGTGAGATCAGTGGCAGCAGTGGCCGTTGTGGTCGTGGCCGTCGCAGCCGCAGTCGTGGTCACCGCAGTCGCAGCCGTCACCGCAGTCGTGGTCGCCGCACGAGCCGCAGGAGCAGTGGCCCTGCAGGTCCTCGGGCGTCACGTCGCGCACCGAGACCACCTCGACGTCGAAGTGGAGCGTCTTGCCCGCCATCGGGTGGTTGAAGTCCATCTTCACGTGCTCGTCGCCGACCTCCTTGACCGTGCCCATCATGCGGTTGCCCTGGGCGTCGCTCATCGGCACCTGGCTCCCCTCGAAGAGGATGTCCTCGGCCAGCTTGCCGTCAACCATGAAGATGTGCTTGGGCAGGTCCACGATGGCCTCGGCGATCAGCTCGCCGTAGCCGTCCTTGGGCTCCAGCGTGAAGGAGACCTTGTCGCCGGGCTCCTTGCCGAGGATCGCCTCCTCGAACTTCGGAAGCAGCATGCCCGTTCCGAAGATGAATTCGAGCGGCTGGCCCGGACGCGACTGGTCCGCGATCTGTCCGTCGACGGTGAGCTTGTAGTCCACGCCGACCATTTTGTTCTGTTCTACTTTCATTGTCTGTTCAAAAATAGTTTCTCTTTTCGGTCCTTGCACTTCGTGCGGCCGCAAAGGTAGGAATTAACTTCCGAATTTCCAATTCGCCGCACCCGCACGGTGCCGGCCCCGTTTCCGTATCCTTCTTCCGGCCCGGAGCGGGCCTCCGCTACTCGCAGTTGCGGCAGCAGAGGTTGCGGTCGCCGTAGCCGTTGTCGATCTTCGTCACGTAGGGGAAGAACTTGGCCTCGCGGACCCACGCCAGCGGGAAGGCGGCCTCCATGCGCGAATAGGGGTGCGGCCACTCGCCCGCCAGCTCGACGGCCGTGTGCGGGGCGTTCACCACCACGTTGTCGGCCTGCCCGACGGCCGCCTCGCATTCGCGCTTGATTTGCACGAGCGCCTCGATGAAGCGGTCCATTTCGGCCTTCGGCTCCGACTCCGTGGGCTCGACCATCAGCGTCTCGTGCACGGGGAACGAGAGCGTCGGGGCGTGGAAGCCGTAGTCCATCAGGCGGTGGGCGATGTCGCCGCAGTCGATGTTGTAGTCCTTCTTGAAGTGGGTCAGGTCGAGGATCATCTCGTGGCCCACGCGGCCCGTCTCACCCGAATAGTAGGTGCGGTACTCCGGTGCCAGGGCCGCCGACATGTAGTTGGCGTTGACGATGGCCATCTCGGTGGCGTGGCGCAGCCCCTCCTCGCCGAGCATCTTGATGTAGCCGTAGGTGATCGGCAGCAGCATGGCCGAGCCCCAGGGTGCCGACGCGACGGCCGTGATGCCCTCTTCGCCGCCCGTCGCGACGATCGGGTGCGACGGCAGGAAGGGCCGCAGGTGCTCCGCGACGCAGATCGGGCCGACGCCCGGGCCGCCGCCTCCGTGCGGCATGGCGAAGGTCTTGTGCAGGTTCAGGTGGCAGACGTCGGCGCCGATGTAGCCCGGGTTCGTGAGGCCCACCTGTGCGTTCATGTTCGCACCGTCCATGTAGACCTGCCCGCCGGCGTCGTGCACCGCGTCGACGATCTCGCGGATGCGGCTCTCGAAGACGCCGTGCGTCGAGGGGTAGGTCACCATCAGTCCGCACAGCTCCGAGGAGTGCTCCTGTGCCTTGCGCGTGAGGTCCTCGACGTCGATGTTGCCGCGCTCGTCGCACGCCACCGTGACGATCTTCATCCCGGCCATGGCCGCCGACGCGGGGTTCGTGCCGTGGGCCGAGGCGGGGATCAGCACGACGTTGCGGTAGCCCTGGCCGCGGCTCTGGTGGTAGGCGCGGATGACCATCAGCCCCGAGTACTCGCCCGCGGCGCCCGAGTTGGGCTGCAGCGAGCAGGCGGCGAAGCCCGTGATCGTGGCCAGGTCGTGCTCCAGTTCGGCGATCAGCTCCAGGTAGCCTTCGGCCTGGTCGGCCGGGGCGAACGGGTGCATCATCTGGAAGCCCGCCAGCGAGAGCGGCTGCATGAGCGCCGCGGCGTTGAGCTTCATCGTGCACGAGCCGAGCGAGATCATCGAGTCGGCGAGCGAAATGTCGCGGTGCTCGAGCCGCTTGATGTAGCGCATCAGGTCGCTCTCCGAGCGGTACGAGTTGAAGACCTTTTCGGTCAGGTAGGGCGATTCGCGGTGCAGCGCGGCGGGGATGCACGCCTCGGCGGCCATCTTCACGGCCTTGGCCTTGCGTCCCCTGGCGGCGGCGAAGATGCCGATCACGGCGGCCACCTCGTCGGGCGTGGTCACCTCGTCGAAGGACATGCGCACGCACCCCTCGCCCGGGTAGAAGAAGTTGATGCCGCTCTCGAGGGCCAGCGACTGCACGACGGCGGCCTCGGCCTCGACCTCGAGCGTGTCGAAGAAGTCCTTCGAGGCGAGGCGGTAGTCGAGCGCCTCGAGGGCGCGGGCCACGGTGACGGCGGCCAGGTGGGCCGTCATGGCGGCGCGGCGCAGCCCCTCGGGACCGTTGTAGACGCAGTAGAAGCCCACCATCGAGGCCATCAGCGCCGAAGCCGTGCAGATGTTCGACGTCGCGCGCTCGCGCTTGATGTGCTGCTCGCGCATCTGGAGCGCCATGCGCAGGGCGCGGTTGCCCAGGCGGTCCACCGAGACGCCGATGATGCGGCCCGGCATGTTGCGCTTGAAGCTCTCGCGGGCGGCCATGTAGCCGGCGCTCGGGCCGCCGAAGCCCATCGGCGTGCCGAGGCGCTGCGTCGTGCCCACGGCCACGTCGGCACCCCACTCGCCCGGCGCCTTGAGCAGCGCGAGCGAAAGCAGGTCGGCCACGGCCGTCACCAGCGCCCCCTTGGCGTGGGCCGCGGCGGTGAAGGCGGCGTAGTCGCGCACGGCGCCGTCGGCGGCCGGGTACTGGACGATGGCGCCGAACTCCTTGCCCGTGAATTCGTACTCGTCATACTCGTCGATGATGAGCTCGATGCCGAAGGGCTCGCTGCGCGTGAGCAGCACGTCGAGCGTCTGCGGGAAGATGTTGCGGTCGACGAAGAGCTGGTTGCGCCCCTCCCTGACCGCCTCGCGCGAGCGGCAGGCGAACATCATCAGCATCGCCTCGGCGGCCGCCGTGCCCTCGTCGAGCAGCGAGCAGTTGCCGATCTCCATGCCCGTGAGCGAGATGACGGCGGTCTGGAAGTTGAGCAGCGCCTCCAGACGGCCCTGCGAGATCTCGGCCTGATAGGGGGTGTAGGAGGTGTACCACGAGGGATTCTCGAAGACGTTGCGCGAGACGGCCGCCGGCACGGCGCAGGGGTAGTAGCCCATGCCGATGAACGACCTCAGGCAGCGGTTGCGCCCGGCCAGCTCGCGGATGTGTGCCGAGAACTCGTACTCGCTCATGCCCTCGGCGGGCAGGGCGAGCGGCTTTTTCAGGCGGATCGACGCGGGGATGACCTGCGCGATGAGCTCGTCCACGGAGTTGACGCCGATGACCTCGAGCATGGCCCGCAGGTCCTTTTCGTTGCTGACGCCGATGTGGCGCGAAGAAAACTTGTCGAACATATAGGGGTGTTTGTATGGTGGATCGGATCAGTATTTGAACGAACTGCCGCCGATGAACTCCCGCAGGATCGACGTGGGCGGGATTTCGTCGGAGGGGATGGGGATGAAGTTGTCGAGGAACTTGAGCATGCGCCGCGCCTCGTCGAATTCGGGCACCGTGTCGGGCACCTCGCGCAGGATCTTCTCGGCGAAGGGCCGCAGCACCGAGATCTCGTAGAAGAGCGACGAATTGAGCATCACGTCGGCATTCTCCTGATAGGGGAAGATGTGGCGCTCCTCGCCGCGCCGCACCGAAGCCCAGCGCGAGAGGGTCTGCAGGGCGTCGGAGCCCCGCTGGCGGTAGTCGCGCGTCAGGCGGCGCAGCAGGCGGTTGTCGGTCGTGGCGATGCGCGAGAGGTTGTCCATGGCCACCGACGTGAAGCACGAGATGTAGATTTTGAACTTCACGGTGTCGGGTACCGAGGGGGTGAGCCGCGGGTTGAGTCCGTGGATGCCCTCGATGATGAGGATCGACCTTTCGTCGAGCGTCAGCGGCGTGTCGTGCTGCGTGCGGCGCCCCGTGATGAAGTCGTAGCGCGGGATGTCGACACTCTGGCCCTGGAGCAGGCGGTGCAGGTGGTCGTTGAAGAGCTCCAGGTCGATGGCCTCGAGCGCCTCGTAGTCGTACTGGCCGTTTTCGTCGCGCGGGGTCTTCTCGCGCTCGACGAAGTAGTCGTCGAGCGAGATCATCACCGGACGCAGCCCCAGCACGCCGAGCTGGAGCCCCAGCCGCTTGGCCGACGTGGTCTTGCCGCTCGACGAGGGGCCCGAGATGAGCACCATGCGCACGCCGCGCGTGCGGTGCGCCTCCTGGATGGCGTCGGCCACCTCGGCGAACTTGCGTTCGTGGAACGCCTCGGCGATCTTGATCATGCCGCCGGCGTCGCCCGCCAGCGCCCGGGCGTTGACCGCGCCGATCGTCGGCACGCCCATGAGCGCCACCCACGACTGGTATTCGCGGAAGATGCCGAACATCTTCTCCTGCGAGACGTGCTTGTGCAGCTCTTCGGGCGACGTGCGCAGCGGCAGCGCGAGGTAGAAGCCCCGGTAGTAGGGTTCGATGCCGAAGCGGGTGATGTAGCCTGTCGAGGGGGCCAGCGAGCCGTAGAAGTAGCCCGGGAGGTCGCCCAGCGTGTAGAGCTCGCTGTAGAGGCGCGGGCGCGTGTCGAGCAGCGCGATCTTGTCGTCGAACCCCTGCTCGGCGTAGCGGGCCCGGACCTCTTCGGTGAGGACCTTCGTGCGGATGATCGGCAGGTCGGCGGCGACGATCGCCCGCATGCGCTCCTCGAGGGCCGCGGTCGCCTCGCGGGTCAGCGGGTCGATGCCCTCGATCTCGCAGTAGAAGCCGCTCTGCCCCATCGAGTGGCGGATGTGGAGCGTCTGTCCGGGGTAGAGGTCGCGGACGGCCTTCTGGAGGATGAACCACGACGTGCGCTGGTAGACGCGGATGCCCGCAAAGGAGGTGATGTCGATGAAGCGGATCGTGACCGGGGTGTATATCTTGTAGTTGAGCTCCTTGACGCGGTTGTTGACGAATGCCGCGAGGAAGGGGTGCGGCCCGCTCGTGAGCCGTCGGGAAATCTCCAGCAGCGAGGTGCCCATCGGGATGTCCAGCTCGTTGCCGAGGTTTTCGCAGATGACTTTGATCGTGTCGGTCATAGAGGTTTTTTGTACGGATCGGTGGGTAAAGGTAAAAATTATTTGTAATTTTGGCAAGCACAAATACGGATTATTATGAAGAGACGGATTCTCTGGCTGCCGCTCCTGCTGGCGGCAATCCTCGCCTCCTGCACCCCGCGCGAGCGGACGCTCGTGCTGCTTTCGACGAATGACATGCATGCCCGCATCCAGCGCTTCCCGCAGCTGGCCGCAGCCGTTGCGGCGTGCCGCGACACGGCGCAGTACGTCGTGCTGGTCGACGCCGGCGACCGCTGGACCGGCAACGCCTACGTCGACATGGCGCCGACGCCCGGCATGCCGATCCTCGAGCTGATGAATGCGCTGCGCTACGATGTGGCGACGCTCGGCAACCACGAGTTCGACCGCGGGCAGGCCTACCTCGGCCGCATGCTCGACAGCGTGGCGTTCGAGGTCGTCTGCGCCAACGTCGTGAGCGATACCTGCACCTTCCCGCAGATGGCGCCGTACACGGTGCTCGAGCGCGGCGGCGTGCGCATCGGCTTCGTGGGCGTGGTGACCAACTACGAGGGTCCGGGCCATCCGGCCGGCAACGCATCGAGCTTCGCGGGGCTGGAGTTCCCCGATCCGCAGCGGATGGCGGCACGCTACGGTGCCGAACTGCGCGGCAGGGTGGATGTGCTGGTGCTTGTCTCGCACATGGGTGACGACCGCGACGAGGAGTACCTGGCGACGGGTACCCCCTACGACGTGGTGATCGGCGGCCATACGCATGTCGTGCGCGATACGCTCGTCGGGGGCGTGCTGCTCACGCAGACGGGCAAGAACCTGGCCAACATCGGCGTCACGACGATCCGCCTGAAGGGGCGGAAGGTCGTCGGGCGGGAGTTCCGCGTCGTGCCGCTCGACGGCTACGACCCCGACCCGGCCTGTGCCGAGCGTGTGGCGCACTACTATGCCGATCCGGAGCTGAACCGCCCGATCGGCGAGTTTGCCTCGGCGGCCGACGCCTGGGGCGTGGCCAACTGGATGGCCGACGCCGTGGCCGACGAGGCCGATGCCGAGATCGGCATCTACCACGTGGGCGGCGTGCGGCTCGACTCGATCCCGGCGGGCGGCGTGGGAACGGCGCGCATCTTCGATCTGGAGCCCTTCGGCACGCAGATCGCCCGGATCGGGATGACCCCCGCGCAGCTGCGGCGGCTGATCGTCACGAAGTACAACGACACGGAGAACCGCAAGGAGTCGCACCGCGTGGACCTCGTCGCGACGACCCCCTACGAGATCATCACCGACCGCCGCGACAGCGCCCTCGACGTGCGCTTCCCCCGCCTTGCCGAGGGGCGCCGCTACCGCGTGGCCATGAGCGACTACGTCTACCGGAACTACAAGGGGCTGGAGGGCACCGACGGCCGGATCACCGACCAGAAGGTGGCGGACGTGCTGCTGGAGGAGCTCGCCGACGACTCGCCCGTCGTTCCGGACAACCGCCCGCGGCAGCGGGTGGTCCGCCTGCGGTAAAAATGCGCCGGGATTTTGTTTTTTGACGAAAAAGGATTAGCTTTGCAGTCCCGCATGCGCGCACGTAAGGGTGCGCGATGACGGCAAAAACTTTATTATTAACCTTTTAACGAGCGATTGTATCGCAAGATTTTCCACTATGGAAGAAACAAAGAACGTAGTCACGAACGAGAATTTCGACTGGAATGCGTTTGAGCACGACCTGGGCGTCTACGACCAGCCCAAGGAGGAGATTGCCGCAGCCTATGACAAGACGCTGTCGAACGTCAATGTCGGCGAGGTGGTCGAGGGTACCGTAACGGCCATCACCAAGCGCGAGGTTCTCGTCAACATCGGCTACAAGAGCGAGGGTGTCATTCCCGTTTCGGAGTTCCGCTACAACCCCGACCTGAAGGTCGGCGACAAGGTCGAGGTCTATGTCGAGTCGGCCGAGGACAAGAACGGCCAGTTGGCCCTCTCGCACAAGAAGGCCCGTCAGCTCAAGTCGTGGGACCGTGTCAACGAGGCCCTCGAGAAGGACGAGGTCATCAAGGGTTACATCAAGTGCCGCACGAAGGGCGGCATGATCGTCGACGTCTTCGGCATCGAGGCCTTCCTGCCCGGCTCGCAGATCGACGTGAAGCCCATCCGCGACTACGACGTATACGTCGACAAGACCATGGAGTTCAAGGTTGTCAAGATCAACCAGGAGTTCCGCAACGTGGTCGTTTCGCACAAGGCCCTGATCGAGGCCGAGCTCGAGGCCCAGAAGCAGATCATCATGTCGAAGCTCGAGAAGGGTCAGATCCTCGAGGGTACCGTCAAGAACATCACCTCCTACGGCGTATTCGTCGACCTGGGCGGTGTGGACGGTCTGATCCACATCACCGACCTCTCGTGGGGCCGCGTGAACCATCCCGAGGAGATCGTCAAGCTCGATCAGAAGATCCATGTCGTAATCCTCGACTTCGACGACCAGAAGAAGCGCATCGCGCTGGGTCTGAAGCAGCTCACCCCGCATCCGTGGGAGGCGCTCGATCCCAACCTGAAGGTCGGCGACAAGGTCAAGGGCAAGGTGGTCGTGATGGCCGACTACGGCGCATTCGTCGAGATCGCCCCCGGCGTCGAGGGCCTGATCCACGTCTCGGAGATGTCGTGGAGCCAGCACCTGCGTTCGGCCCAGGAGTTCCTGAAGGTCGGCGACGAGGTCGAGGCCGTCATCCTGACGCTCGACCGTGAGGAGCGCAAGATGTCGCTGGGCATCAAGCAGCTCACGCCCGATCCCTGGGAGAACATCGAGGTCAAGTACCCGGTCGGCACGAAGTGCAAGGCCAAGGTGCGCAACTTCACCAACTTCGGCGTCTTCGTCGAGATCGAGGAGGGCATCGACGGTCTGATCCACATTTCGGACCTGAGCTGGACCAAGAAGATCAAGCACCCGGGCGAGTTCACGCAGGTAGGTGCCGACATCGACGTCGTCGTGCTCGAGATCGACAAGGAGAACCGTCGTCTCTCGCTGGGTCACAAGCAGCTGGAGGAGAATCCCTGGAACGAGATCGAGAGCAAGTTCCCGGTAGACTCGATCCACGAGGGTACCATCACGGAGCTGACCGACAAGGGCGCCGTCGTATCGCTGGCCGAGAACGTCGAGGGCTTCTGCCCGATGCGTCAGCTGGCCAAGGAGGACGGCACGAGCGCCAAGGTCGGCGAGAAGCTCAACTTCAAGGTGATCGAGTTCTCGAAGGCTACGCGCCGCATCACGCTGTCGCACCTGCGCACGTATGAGGCTGCCCGCCGCGAGGCCGAGAAGGCCGAGCGTGCCGAGAAGCGCGCCGCTGCCGACGCCACGAAGTCGACCGTCAAGAAGATCAACGCCTCGGTCGAGAAGACCACGCTGGGCGACATCGCCGGTCTGGCCGCTCTGAAGAGCGCCATGGAGGCTTCGGAGGCCGCCAGCAAGAAGGCTGCCAAGAAAGAGGAGGAGAAATAATCCCGCTCCGGAACGGAAGACGAGGGGTCGGCATCGGTCGGCCCCTCGTTTTTTGTGCCCGGTAAGAGCGGATTGTGAAGGAGGTGCGAGCGGTTCGGCCCCTCGTTTTTCCGGCGAAAGCGGATTGTGAGGGGGAAGGGTGCGTCGAGTGATTCGGCGGCCCTTTTTGTGGGCAGCGGTGCGTGCCCCCCCCCGATGCCGGGCGGGCAGGGCTCTGCGGAAGGTTTGCGATGCTGTGGCGGACCCTGCAAGCGTTGCGGCGGGTCCGCTGTGACGTGGCAAGTGTGTGGTATTTTGCGTGCCCTGCGGGCGTTGCGGCGAATCCCGCGGCGTTGCGGCGGGCACGCTGTGCCGTGGTGTTGCGGCACTGTTTTTGCCCCTCTGCCGGAAAATCACTCGCACATGAACAACTGGAAATCCCATTTGGCGCTGCTGGTCTGCAACGTGGTCTGGGCTATGGACTTCCCGTTCTACAACATCGTGCTGCCGCGGTATGTCCATCCGATGGCGATGATCTCGGCGTCGCTCATCGTAACGGCACTCTTTTCGCTCGTGCCGCTGCTGTGGCAGAAGGCCGAACGGGTCGAGCGGGCCGATATTCGCAAACTCGTCGGGGCGGCGCTGCTGATCGGCGTGCTGCGCAAACTCTTCCTCATGTACGGTCTCTCGAAGACGTCGCCCATCGACGGGTCGATCATCGACACGATCGTGCCGCTGCTGGTGCTGCTACTCTCCGTCCTGCTGGGCATGGACCGCTTCACGCGGCTGAAACTCGCGGGGCTGGTGCTGGGCATGGCGGGCGCCGTGGCCGTGGTGCTGACGGGCGGCTCCTCGTCGCATGCCCATTCGCAGCTGGTAGGCAACGTGCTGGTCTTCCTTACGGCCTGCACCACCTCGTTCTACATGGTGTGGTTCAAGCGGCTGATCTCCAGGTACAGCATCTTCACCGTGCTGCGCTGGCTCTACTGCGTGGCGGCCGTCATGGCGCTGCCGCTGGGCATCGGCCCGATCCTGCACACCGATTTCCGGGCCATTGCCGAGCATGCGCTGCTGCCGACGCTCTTCGTGCTGACGGTGCCCACCTATCTGCCCAACCTGATGCTCAACTACGCCCTGAAGAGCGTGCCGGCCACCGTGTCGAGCATCTACACCTATCTCCAGCCCGTGCTGGCGATCCTCCTGTCGGTCTGGATGGGGCTCGACAAACTGCATCTCGACACGGTGCTCTTCGCGCTGGTGATCTTCCTCGGCGTGGGCATGGTGCTCAAGTCCTATACCCTTCCGCCGCGACACGCGGAGCCGCCCGCCGCCAATCCCCATTGACCTGCAACCGGTCGGCGGCGCTGTCGGTCGTCGGGTACAAAAAAAGAGTTTTCCTCGAAAGGAAAACTCTTTTTCTTGTCTTGTTGCGGGGTTTGGGTTGCCGTTGCTTTGTTGCAGGGCTGGTTTGTTATCGCCTTCCCACGGGTTCGGTTAGCTGTCGTCCTGTCGCGGAGTCCGGTTTGTTGTCGTCCTGCCGCGGGTTTCAGCTCGCTGCGCCCTGTCGCGGAGTTCGGTTTGGTGTCGTCCTGTCGCGGGGTTTGGCTCGCCCCCCCCGGATTATTCGGCGTCGGCAGCGACTACCGAGAACTTGATCGTCGCCTTGACCTCCTTGTGCAGGCGGGCCGTAGCTTCGTACTCGCCGACGGTCTTGATGGCCTCGACCGAGATGACCTTGCGGTCTACGTTGATGCCTTTGGCTGCGAGGGCCTCGGCCAGGTCGGTAGCCGTCACCGTACCGAAGAGCTTGCCCTCCTCGGCCTTCACGGCGATCGTCAGCGGCAGGTTGGCGATCGTCTCGGCCAGCGCCTGGGCGTCGGCCAGAATCTTGGCGTCCTTGTGGGCGCGCTGGCGGAGGTTCTCGGCCAGGACCTTCTTGGCGGCAGCCGTAGCGGCCTTGGCGTAGCCCTGGGGAATGAGGTAGTTGTTCGCGTAACCGGGCTTCACGTTGACGATGTCGTTGGCGTAGCCCAGCTTCTCCATATCTTTGATCAGAATAACTTCCATTGTCGTCTCCTCCTTAAATTATTTCATGCAATCGGTTACGAAGGGCAGGATGGCGAGGTGGCGAGCACGCTTCACGGCCTGTGCGACCTTCTTCTGGAACTTCTGCGAAGTACCCGTCAGGCGGCGGGGAAGGATCTTGCCCTGCTCGTTGAGGAACTTCTTGAGGAACTCACCGTCCTTGTAGTCCACGTACTTGATGCCGAGTTTCTTGAAACGGCAGTATTTCTTCTTCTTGACGTCGACCGATACCGGGTTGAGGTAACGGATTTCCGACTGTGCCTTGTTTTCCTGTGCCATGATTTACTCCTCCTGCTGCTTGTTAGAAAGTTTTGCACGACGTTTCTCCGAGTATTCCACGGCGTACTTGTCCTGCTTGAAAGTTAAGAAACGGATGATGCGCTCGTCGCGGCGGTACTGCGTCTCGAGCGTGTTTACGAGCGAGCCCTCGCCCGTGAACTCCAGGAGGAAGTAGAAACCGGTGGTCTTCTTCTGAATAGGATAGGCGAGCTTGCGAAGGCCCCACGACTCCTTGTTCACGATCTGACCGCCGTTTTCGGTGATGACACCCTGGAATTTGTCAGCGACCTCCTGTACCTGGGCATCGGACAGCACCGGCGTGACAATGAAAACGGTTTCGTAATTGTTCATAATGCTTTTGATTAGTTGTTAATCCCTTTTCGGGGTTGCAAAGATAAGTATAAATTCCGCAAAAACAAAAAATTGCCCGGATTTCGTGCGTAGTTGCTGAGATCGGGTTGCCAACGCGGATCCATGCGGCAACGGTTTCGGGAGAATCTGTTTCCGGAAGAGAGGCAAAACAGTCGTATCGGCGCTTTCCGTATGGCGAGGTGAGGCGATTTTGGAATTTTCTATATTTGAAAACGGGAGCTTGCCATCCTGCACTGTATCCTTGAACTTTAACAGATAAAATCATGAAAACAGCACTGAAGATCGGGTTCGTACTGGGGTTGTCCTACGCGGTTTCCTATGGGATCAATTGTCTGATTTTTCACGATACGGCCCTTTTTACCCTCTCGAATGTCGTTGTCTGGTTGATTATGGCGGCGTTGATTGTCTACTTGTTTGTCCGGGGTGACCTGAAGCCGAAACGATGAAGCGACCGCCCTTGAAAGCAAATCCCCCGAGCTGATCGGGGGATTTGCTGTGCGATGGGGTTATTTTTCCGGGAAGCCCTGCGCCTTGAGCCTGATCTCGCCGCCGTCGGGCGTTACGAGGTAGGCGCCCGTCGCCTCGGCCGTGATGTGGCCGATGACGTCGACCAGCCCGAGGCGCATCACCTGTTCCTGCATCGCGAGCGGCACGGTGAAGAGCAGCTCGTAGTCCTCGCCGCCGTTCAGGGCCGCAATGACCGGGTCGGTGTGCATCTCCTCGGCCAGCGCCGTGGTCTGCCGCGCGATGGGGATGCGGTCGAGGTAGATGCGCGCGCCGCACTTCGATGCCTTGCACAGTTGCATCAGGTCGCTCGCCAGGCCGTCCGTCAGGTCGATCATCGACGTCGGCGTGATCTTCTCCTCGAGGAGCGCCTCGACGATGTCCGTGCGCGGGCGCGGCTTGAGGTACTTTTCCAACAGGTATTCGTACCCCTTGAACTGCGGTTCGGGGTTCTTGACGTCGGCGAGCACCCGCTTCTCGCGCTCGAGCAGCTGCAGGCCCATGTAGGCGGCTCCGAGGTTGCCCGTCAGGCAGATCAGGTCGTGCAGCTGCGCGCCGCTGCGGTAGACGATGCGCTCGTGCGGGGCGTGGCCCAGCGTCGTCACCGTGATGACGAGTCCGGTCATCGAGGCCCGCGTGTCGCCGCCCACCAGGTCGATCTCCAGCTCCTTGCAGGCGAAGGCGATCCCCTCGTAGAGGTCCTGCAGCGCCTCGACGGGGATTTTCGACGAGACGCCGAGCGAGACGGTGATCTGCGACGGCGTGGCGTTCATCGCCAGGATGTCGCTCACGCCCGCCGTCACGACCTTGTAGCCGAGGTGGCGGAGCGGGAAATAGGTCAGGTCGAAGTCCACGCCCTCATAGAACGAATCGGTCGTGCAGAGCATCTCTTCGCCCGCGGGCGGGGTGATGACGGCGGCGTCGTCGCCCACGCCCCGGCGCGTCGAGGCGTTGTGCGGCGTGAAGGATTCGGTCAGCAGGTCGATCAGTCCGAACTGTCCGAGCGTTGCGATCTCGGTGCGTTTTTTCTGCTCCATGGATAATAAACTTTTTACAAAACTAACGATTCTTTGCCGTTTCCACAAAAAATAACGTATTTTTGTCCGTTCAATCAAAAATACGGATTCAGATATGATAAACATCGTCTTATTCGGCGCCCCGGGTTGCGGCAAAGGCACGCAGGCCCAGCGTCTGAAGGAGCGCTACGGCATCGACCACGTCTCGACGGGCGAGGTGATCCGCGGCGAGATCCGCCGCGGCACGGAGCTGGGACGGAGCATGGAGTCCTACATCGCCCAGGGCAAGCTGGCCCCCGACGAAATCGTCATCGGCATGATTGCCAACTACGTGGCCGAGCACCTCGACGCGAAGGGGTGCATCTTCGACGGCTTCCCCCGCACGACGGTCCAGGCCGAGGAGTTCGACAAAATCCTTGCAAAACACGGGCTGAAGGTCGACATCATGGTCGACATTCACGTTCCGGAGGAGGAGCTGGTGCGCCGCATTCTGCTGCGCGGCAAGGAGTCGGGCCGTGCGGACGATGCGTCGGAGGAGGTGATCCGCGACCGGCTGAAGGTCTATCACGATCAGACGGCCGTCGTGTCGGATTTCTATGCCGCGCAGGGCAAGTATGCCTCGGTGGACGGCATCGGCTCGATCGACGAGGTCTTCGACCGGATTGCCGGCATCGTCGACAACGTGAAATAATTGCGCCTTCCGGTGTGCGGCGGTCCCGATCGGGCTGCCGACAGTTTGGATGCGTCCTTGCGGCGTCCGCCTCTTCGGCGGGCGCCGCCTTTTTTGGAAGGTGAAAGGTGAAAAGTAAAAAGTAAAAAGTAAAAGGTGGAAGGCAGGAGGTGGAGCAGGTGCGGCGGTGCGGACAAAAAAAAGACGCCCACCGTATGGATGGACGTCTTCGTGCTTTCGCTCGGATTCCGATTACAGGGCGTTGACGTGGAGCTGGATGGCGCTCTTGAGGTTCGCAGCCTTGTTCTTGTGCATGATGTTGTGCTTCGAGAGCTTGTCGAGCATCGCCGTAACCTTCGGGAGCAGTGCCTCGGCGGCGCTCTTCTCGGTGGTTGCACGCAGCGCCTTCACGGCATTGCGGGCCGTCTTGTGGAACAGACGGTTGTGCGCACGCTTCTTCAGCGTCTGACGAATCCGTTTCTTCGATGACTTATGGTTTGCCATAATTCGTGTGTTTTTATTTTTTTACTTTTTCAGTTGCCTGTTCTCAAAACGGCCGTAGCCGCCGGCGGATAGACCTTGGGGTCCGCTCCTGGTTTGTTGTTCACCCGTCGGAGTCGGGGAGATTCCTTTCGGGTTGCGTGCGGGCTGCTTCTGCGGTCTCGGATTCCGGGCTGCCTGCGCCTCCCGTGCCATCCTTGCCTCCCTCGCATCCTCGCTTTCGCCATTCCGGGCTGCACCTCTCATGCTGCCCCTCCTCCGTCGTTTGTAGCCCATAGCAGAATCGAACTGCTCTTTCAAGAATGAAAATCTTGCGTCCTAACCGATAGACGAATGGGCCTCTACCACTATCGCAGACCCCGATGGGACTGCTTTAGCGGTGCAAAGGTAAATAAAAAAAGCAGTTGTGCAAAAAAATATGCGGAAAAAAGTGGCGCCGGTCAATTTTTGGTCAGCCGAACCGTCTGTGTCGCAGCGTCGAAGACGATGCCGCCGCCCGTGAAGAGCCGTTCGATGTGGCCGCTCGCGGCCATCTCGGCGGCCGGCAGTGCATGCAGCTGCGGCGTGTCGATCAGCGCCACGTTGTCGCACAGCGTGAGGGCCACGTCCAGGTCGTGCGTCGAAAAGAGGATGCACTTGCCCTCGTCGTGCGCCAGGCGGCGCAGCAGCAGCGCCAGCTCGTAGCGGTTCGGCAGGTCGAGGAAGGCCGTGGGCTCGTCGAGCAGCATGACGGGGGTGTCCTGCGCGAGGGCCCGGGCAATCATCACGCGCTGGCACTCGCCGTCCGACATGCGGTCCATCGTCTTGCGGGCGAAGGCCTCCATGCCCACGAGCGCGAGGGCGCGTTCGACGACGGCCCGGTCGGTCTCCTGCATGCGGCCGATCCAGTTGGTGTAGGGGGCGCGGCCCAGCGCCACGACATCCTCGCAGGGAAGGTTGGCGATGCGGACCTTGTCCGTGGTGACGAAGGCCACGGTCTCGGCCCGCTGGCGCGGCGTGAGCTGGTCGAGCGGCCGTCCGCACAGCTCGATGCGCCCTCCGGCGGCGGGTGCGAGCCCCGCAACGGCCCGCAGCAGGGTGCTCTTGCCCGTGCCGTTGCGGCCGATGAGGGCCGTCAGCGTGCCCGGGGCAAGCGTGGCCGAGGCGTCGGTGAGCAGCGTGCGGCTGCCGTAGGCGAGGCGGATATGGTCCAAAAGGATGCTCATGGCTCAGAAGAGGTTGCGGTTGCGGACGACGACGAGGATCACCACCGGGATGCCCATCAGGGCGGTGATGGTGTTGATCGGCAGGGCGAGGCTCTTCGAGATGAGGTCGCAGACGAGCAGCAGCGCGGCGCCCGTGAGCACCGATCCCGGAAGGAGGATGCGGTGGTCGGCCGACACGAAGAGCATGCGCGCGAGGTGGGGTACGGCCAGTCCGATGAAGCCTACGGGGCCGCAGAAGGCCGTGACGGTGCCTGCCAGCAGCACCGTGGAGAGGAAGAGCAGCGAGCGCGTGCGCTGGATGTCGAGCCCCATCGTGCGGGCGTAGTTCTCGCCCAGCAGCAGCAGGTTCAGCGGCTTGATGACCGCTACGGAGATCACCAGCCCCGCGGCGACGGCCGGGAGCATGAGCGCCAGCTGGGCGGAGGTGACGTCGCCGAGCGAGCCCATCGTCCAGACGACGAACGACTTGAGGGCCGCCTCGCTCGAGAGGTATTGCAGCACCTCGACCACCGAACTGACGCCCGAACCGAACATCATGCCGAGGATCAGGATGACCATGATGTCCTTGATGCGGCGGCTGACGGCCATGACGATCAGCAGCACGAGGGCTGCGCCGAGCCATGCCGCGCCGGCGATGCCGAGCGACTGGACGAACGAGTGGCCCGAGATGCCGAGCAGCGGGGCCCCGAGCAGGAAGAGCGCGACGCCCAGTCCGGCGCCGGAGCTGATGCCGAGGACGTAGGGCCCGGCCAGCGGGTTGCGGAAGAGCGTCTGCATCTGGAGTCCGCTGGCGGCGAGGGCCGCACCGGCCGTGAGGGCCGTGACGGCCTTGAGCAGGCGGAACTTCAGGACGATGGTGCGGGTCGTGTCGTCGCAGACGCCGCCCGTCAGCGCCGCCCACACGTCGCGCGGCGGCACGGCGACCGACCCGAAGGCGAGGTCGGCGACGAAGAGCCCGGCAGTCAGCAGCGCGAGCAGCAGGAAGAGCAGCGCGTGGCGGGACATGGTCTATTCGAGTCTTTTGTAGTAACAGCAGCACGAATCGGCTGTGCCGTCGTCGTGCAGCAGGACAATGAGGTCGGCGAGCACGCGGTCGGGCCGCACGACGCCCGACTCCCAGAAGTCGGAGCCGCCGGCGGGCGTCTGGCGGCGGTTGTTATTCCACACGCGGCGGTTGCGCACGGCGGGCACCGCGGCGAAGCGGGGATTTTGGGCCGTCAGCTCGCCGAGCGTGTTGCAGGCCCCGACGTTGAGCCAGACGTCGGCGTCGTTGGCCAGCAGGTAGGCCTCCTCGGCGTCGACGGCCACCGAGCTCGACGAGTCGTTCTGCGTGTAGACGTACTCGCCACCGGCATCCTCGATCAGGCGGATCATGTAGCTGCGCGACGAGGGCATGAACCACGTGTCGCGGTAGGGGGTGTTGAGCATGACGCGCGGGCGGGCGGCCGTGGTGTCGACCTGCGCACGCAGCGCCTCGTAGCGTGTCGCAATCTGCCGCAGGGTGTCGGCGCCCGCGTCGCGGCGGTCGCAGAGCTCGGCGGCGAGCATCAGCCACTCGGCCTTGCCCAACGGCGACTCCTCCACGTAGTCTCCTACATATATATAAGGAATACCCAGCTCGCGGAGCTTGCCCGTGATGATCGTGTTTTCGCCCGAGATGCCGTAGAGCAGCACGAGGTCGGGCTGCATGGCGGCCAGCAGTTCGAAGTCGAGGTTCGTGTCGTAGCCCACGTCGCGGACCGTGCCTGCGGTGCGGCGGGCCTGAATGTCGGCGCTCGAGAGGTAGTCGATGCCCGAGACCCCCGCGATGCGGCCTGCCTCACCGAGGGCGTCGAACATCGCCACGTGGCTCGACGACATGCAGACGACGCGGCGGACAGGGGCATGGACGGCCGTGCCGTCGAATCCCGCGGGGACCTCGTCCCCGCCGCGCAGCACGAGCAGGTGCTGTGCGACCTGCGTGGCTCCCTGCCAGGGGTTGCGCACGGTAACGAGCGAGCTTGTCCCGTGCTCCGTGCCGCGGATGTCGAATCCCGCGGCGTAGCGGGGCGTGTAGAGCTCCACGGTGAAATCATCGGGCGTGCGGGCTCCGGAGGAGCCGCAGGCGACGGCCAGAAGGGCTGTGAGCCCGGCCAGAAGGGGGTAAAAAAGTCTCATCGCCTGCAAAAATAGAAAAAAAACTTGCAGAAATGTGGATGTTTCTGAAAAATATACTATATTTGCAGTCCCAAACCGAGAGGTAACGGATATCCGGGGCCGTCGGGAAAGGGTAATCGGGGCGTAGCTCAGTCCGGTTAGAGTACACGTCTGGGGGGCGTGTGGTCGCTGGTTCGAATCCAGTCACCCCGACTGATGAAAAGGCTTGACAATCTGACGGTTGTCGAGCCTTTTTCGTTTTCGGCGGTTGTGCATGCCGCCACCCGTGCGCTATGCTTCCGGCACGGTTTTGAACTGGATGGATATTTCCGTATCTTTGTAAAAATCCTATCGTTATGCGCACGACATCCGATCGGATCACCGCGCTGCGGCCCGGTGAAATCTTTGTCTTCGGAAGCAATCTCGGCGGACTGCACGGCGGCGGGGCCGCACGGCTGGCCTGGCAGCGCTTCGGCGCCGTTTGGGGGCAGGGCGTCGGATTGCAGGGCCAAAGCTATGCCATCCCGACCATGCAGGGCGGCGTGGAGACCATCGCCCCCTATGTCGACGACTTCATCCGGTTTGCCCGGCAGCATCCGGAAATGACCTTCCTCGTCACCGAGATCGGGTGCGGCATCGCCGGTTTCACGCCGGCACAGATCGCCCCGCTCTTCGCCCGGGCCCGCGACGTGGAGAATATCCATCTGCCGGCCCGCTTCTGGGAAGTGCTTGGGCGGTAGCGGCCGCCCGATAGCCGCTGTCGGGGGACGTTTCCGGATTCGGGTGAGTCTGTGGAACATGCCCCCCCCCGATCCCCGGGCCACGGCCTGGTTCCGGCATGACGGGTATGACTACTGGCTTGCGGGGGCAGTGCCGCCGGAGATTATCGTGCAAACCGGTGCCGCGCGGGAATTTTTGCACGATCTGAGCTTCACCGACCCTTTCTGCGAGTGGACGCTGGCGTATGACGTCCGGAAGGGCGAGCCCGAGCTGCTGGACTTTGTCGGCAACTGACCGTTGTTCGGCCGCCAATCGGAATCCGGGTTCCGGGACCCGGCGCAGGCATCCAGTTCCGCCGCGTGCGCATCCTGGACCTCTCGCCCGAGGCTGACGCGAAATAGACGGACGGGGCTGCCCGGAAAAGGAGCCCGGGACAGCCCCCGTTTTTTTGCAGTGCGGTGAAAAGTTCCTATCTTTACCAGGTCAAACTTAACTTTTGCAAACCATGTTCATTCCCTGTGCAATCGGATATACGCAACTTCTGGTAATTGTTTTCGTGGTGCTGCTGCTCTTCGGCGGCCGGAAGATTCCCGAGCTGATGCGCGGACTGGGCCGCGGCGTCAAGGAGTTCAAGGATGCCATGAACACGGACTACACGGCCGAGGAGCGGAAGAAGGAGTCCGCCCCGAAACCCGACGACAAACCTTCCGACAAGGAGTAACCCTGCGGCGGGCGTGCGGCCTCCCGCGGCATGCAACCGACAGAAAACAGCAACGAAATGCCGGACAAGCGGATCGAATCCTCCGACGTGGAGATGAGTTTCTGGGACCATCTCGCGGCGCTGCGTCCCCATTTGGTGCGCAGTGCCGTGGCGGTCGCGGTCATCGCCGTCGTGGCCTTCCTCTTGAAGCGCTTTCTGATCGACACGGTGCTGTTCGGACCCAAGAGCGCCGACTTCCCGACCAACCGCCTGCTGCTGGCCGCCGGGCAGGCGCTCTCGGACCTTTGCGACTGGATCAACTCCTGGTCGGGGCTCTCCCTGAGTGTCAATACGGAGGCGTTCGACGTTGCGAACCTCGATTTCCGCGTCATCAACACGCAGATGGCCGGGCAGTTCAACCTCCACATGAAAATCTCGATGATCTCGGGGCTCGTGCTGGCCATGCCCTACGTGCTGTGGGAGTTCTGGCGCTTCGTGCGCCCGGCGCTCACGCCCCGCGAAATCGCCGCCACGCACCGCTTCGTATTCTGGGCCTCGGCCTTCTTCTTCGCCGGGCTGCTGTTCGGCTATTTCGTGCTGGTGCCCCTCTCGGTGAGCTTCTTCATCAACTACCAGGCGAGCGCCTCGATCGTCAACATGATTGACGTCGGGCAGTACCTCTCGACGGTGATCGTCGCCTCGGTCGCCTCGGCGCTGGTCTTCCAGCTGCCGCTGCTGATCTACTTCCTGACCCGCATGGGGCTGATCTCCTCGGCCTTTCTGAAGCGATACCGCCGCCACGCCTTCGTGGTGCTGCTCGTCATCGCGGCGATCATCACGCCGCCCGACATCTTCAGCCTCGTGCTGGTCATCATTCCGCTCTACGGACTCTATGAATTGAGCATCCGCCTCTCGGCCCGCATCGAACGCCGGCAGGCGGCCGCGGGTCACAACGAGTAACAGAGACTTCATGAACAACGAATCATTCGGTTCCGCGCCGGTACGGGTCATCGTCATCGGCGCCGGCAACCGTGCACGGAAATACCTCGAATACGCACGCCGCTTCCCGGAGCGGCTGCGGCCGGTGGCCGTCGCCGAGCTCAACGGCCAGCGCCGCCGGAGCCTGGCGCGGGAGTTCTCGCTGCCCGCCGCGGCCTGCTTCGCCCGCTACGAAGAGCTCTTCGCCGCGGGGATCGACGCTGACATGGTGCTCGTGACGACACCCGACGCCGTGCATTACGATCCGGCCGTGCGGGCCATCCGGGCGGGATACCACGTCTTGCTCGAAAAACCCATCGCGCAGCGGTGGGACGAGTGCCTCGAAATTGCGCGCCTGGCCCGTGAGCACGGGGTGCTGGTGGGCGTCTGCCACGTGCTGCGCTACCACCCCTACTTCACGAAGATCAGGCAGCTGGTCGCCTCGGGTGAGCTGGGCGAGATCGTCTCGGTCAACCACACGGTCTGCGTGGGGTTGGACCGCATGCTGCACAGCTACGTGCGCGGCGTCTTCCGCCGGGCGCAGGAGGCGAATCCCATCCTGCTGGCCAAGTGCTGCCATGACATCGACTTTCTGCTGTGGCTGACCCAAAAGCGGTGCCGGCGGCTCTCGTCGTTCGGCGCCCTGCGCTGGTTCCGCGAGGCGAACGCCCCGGCGGGGAGCACGGAGCGCTGCATCGACTGCCCCGTCGAGCCGACCTGCCCCTTCTCGGCCCGCGACCTCTACTATGTGCGCCGCGACTGGGTCGGCAATTTCGACATTCCCGAGGGCGGAACGCTCGACGACGCCATCCTGCGCGAACTCCGCACGGGCCCTTACGGGCGGTGCGCCTTCCGCTGCGACAACGACGTGGCGGACCACCAGATCGTGGCCCTCGAGATGGAGGATCGCTCGACGATCAGCCTGACGATGGATGCCTTCACGAAGGATGATTTCCGCAAGACCTGCATCCGCCTGACGGAAGGCGAGATCGACGGCGACGAGCGCCGGCTGCGCGTGCGGCGCTTCCGCTCGGGCGACGAGCGCATCTACGACTTTTCGGAGGTGCTCGGACAGCCGTTCCACGCCGGGGCCGACCTGCGGCTGCTCGAGGATTTCCTGCTGTCGGTGCGCGATCCGTCGCATCCGCTGCGTGTGGGGATCGACGACGCACTGGAGAGCCACCGCATCTGCTACGCCGCCGAGGAGAGCCGCCTCACGGGCCGCACGGTCGAGCTGCGGCCGGAAGAGCGGTAACGGCCTTTACTTCGGAAACAAAAGAGCGGCGGACCCGTCAAGGTCCGCCGCTCTTTTCGTATCGGGTTATGTTGACTGTCCGGCTCTTCTACCCCCCCCCGGGTCAGAACTCCGAGGTGAAGTGGAAGCGGATGTCCTTGAAGTTCTCCTGCGCGAGGGCCAGGGCGTAGCTCGTGTCGGCGAGGAAGACGTCGCGGCCGTGCTTGTCGACGGCCATGTTGGTGTGCTTGCGGCGCTTGAAGTCGGCCAGCTGGGCGGCGTTGTCGCTCTCGATCCAGCAGGCCTTGTAGATCGAGATCGGCTCCCAGCGGCACGAGGCGTTGTACTCGTGCTCGAGGCGGTACTGGATGACCTCGAACTGCAGGGCTCCCACCGTGCCGATGATCTTGCGGCCGTTCAGGGCGCTGGTGAAGAGCTGCGCCACCCCCTCGTCCATGAGTTGGTCGATGCCCTTGGCCAGCTGCTTGAACTTCATCGGATCGGCGTTCTCGATGTAGCGGAACTGCTCGGGCGCGAACGACGGGATGCCCGTGAAGCGGAGCTTTTCGCCCTCGGTGAAGGTGTCGCCGATCTTGAAGTTGCCCGTGTCGTGCAGGCCCACGATGTCGCCCGGATAGGCGACGTCGATCACCGACTTCTTCTCGGCCATGAAGGCCGTCGGCGAGGAGAACTTCATCTGCTTGCCGCTGCGCACGTGCAGGTAGTTCTTGTTGCGCTCGAAGATGCCCGAACAGATCTTCAGGAAGGCGATGCGGTCGCGGTGGTTCGGGTCCATGTTGGCGTGGATCTTGAAGACGAAGCCGGTCATCTTCGGCTCCGCGGGCTCCACCGTGCGTGTCTCGGTCTGCGAGGGGCGCGGCGAGGGGGCGATGCGGATGAAGCATTCGAGCAGCTCGCGCACGCCGAAGTTGTTGACCGCCGAGCCGAAGAAGACCGGGGCCACCTCGCCCCGTAGGTAGGCGTCGCGGTCGAACGGGTCGTAGACCCCCTCGACGAGCTCGATGTCGGCGCGCAGCTGCGTGGCGTAGCGCTCGCCGATCCGCGCGTCGAGCTCCTTCGAGGCGAGGTCGGCGATCTCGACCGTCGAGGCGTCGGCCGTGAGTTTCTCGTCCGAGGTGAAGAGCGAGAGGTTGTGCTCGTAGATGTTGTAGACGCCCTTGAACGTCGGGCCGTTCGAGATGGGGAACGAGAGGGGCCGCACGCGGATGTGCAGCTCCTTCTCGACCTCGTCCAGCAGATCGAAGGGCTCCTTCGCGGGGCGGTCCAGCTTGTTGATGAAGACGATGACCGGCGTCTGGCGCATGCGGCACACCTCCATGAGCTTGCGCGTCTGCGTCTCGACGCCCTTGGCGCCGTCGATGACGATGATGACCGAGTCGACGGCCGTCAGCGTGCGGTAGGTGTCCTCGGCGAAGTCCTCGTGTCCCGGCGTGTCGAGGATGTTGATCTTCACCCCCTCGTATTCAAATCCCATGACGGCCGTGGCCACCGAGATGCCGCGCTGCCGCTCGATCTCCATGAAGTCCGACGTGGCGCCTTTCTTGATCTTGTTGCTCTTGACGGCTCCGGCCACGTGGATGGCGCCGCCGAAGAGCAGCAGCTTCTCCGTCAGCGTGGTTTTGCCCGCATCGGGGTGGGCGATGACGGCGAAGGTCCGCCGGCGTGTGATCTCTTCCTGTAGGGTCATCGATTTTTTATAACTGATTTAATTTCTTCAATAGTGAGACAAGGTCGTCTACTGTGAATTATACTATGACAATTAGAACAAACTAAAATTAAATCTTCAAGCCGAGTTTTTTCGTCCGGCTGCATCTCTGAGACTGGATTGGTGTGATGAACCTCGATAAAGTTTTGTCCAATTTCTCCGTACTTTTCCAAAAAGGAGAATCCACAGATTTCACATCTAAGATTGTTCTTGGCTGCAGCTTTTTTAAGCTGAATAATTCTTTTGTTTCGCTCTCTGATTTTATGTACAACAATCTTTGTGAAACCTTCAAGTGCAGAATAGTCTGCATAATCAGCGATGTCGTTCTCAAACGAATCTTCTAAAATCCAAAATTGATGCTTGCGTTTGGTCCTCTTTTCTTTGGAAATACCCAAACTTGTGCAGTACTCATGATATTGTTCAACCAGATCAGCATTCTCGAACTTTTTACCGAGTATTCGGTCGATACTGATGTCTGTTTCCGATCCTGTTATGAGCTTATTTTTACGATTAAAAAGATGCTTTTGTAGACTGTTCTTTTTATAGCCAATATATTTGCTGGGAACAAAATGGGGTTGCTCTTTTCCGCTGGAATCTTTCCCGTTGTAGCATATAAAGTTATTTCCTTGACGGATGAGCTCTACCATTTGAGTTCTTGCTTCAATACCATATTGGTTTGCCAAATATGCTTCGACAAGAGCTATGTTTGTGTAAATATCATTTCGGTTCTTAACTCTCAGCATAGTTATTTGTCTTTCGGATAGTCGACGTTGTAGTGGCAGCCCACCGACTCCTTGAGCTCGCGGCCCTGCTTGATGACCAGGTAGGCCACGGCGATCATGTTGCGCAGCTCGCACAGCTCGCGGTTGGGCTTGGTCTTGGAGTAGAGCTCCTCGGTCTCCTCGAAGAGGATCGACAGGCGCCGCATGGCGCGCTTGAGCGAGAGGTTCGAGCGCACGATGCCCACGTAGTTGGACATGATCTGCTGCACCTCGCGCTTCGACTGGATGAGCATGAGCATCTCCTCGGTGTGCTGCGTCCCCTCGAAGTCCCAGTCGGGAATGCCCTCCTGGAAGTCGACCTTGTCGATCAGGCCGGCCGTGTGGCGGGCGGCCTGGTCGGCGTAGACCACGGCTTCGATGAGCGAGTTGGAGGCCAGGCGGTTGGCGCCGTGCAGCCCCGTGCAGGAGGTTTCGCCCAGGGCGTAGAGGCGGCGGATCGAGGTCTCGCCGTCGGTTGAGACCTTCACGCCGCCGCAGCAGTAGTGCGCCGCCGGGGTGACGGGAATCCAGTCCTTCGTGATGTCGATGCCGATCGAGAGGCACTTCTCGTAGATGTTCGGGAAGTGGCTGCGCACGGAGTCGGCATCCTTGTGCGTGACGTCGAGGTAGACGAAGTCCTCGCCGCGGCGCGTCATCTCGCGGTAGATCGCGCGGGCCACGACGTCGCGCGGCGCCAGCGACTTCATCGGGTGGTACTTGTCCATGAACTCCTCGCCCGACTGCAGGCGCAGGATGGCCCCGAAGCCGCGCATGGCCTCCGTGATGAGGAAGTTGGGCTTCTCGCCCGGGTTGTAGAGCGTCGTGGGGTGGAACTGGATGAACTCCATGTTCTCGGTGATGGCCTTGGCGCGGTGGCACATGGCGATGCCGTCGCCCGTGGCGACGACCGGATTCGAGGTCGACGAGTAGATGTTGCCGCAGCCGCCCGTGGCCACGATGGTGAACTTCGCGAGCATCGTCTCGATCTCGTTGGTCTGCTCGTTGAGGACGTAGGCGCCGAAGCAGGTCAGTCCCCGCGTGTGGCGCGTGACGAACTCGCCCAGGTGGTGCTGCGTCAGCAGGTCGATGGCGAAGTGGTGCTCCAGCACGGTGATGTTCGGGTGCTGGCGCACCGATTCGACGAGCGCCCGTTCGATCTCGGCGCCCGTGAGGTCCTCGTGGTGGAGGATGCGGTGTTCGGAGTGGCCGCCCTCGCGGTTGAGCTCGAAGCGTCCGTCGGGGGTCTTGTCGAAGCGCGTGCCCCAGGCGATGAGGTCGCGGATGAGCTCCGGCGCGCGGCGCACGACCAGCTCGACGGCCTTCCGGTCGCATTTGCCGGCGCCGCAGACGAGCGTGTCCTCGATGTGTTTCTCGAAGGTGTCGGGGGCATACGTCACCGAGCAGATGCCGCCCTGCGCATAGTTGGTGTTGCACTCCTTCATCTCGCCCTTGGTGACGATCGTGACGTGTCCGTGGGCTGCGGCCTTGAGTGCGAACGACAGGCCTGCCGCGCCCGAGCCGATGACCAGAAAGTCGGTTTTCATAGTTTTTCCAGTGACAGAGACGACTTTTGCGGCCCATGCGAACCATCGGCCGTCCCCGATCCGGGCCCCGTCTCTGCCATCTCTTTAGCGGGCGTGCGCCCCGGTTCCGGATCGGAAGTTGCGTCGGGTCTTCCTGGCGGCGGACCGCAGCGGATCCGCTTCCGCGGCCCCGGCGGGACCGGATGCGGGGACCCTTTTCGGGTTGTTTTTCTCGCAGGCGCAGGAAGATGCGCCGCAAAGGTACGAAAAAAAGCCCGATTTGCCGATACGTGCGGATGAAAAAAGCACCGCCCGGGGCGGGGCGGTGCTTTGTGCGGGGTGTTGTCGCCGGGTCAGGGCTTCCCGTCGGCCGCGGGGGAGGTAATCCCGAGCTGCGTGAGGCGCGAGATGTCGCGCACGTCGAAGACGCCGCAGATGTCCAGCACGATGAACTCCTCGTCGCCGTCGGAGAGCATCAGCAGCTCCGAGAGCCGCTCGCCGCTCCCCTCGATGAAGTAGAACGAGACGGACGGACCCTTGCTGTCGGTGCGGGAGATCAGCTCGAAGGCCTTGTCGCGCGCGACCTTGTAGGCCTGCGCGCGGAAGAGGAACGGGTAGGGTTTCTGCGCCGCGAGGATGCGGATGCTGCGGATGCCGTCGAGCAGCCGGGCCAGTTCGGGGTCGGCGTCGCGGCGCATCATCTCCATCATCTTGCGTCCGAGCTCGATGCTGCGGACGTTCGTCTCTTCGGCGTAGGACTGGTAGAACTCGTCGAAGGCGCGGTTCTGGGCCGTGCCCGCAAGGGGCAGCAGCAGGATCAGGATCAGGAGCCAGCGTTTCATGGTCGTAGGTTTTTCGTGGTCGTGCAGGTCAGAATCCGAAGCAGATTCCGAAGGTGAACAGGTGGGTTTCCGGTCCCACGTCGGAGCGGAAGAGCGGCGTGAGGGCGTAGTCGAACGAGACGCCGATCTTGTGGTAGGTGATCGCGCCGCCGATGTTCCAGCTCCAGGGCTCCACTCCCCGCAGTTCGTACTTCTCCTTGGGCTTCTTGTGGACGGCCCGGTAGCTGGTGTAGAGGTTGCCCGAGGCGCGGAGCGTGATTCGGAAGTCGCTGACCGAGCAGGTGAGCATGAGGGGGATGCCCAGCGTGGTGAACGAGAGTTTCGACTTCTTGGTCGAGGGGTCGAGCTCCAGGGCGTGGATCATGCCGTCGGTGTAGCGGATCGTCTGCTTGCCGCTCAGCACGATGTCGTAGATGTTGCCCCGGACGCCGGTCGAGAGCCACCAGTGGCCGCGCCGGTCGAGCATGTAGCGCAGGCTGAGGAGCGTGTAGCCGAAGCTGAAGCTCTTTCGGGTGCTCGTCTCCAGAAACTCCCCTTCGCCGGCCCACGCCGACCCGTAGCTCGTGTTGACGAGCAGGGGAATGCCGATCTCCCAGTCCGTGAATCCGAAGCAGCCGTGGAAGCGCTTGAGGGGCTTTTTTTCGGGCTTTTCCGACGGCGCGGCAGCCTCGTTCCCGGCGGCCTTGCTTTCGTCGGCGTCGCGGTTGCCGAGCGTGATGCCGTATCCGGCGATCTCGAGCCGCAGCTCGCCCCGGTCGCTCTTGAGCTGTACGATTTCCGGATCGGGCGACGGCATGGCGGTCACGGCGGGTGCGGAGGTGGCAGCGGTTCCGGAGATGGCGGTCGTTTCCGGCGTTGCGGCGGGGGCAGTTCCGGCGGCTTGAGAGGCAGCGGCGGAGCCGGCTGCATCGGCTGCGGCTGTGGCGTCGGGTCGTTCGGAGTTGTTTCCGGGTGCGGCGCTTTCCGGCGTTGCGGCGGGCTTTTCCGTCGGGTCGGCCTGCACGGCGGAGGAGAGTTCCGTCGGGGCGGATGCGGCCGGTGCCGGTTCGGTCCCCGCGGGTGCGGCCGGCTGTGCGGCCGTTGTGGCCGCAAGAAGGAGGAAGAGGGGCAGCAGAAGGAAAAAGGCAAGGTGTTTCATGGTGCTATTGTTTGCGTTTGACGGTTGTTATCTTTGTTCGGACCGGGTGTCGCGTCCCTTTTCGGCCGCTTCGAGCAGGCGGTCGGCGATGTCGAAGCTGCGCGAGAGCTCCTCGAGCGGCTGGAAGTAGACCGTGGCACACATCGCTTCGGCCGGGTCGGTGACGGGGCGTCCGTCGATGTAGCCGTAGACGGTGCCGCGCGTGAGGAAGAAGAGCCCCACGAGCAGGGCCGCGGCGATCCCGGCGCCCGTTCCGAGCAGCAGGTTCCAGCGGCGGTGCGGTGCCGCCGTTGTCCGGTGCGGCGTGTCGGCGGAGGAGTCGGACGCGGAATCGGCCGGCAGCTTCCCGACGGCGGAGGGGATTCGGACAGCCCTGTCGGCGGCGTCCGCCTTCCCGGCGGTAAGCAGCGCCTGCGCGGCCTGCGCGCCCTCTTTTGCGGCCGGGCGGCCGGGCTGCGTTTCGCGGGCGAGGGCCTCGAATCCGCCCATCATCACGGCGGCGCTGCGCAGCTCGCCGTCCAGCGCTTCGCGCGGCAGGGCGGCAAGCAGTGCGCGCAGCTCCCGCTCCTCGGCATCGGTGGCCGTGGCGTCGAAGTAGCGGCGGCAGAGCGCCCGGGCTTTCAGCAGATCAGATTCCATAGTTCATCAGTTTTTCGAGTTCGCGGCGCAACCGCATCCGACCCCGCGAGAGCAGCACGCGGACCTGCGCCTCGTCGGTCGTGAGCAGGGCGGCGATCTCGTGCGTCGGGTAGCCTTCGATCTCCCTCAGGTGCAGGACCTCGCGCTGGCGCAGCGGCAGCAGGGCAAGGGCCCTGCGGACCATTTCGCGGTCGCTCCACGCGCCGGCCTGCTCGTCGGCGGGCAGCGAGAGGGGCAGCTCCTCGGTCGTGCGGCTGCGGCGCAGGCGGTCGATCGCGGCGTTGCGCACGGCCGTCATGGCGAAGGCCTCCGGATTCTCCACATGCAGCGACTCGTGGCGCCGCCAGAGCCGTTCGAGCACGTCGTGTACGACGTCTTCGGCCTCGTCGCCGCGCCCGAGCAGGGTGCGGGCGAAGCGGTAGAGCCGGTCGCGCAGCGGTACGATCCGTATGTCGAATTCGGTTTGCTCCATTTACCCGTAAGACGCACAAGAGGCGTAAAACGCAACAAGTATAGTGAAAAAAATTCCGGGACTTTGTTTTTTTCGTAATTTTGTCGCCCCAAACCTTTCCGATCATGGAACGACACATTGCCATCAACGATTTCGACTACCCGCTGCCCGACGAGCGGATCGCCAAGTTCCCGCTCGCGGAGCGGAGCGCCTCGAAACTGCTCGTCTACCGCGGCGGGGAGATCTCCGAACGCCGCTTCGCCGACATCGGCGACGTGCTGCCCGCGGGGCAGCTCATCGTCTTCAACAACACGAAGGTGATCCGCGCGCGCATCATCATGCACAAGCCCTCGGGGGCCCGCATCGAGGTCTTCTGCCTCGAGCCGCACGCCCCGGCCGACTACGAGCGGGCCTTCGCCGTGACGGGCACGTGCGAATGGTCGTGCATCGTGGGCAACCGCAAGAAGTGGAAGGAGGGGTACGTCGAGATCAACTTTGACTACGAAGGGGCGGCCGTCTGGCTGCGGGCCTGGATCGTCGAGGAGCGCGGGCGCGAATGCACGGTGCGCTTCGAGTGGTCGGCGCCGATGACCTTCGGGCAGCTGCTCGAACACCTGGGCCGAATTCCCATCCCGCCCTACCTGAACCGCGATTCGGAGGAGATCGACTACACGCGCTACCAGACCGTCTACTCGAAATTCGAGGGGTCGGTGGCGGCGCCGACCGCCGGGCTGCACTTCACGCCCGAGCTTCTCGAGTCGCTGCGCGGCCGCGGCTTCGACTTCGCGGAGGTGACGCTCCACGTCGGGGCCGGCACCTTCCTGCCCGTAAAGGACGAGGACGCCGCGCAGCATCCGATGCACACCGAGCATTTCGAGATCCGCCGCGACACGGTGCGGCAGCTGCTTGCGAAGTGGGGGGCCGTCACGGCCGTGGGGACGACCTCGGTGCGGACGCTCGAGTCGCTTGCGGCACTTGCCTGGCGCATCCATACGACGGGCTCCCCCGATGCCGGCCGCGTGATCGGGCAGTGGGAGCTCTACGACATCCCGGCCGACTACACGGGCCGCACGGCTCTTGAGGAGCTGCTCGGCTGGATGGAGCGCGAGGGGGAGGAGCGCCTCAAGGCGGCGACGCAGATCATGATTACGCCGCTGGGCTACACCTTCCGCATCGTGCGCAACATCATCACCAACTTCCACCAGCCCAAGTCGACGCTGCTGCTGCTTGTCTCGGCCTACGTGGGCGACGACTGGCGCCGTATCTACGACTACGCCCTCGGTCACGATTTCCGCTTTTTGAGCTACGGCGACTCGTCGCTGCTCATGCGCGACTGATCCGGGAGCGGGTGATCCTTAATATAAATGGGCGGGACGCAGCCGATTGCTGTGTCCCGCCTGTTGTGTTCCGTCGCTGGAACGGATTGGTCAGAAATTGTAGCCCACGCTGATCGTGAAGCAGTTGTTGCGCATCGAACTGCCGCCCTCGGCCTCCTTGAACGTGTTCAGACAGCCGAAGTCATACCCCAGCCCGAAATAGTAATGGCGCCACGTGGCTCCCACGCCGAGACGCACGCCCAGGTCGGAACGCTTGAGCATGCCGTCCTCTCCGAAGGCGTCGACCTTGGCGCCGCTTTTGCGCTCCTTGATCTTGCCGCCGATACCCAGTCCGTAGTAGAGACCGGCGAAGGGCTGGATCGAGACGATGTTGCGGATGCCGATATGGTAGTTGACCAGCACCGGAATCTGGAGGTAGGAGGGGCGCAGGGAGACGTTGCCGAGGCGGCCGCCGCGGCTCGTGTACGCCAGGCCCGTTTCGAGGTAGAACGGCAGTCTCTCCGAGAGCAGAATCTGGTCCGAGACGGCGATGTGGTAGGCTGCGCGCGCGTCGCTTTCGATCGAGACGCCCGATTCGGAGATCGAATAGCTCGAAACGTTCAGTCCGGCCCGCACGCCGAGGATGTTCTTTTTGTGGCCCTGGGCCGAAACGACGCCTGCCAGCAGCAGCGCAGAGAGGAGAAGAAATACCTTTTTCATAAGTTGAGGTGTTTGGTTTTGGTTGCCGTCGTCCTGCAACGGTACGCCAAAGATAGAAAAAGTTTTCATGCGGCGGGCATTCCGGCCCCCTTTTTCAACGAAGCGCCGTTTTTTGCCGGTGAACGGCCGCGGCGGGATGTCGGGGCGGTTATCTGGTATCGGGCCGGACGGGCCGGAGTGTTGAGCCGGGCCGGGTGTATCGGGCTGTGCGTGTCGGGGCCGGTCGTCTGTGCCGGACCGTCTGTGTCGGGGCAGGTCGCGGGCGGCTATGCGCCGTGCGGTGCGTCGGACGGCTCCTCCGGCAGCTCCTCGTCGGGCGTGCAGGTCTTCAGCGCGAGGTGCTTGACCCAGAGGACGAATCCGCCCGTGAGGATGAGGTTCAGCACGAGCGTCAGCACCGAGATGACGAGCGCCGGGCCGCCGAGGTTGTAGCCCAGGGCGATGAAGATCACCCCGGCGCCGACCTCGCCGCGCGTGAACATGCCCACCGAGAGGGCCAGCCGCTCGCTGAAGGGGCGGTCGCGGTAGAAGAGCAGCGGCACGAGCTTTCCGAGATTCGAGAGCGCCGAGACCGCCACGACGTGCAGCAGCAGCGTGCCCCACGGCATCATCGGCTGCGAGGCGGTCACCGACGTGGCGTCGCTGCCCGAGCCGGCGTGGCCCATGAGCGGCATGCTCATGCCCACGAGCAGCATGAAGAGGAACGAGATGCCCGTGGCGACGCGCCGCTCGGCGGGGGTGTCGATGTGGCGGTGCCGCATGAGCATGCCCACGACGAAGGCGGGCAGCAGCACCTCGACGTGGATGCTCTCCTCGTGACCGTAGAGGTGGGCCGTGACGTAGTAGACCGCCTGCGTGAGCAGGCACACGACCAACGCGAGGCCGAGGATCGCCCGCCAGTCCTGCCGGGCGTTCCAGCGCCCCTGCCACCGCCAGCCGACGGTCAGCAGTACGGCGACGAGCCCCACGATGACGAACATCTGCCACCGCAGGCCGATCATCAGGATCTGCAGCGGGATCATCAGCAGGATGGTGTCCAGGTCGTCGAAGATCGCCAGCACCTGGATCTTGCGGTAGATCCAGCTCCGCTTCAGGTGCAGGGCGGCAAGCATCGTGAAGAGGATGCCCGCCGAGGTCGGCGCGGCGAAGCGGCTCAGGAGCAGGTTCTCCTTCCAGACCGCCGTGTCACCCCACAGCGTCGGGGGCAGCAGCACGAAGACGTAGTAGAGGGCGATGAGCAGCCACGGCAGGGCCGCCGTGGCCATGGCGATGAAGTAGTCGGCCGTGTAGGAGCGCCAACGCGACTTGTCGATCTCGAATTCGCGCCCCACGTTGATCATGATGAACGCAAGGCAGATGTAGAGCAGCAGATCGGTCGTGGTCTTGAAGGCCGCGTGGGCCTCGCCGAGCAGGCCGGGCAGGAGTTGCGAGGCGACGAGGCCCAGCATCAGAAAGAGCGAGAACGAGAGTACTTTACGCATGGTCGAGGTCGTTTTTGTATGTCGGGCGGGGCGTTCCGCGGCTCAAAGATAATCATTTCCGTCTTGTTTGAAAGCGTCGGAGCCCCCGGGGCGTGAAAAAAATAACAGCGAGGCGTCCGCAATTCGACAATTATTTGTAACTTTGCGGTGCGAAAAAGGCAATAGAGTATTCAAGAACCATAAATTCAAATCATTACGACTATGCAGATTGTAGAGATTCACGCAAGGGAGATCCTCGACTCGCGAGGCAATCCGACCGTTGAGGTCGAAGTTCGCACCGTATCCGGCGCTTTCGGTCGTGCAGCCGTTCCGAGCGGTGCATCGACGGGCGAGAACGAGGCCCTCGAGCTTCGTGACGGCGACAAGAACCGTTACCTGGGCAAGGGCGTGCTGAACGCCGTCAAGAACGTCAACGAGGTGATCGCTCCGGCCGTCATCGGCATGAACGTCGCCGATCAGGTGGGCATCGACAAGACGATGATCGCCCTGGACGGCACGCCGACCAAGTCGAAGCTCGGCGCCAACGCCATTCTGGGCGTATCGCTGGCCGTGGCCCGCGCCGCTGCCGACTACTTCGGCATGCCGCTCTACCGCTATATCGGCGGTGCCAACGCCAAGACGCTGCCCGTGCCGATGATGAACATCATCAACGGCGGCTCGCACTCCGACGCCCCGATCGCATTCCAGGAGTTCATGATCCGTCCCGTGGGCGCTCCGTCGCTCAAGGAGGGTGTCCGCATGGGTGCCGAGGTGTTCCACAACCTGAAGAAGGTGCTGCACGAGCGCGGCCTTTCGACGGCTGTCGGTGACGAGGGCGGTTTCGCTCCCGCACTCAACGGCACGGAGGATGCACTCGACTCGATCATCAAGGCCATCGAGAAGGCCGGCTACGTTCCCGGAAAGGACGTGATGATCGGCATGGACTGCGCTTCGTCGGAGTTCTACAAGGACGGTATCTACGACTACACGATCTTCGAGGGTGAGAAGGGCGCAAAGCGCACCTCGAAGGAGCAGGTCGAGTACCTGAAGGGCCTGGTTGCCAAGTACCCCATCGACTCGATCGAGGACGGCATGTCGGAGAACGACTGGGAAGGCTGGCAGCTGCTCACCGCCGAGCTCGGCGACAAGTGCCAGCTCGTGGGTGACGACCTCTTCGTGACGAATGTTTCGTTCCTGAAGAAGGGTATCGAGATGGGCTGCGCCAACTCGATCCTCATCAAGGTGAACCAGATCGGCTCGCTGACCGAGACGCTCGACGCCATCGAGATGGCACACCGCGCCGGCTACACGACCGTTACGTCGCACCGCTCGGGCGAGACCGAGGACTCGACGATCGCCGACATCGCCGTGGCTACGAACTCGGGCCAGATCAAGACCGGCTCGATGTCGCGTTCGGACCGCATGGCCAAGTACAACCAGCTGCTCCGCATCGAGGAGGAGCTCGGCGACGAGGCTATCTACGGCTACAAGAAGGTTTACCGCAACAAGTAATTCCGGAAATCTGCCGAATAAACGATCCGGCCGTCCCTTTGGGGCGGCCGGATTTTTTGTGCCCGGGCCGTTGCGCACCCCGGGCCGTCGTGTCGCTGCCGCAGGACACCGCGAAGGATTCCCGCCCGCGCCGGCGAGGGCGCTTGATGGCATTTGATGGCGCTTGACAGCGCCGGGTGGTGGTTGTCGGTATCGGGCGGTATCGGCCGGCGGTTGTCTGTGCCGGTCGGATCGCAGCCGGGCCGTTCCGGTCCGGATGAGCCGGAAAAGGCCCCGCTCCGGGCGCCGGTGCCATTGTGCATCGGGCGGCGGAAGCGGGGCCTTGCGGTGCGGGCCTGAAGCGGGTCGGGGGTCAGTCGGTCAGGCGCGCGAGGATCTTCTGCAGCGTGTCGGGGTGGTCGGTCGTGATGAAGTCGACACCCATGGCGATGAACTCCATCATGTCGGCCTCGGAATTGACCGTCCAGACGTTCACCTTCATGCCGCGGTCGTGCGCCTCGGTGACCCACTGGGGGTTGTTCTTCAGCACGGTCATCTGGTAGTCGATGCAGCGGATGGCGGAGTCGAGCGCCGAGGGGGCCTTGTCGCCCATGAGGTAGCCGACCATCGCTTCGGGAAGCTCGGCGGCGAGCCGCTGGCAGATGTCGTATCCGAAGGAGATGAAGTCGCAGCGGCCGACCATCTGCCGGCGCTGCAGCTCCTCGACGATGGCGTCGACGACGCGGCGGTTGTTCTCGGCCGTGGCGTGCTGCTTGATCTCGACGACGAGTTTCGTGCCCGTCTCGCCGAGCCGGTCGAGGTAGGTGTCGAGCTTGGCGACGGTCTCGCCGTTCGAGAGCCGGATGTCCTTGATCTGGTCGAAGGTGGCGCTCTCGATCAGGATGCCGTCGATCGTCGTGTCGTGGTTCGAGACGACAACTCCGTCGGTGGTGATGTAGAAGTCGGCCTCCGAGCCGTAGACCCCCAGTTCGATGGCGGCTGTGAGTGAGGCCAGCGAGTTCTCGGCCGCGCCGTTCGTTGTGTGGAAGCCGCGGTGGGCGACGACCTGCGGCAGGTGGTCGAGCGTTGAGGGGTGGTCGGAGAGGGTCAGCTCGATCATGCCGATCGGGCACTGCGCCTCGCCGCGCAGCAGGACCATGCGGTAGGTGCCCGAGATGAATCCCTCGGGTATCGTGACGGCGATCGACGCGTCGGTCACCGCGGCGTCGCAGAGGTACGTGCGCGTCTCGTCCTCGACGGATTCGAGCCGCACGCGGTCCCCGGCGGCGAATCCCGATCCGAAGACCTTGAAGGCCGAGCCGGGCTGTACGTCGGCGCTCGGCAGGAAGAAGATGTCCGAGAGGCGGATGGGGCTCGCCTGCGGCATCCGCTCCTTCACGCCCGCCCAGAGGTCGGCGACGATGTCGCCCGGGAGCGGCTCGTCGTAGATGCGCGCCAGGGCGATGTCGCCGCGCCAGGCCGATTCGGCGCCGTTGCTGCTGGCGTCGCCGCCGATGCAGAACCAGTTGGAGCCCGAAGCCGGCAGCTGGAAGGTGCCCCAGACGTTGATCTCCGACTGCAGTTCGCCGTTGACGTAGATGCGCGATTTGCCGGCCTCCTGGTCGTAAACGCCGACCAGATGGTAGTAGGTGCCGCGTGCGGGGGTGACGTCGCTGCAGGTCCAGCGCCAGCCGTCGGGTGCGAGGTTCGGCAGGAAGGTCAGCTTCGTGCCGCGGTCGCGCGTGGTGATGAGGAAGCCCGTGCCTCCCGACTGCATCGAGCTGAAGGGCTTGATCTCGCTGCTGCCGTCGGCCTCGGCGTCGAACATGACGAGCACCTCGAGCGTGTGGCCGTCGGCGAGCGCCTCGCGGAAGGCGGCGTCGGCCGCGTAGTCCACCTTGTAGTAGCCCGCGGCGGGACTCGAACCGGGATCGTGGTTGAAGCGGGCGACGTAGTCTCCGTAGCTGTCATTGTAGTAGGTCAGCAGGCCCGAGCCGCTGTGGCGCTGCACGACGCGGTGCGAGGCCGAGCGGTCGGCGGCCGTGCCGTCGTTGTGGAAGACGACGTCGAGCAGATCGGCCGTTGCGGTGCCCTGCGTGACGGTGACCGTGCGCGTCAGGTCGGGGTGCCCGGCCACGGAGAGGGTGACGAGCGCCTGACGCTTCGTCGCGTCGCTGTTTTTGGCGGCCGTGAGTGTCAGCGACCCTTCGGCCTGCTGCTGCGTAAGCCAGTTGCAGGGGCTGCCCTCCGGGTCGGTCATGGCGGCGCTCCACGCGCCGGCGTTCGTTGCGACGGTCAGTGTGAGGTCACCGCCGCCGATCGGGATGCGTCCGCTGTCGGGCGTGACCGTGAGGTAGGCTTCGCCCGCCGCCTGCTCTACGGAGAGCGTGTGCACGGCCTGCTTGCCGAGGTAGAAACGCACCTCGGCCTGCCGTGCGGCGGCCTGCGTGTTGGCCGTGGCGGTCAGGGTGACCTCCGCATTGCCGCGGCCCGACGAGGGGGTCAGCGTGAGCCAGTCGTCGGCCGGGAGGGTCTCGATGCGCCACTCGCCGGTGGTGAGCAGTTGCAGGGCGACGGTACAGTCGCCCGTGCCGATTTGCATCAGGGTGGGATTGGTCCCGCAGTCGGGAACCTCGAGGGTGAGCGTCGCGCGCTGCGACGGGGTGTCGTCCGATTTGCACGCGGTCGGGAGCATCGCCGCCAGTACGCACAGAATCGGCACGAAATGAAGAGAGCTTCGTTTCATGTATTGAGCCAATTTTGCGGATCGGGGCGTTCGATCCCGGTTTGTCGAATCAAAGATACGAAAAAATTACGGAATCCGCATCCAAAAAAGCGCGTTGCGTCGCGGCCGGGCGGCAGAGACAAAGTGAAAAAGGTGAAAAGTAAAAAGTAAAAGGTAAGAAGTGAAGGTCGGGGGCGGATTGTGGGCGGGGCACCTGCGGCGGCGGGGCGGCCCGGCGTCAAATGCCGACAAAAAAGGGGTTCTCTTTTCGGAGAACCCCTGCGGGTGGAAGAAGGGGCTCGAACCCTCGGCCTTCGGAACCACAATCCGACGCTCTAACCAACTGAGCTACATCCACCATGTAGATACTGTGCCGTATCGGGATGCAAATGTAATACGTTTTTTCGGTCTGTCCAAGAAAAACGGCCGAAAAATTTTATCGCCGCCGCACCGCGTGACAAAATGTCAGCCTGCTCTGTTGCTTTGTCATCCTTTTTCTGCCAAAATCGGGTTGGCACACCTCTTGTTGGAAAGGGGAGTGCGAACACGAAAAACGCAAACACAATAACTAATAAAAAATAAGCACTATGAACGTAAAACCATTATCGGACCGCGTGCTGATTCTTCCGAATCCCGCGGAGGAGAAGACTGCCGGCGGACTGATTATCCCCGACACGGCAAAGGAGAAACCCCTCGCAGGCAAGGTCGTGGCCGTCGGCCCCGGCACCTCGGAGGTGAAGATGGAGGTCAAGGTCGGTGACCAGGTGCTCTACGGCAAGTATGCCGGTCAGGAGATCCAGATCGACGGCACGGACTACCTCATCATGAAACAGAACGATATTTTGGCAATCATCTAATTCGCAGAAACAACTATGGCAAAGGAGATCAAATATAACGTAGAGGCGCGCGAACTGCTGAAGGAGGGTGTCGACGCGCTGTCGAACGCCGTGAAGGTCACGCTCGGCCCGAAGGGTCGCAACGTCATCATCGACAAGAAGTTCGGTGCACCGCAGATCACGAAGGACGGTGTGACTGTCGCCAAGGAGGTGGAGCTCGAGGATGCTTTCGCCAACATGGGCGCCCAGATGGTCAAGGAGGTCGCCTCGAAGACGAACGACGATGCCGGCGACGGCACGACGACGGCCACGGTGCTGGCCCAGTCGATCATCGGCGTGGGTCTGAAGAACGTGACGGCCGGTGCCAACCCGATGGACCTGAAGCGCGGTATCGACAAGGCCGTGGCTACGGTTGTGGCTTCGCTGCGTGAGCAGAGCCAGGAGGTCGGCTCGGACTTCGCCAAGATCGAGCAGGTGGCCACCATCTCGGCCAACAACGACCACAACATCGGCAAGCTGATCGCCGAGGCGATGGCCAAGGTCAACAAGGAGGGTGTCATCACCGTCGAGGAGGCCAAGGGCACGGATACGCACGTCGAGGTGGTCGAGGGCATGCAGTTCGACCGCGGTTACATCTCGGCCTACTTCATGACCGATCCCGAGAAGATGGAGGCACAGCTTGAGAAGCCCTACATCCTCATTACGGACAAGAAGATCTCGACCATGAAGGAGATCATGGGCATTTTGGAGCCGGTGGCTCAGAGCGGTCGTGCGCTGCTGATTATCGCCGAGGATGTCGACGGCGAGGCGCTGTCGGCTCTCGTGGTCAACAAGCTGCGCGGCACGCTGAAGATCGCCGCCTGCAAGGCTCCGGGCTTCGGTGACCGCCGCAAGGAGATGCTCGAGGATATTGCCGTCCTGACGGGTGCCACGGTGATTTCGACCGACAAGGGCATGAAGATCGAGGACGCCGACCTCTCGATGCTGGGTTCGGCCGACAAGGTGACGCTCAACAAGGAGAACACGACGATCGTCGACGGTGCCGGCCAGAAGGAGGCCATTGCCGCCCGTGTGGCCCAGATCCGCGCCTCGATCGAGAAGGCTACGTCGGACTACGACCGTGAGAAGCTGCAGGAGCGTCTGGCCAAGCTGGCCGGCGGTGTGGCCGTGCTCTACGTCGGTGCCGCTACCGAGGTCGAGATGAAGGAGAAGAAGGACCGCGTCGACGACGCCCTGGCCGCTACGCGTGCTGCCGTCGAGGAGGGTATCGTTCCGGGTGGCGGCGTTGCCTACATCCGCGCCACGGCAGCCCTCGAGGGCATGAAGGGTGAGAACGAGGATCAGACGACGGGTATCCAGATCGTCAAGCGCGCCATCGAGGAGCCGCTGCGCCAGATCGTTGCCAATGCCGGCGGCGAGGGTTCGGTGGTTGTCAACAAGGTGCGCGAGGGCAAGGGCTCGTTCGGCTACAACGCCCGCGACGACCGCTACGAGGACATGCTCGCAGCCGGTATCATCGACCCGACGAAGGTGTCGCGTGTTGCGCTGGAGAACGCCGCGTCGATCGCCTCGATGTTCCTCACCACGGAGTGCGTGCTCGCCGAGAAGAAGTCCGAGCAGCCTGCCGTACCGGCAATGCCCGCAGGCGGCATGGGCGGCATGATGTAACAGCCGTCCGGCCCCGGGCCGACAAACGAACGGGACGACCTTGAAAAGGGTTCGTCCCGTTTTTTTTGTGCCCGTACCGGTGCCCCGGTGCCCCGATGCCCCGATGCCCGGGTGTCCGGGTCTGCCGTCGGATCTGCCGTGCGGTTCGTGCCCGTACCCGGGAGCAACCGGATTCGTGTCGGGGATTTGTGCCGGTGTGCGGGTGGCTGTGCGGCGGATCGGGGGGCGTCCGATTTTTTGTCCGGCCGGGACCGGCGGTCGGGATAAATGCGTATCTTTGCCGCCGCTGATCCCCGTGCGACGGGCCCCGCTGCGGGCCGTACAAAAGAAAGCCGGGTGCCGCGAAACGGCACCCGGCTTTCCTTTGTGCAGCCCACCGGTTACAGGCCTCCGTCGACGAGCCAGCGCTGCTCGGAGTTGTCGTTGCGCAGGGCCAGCCGGATCTTCTCCGTGCTGCCGTCGGCCATCCGCAGCGTGCAGGGGATGAAGACCCCGGCGTATTTGCCCGAGCGGAAGGGCTTTCCGAGCTCCGTGACCCGGGCGCCGGCATAGCGCTTCTTGAGCAGCTCGCGGGCTCCGGCTCCGTAGGAGTAGAGCGCCTCGTTGAGGATCGCCTCGTCCCACGTGGCGAAGGCTTCGAGGATCATCCGTCCGGCCTGCACGGCGTCGATGCCCGCAAGACGCCCGGCCTGCATCGGGCGGGTGTAGTCCGTCCAGGTGATGCCTTCGGGCAGGCGGGTGAGCGAGGCGGTGTCGAGCGGCACGTCGTATTCGATGCGGTCGATCTCGAGCAGGGTCTGCTTGCGCCCTCCGGCAAGGAAGGTTACGCGGGCGCCCGTGAGCCGTCCGCTGGCGGCGTCGAAGCGGTATTCGCGGCGCGTGTCGCTCTCGAGGATCGAGCTGTTGCGCAGGTAGTCGCTCTCGCTGAAATCTCCCTGTGCCGGGCTGGTGACCGTCAGGTGGAGCGTCTCCCCCTCGTAGCGCAGGTCGTAGCGGGAGCCGTCGTGCGAGCGGGTGAGCTGCTGTTCGAGCAGCAGCAGCTGGCTCGGGTCGATCAGCAGCTTCAGCATGCCCGGGGCACCGGACGAGCAGGGGAGGATCATGCCGTCACCCGTCGTGTCGAGCCATTGGTAGACGTGCCGGCCGTCGCAGAGCACCTTGCGGCCTGGTTTTTCGATCCGCCAGAGAAGCTGCGGCGTGTAGACGGCCTCCAGCGTGTGGGGTACGAACTCGTCGAGCGGGTTGGTGTAGTCGAAATGCTCGCTTGCGGTGGTGCGGATGCGCAGCTCGATGCGGATACTCCGCACCCCCTCCATCGAGGTGACGGCCTGCATGAAGCTGTTGCGGGCGGCCCGGGCCGGGGTGTTGAGCCCGACGGTGAGGGCAAGGGCGATGACGGCCGCGGCCGAGAGGGCGCCCGAGAGGATGCCGATCCAGCGGCGGCGGGCGGCGCGGCGCGGGGCGGCGGGTGCGTCCGGTGCGGTTTGCGGTGTCGGGGCGGCGGATTGTGTGGCGGCCTGGCGGCGGAGTGTGTCCATCAGCCGGGTTTCGAGCCCCTCGGGTACGGGGATGTCGTGCTGCGGGGTGACGGCCTCCAGCGCCCGGCGTGCGGAGCGGAGCGCCTCGGCGCATGCGGGGCATTCAGCGGCGTGTGCCTCCATCCGGCGGCGCAGGGCGACGGGGAGTTCGCCGGCGAGCAGCTCGTCCAGCTGTTCGAGGAAGAGGCGGCAGTCCATATTCTTTTCGGTCTTCATGGTGTTCGGTTTTTGCAGGTTTTACATCAGTTTCTTCAGCCGTTCGATGCCGTAGTGGAACCGTGACTTGACGGTCGACGCGGGCAGTTGGAGCGTCTGGGCAATCTCGGTGAAGCGCAGCGAGGCGAAGGTGTGCAGGCGGATGACCTCGGCCTGCTCTGCCGGCAGGCGGTCGAGCAGCGCGGCGATCCGTTCGGCCTCCTCGCGCAGTGGGGCTTCTCCGTTGTCGACCGGGAGCTGCGGCCCGAGCGGTTCAAAGACCGCTTGCCGGCGTTTCCGGTCGCAGCAGGCGTTGGCCACGCAGCGGTAGAGGTAGGCGCGGAGGTGGGTGATCTCGCCCGGGGCGGTCAGCAGCCGCAGAAAGGCCTCCTGCACGATGTCCTCGGCATCGCTTTGCGATCTGGTCCGCAGCGCCGCGAAGCGGTACAGCTCGGCGTGGTAGTCCGCGACGGCCCGGGCGATCCGGTCAGGCAGGGGGGTGTTCGGGTGTTCCATGTGGTATGTTTCTCTTTTTGGCGGTTTGTTTTTGGAAGCGCTTCCGATTATATGACGCGGCCGGGGCCGAAAAGACGTAAGTCCGGTGCAAAAAAAAACGGGCCGCGCGTGCGGTCCGTCAGGGCATCCAGGTGACGATCCCCCCGGCGGGGTGTGCGGCGAGCCATGCCGCGAACTCCTCCCGCGTGCGCACCCCGTCGCGCAGCACCGCCTCGTAGTAGCGGATGCCGGGAATCTTCTCCGCGGGCGGTGTCTCGTACTTGAGGCGCAGGATCGTGAGGCGCGTCTCGTCGGTCAGCACGGCGGCGATGCGGTCGGCCACGCGCTCGAAGTAGCCGTCCCACGGCGACCCCGTCTCCATGTGGATCATGTCGATCTGCCACGCCGCCCCCTCGTCGTCGACATACTGCGCATGCCATTCGAGGCAGCGGTCCCCGGCGTCGAGCAGATTGGCGAACTCCACGCGGCGGATGTGCCGGTCCTCGGCCAGGCGGGCCATGGCGGCGAAACTGTCGGCCGTGCGCAGCGGCGCGGAGTAGATGTGGAAGTCGATGTCGCGGTGGGTCATCAGCAGCCCCGTGCGGAGCGACCCCACCAGACGGGGTTCGGCGCCGACCGAGCGCCAGATCGCCTCGAGTCCGGTCGTGCGGATGATCTCGCGGGCGCGCCGCTGGTTCGCGGCGGCCGTTTCAAGCAGGTTTTCCATGGCGGGTTTTGTTTGTATTTGAAAAAGGCCCGATCGCTGCCGGTCGGGCCCGTTGTGGGTGAATGGTTGGCCGGGATTCTCCGGCCTGAAGGCACCGATGGCGGCAAGGAGCCTTGTCGCATCGTGCCGGCCCTCACCTTTTACCTTTTACTTTTCACCTTTCACCTTAAAAAAGTTTTCCGGACGTCTCGTCGGAGGTGTTCTGTGCGCTCCGTTTCGCGGGTTTGGCGGCGCGGCCCAGCAGGATGCGGGCCTGCGTGCGGGCCGCATCGGTGATCTCCGAGCCGGAGAGCATCTTGGCGATTTCGGTCTCGCGCTCGTCATCCGTCAGGCGGGTGATCGAGGTGCGGCCGTCGCGCTTGTAGACGACGAAGTGCGACGAGCCCTTCGAGGCGACCTGCGGCAGGTGGGTGATGTCGACGACCTGCATCTTCGCGGCGAGGGCGGCGATGATCTCGCCCATGGCGTCGGCGATGCGGCCCGAGACGCCCGTGTCGATCTCGTCGAAGATCACCGTCGGCAGCTGCATGCGCTCCGCGAGCAGCGCCTTGAGCGCCAGCATCACGCGCGAGAGCTCGCCGCCCGAGGCGATACGCTCGACGGGCTGCGGCGTCATGCGCGCATTGGCCGTGAAGAGGAACTGCACGCCGTCGCGGCCCGAGCGTCCGAGTTGCGGCTGCGGCGTGAGCTCCACACGGAAAACGGTCTCGGCCATGCCCAGCCGGGCAAGCGTGGCGAGAATCTGCTCCGCAAAGAGCGGCGCGGCCTTCTCGCGCGCCTCGTGCAGACGGTCGGCCAGTGCGCCGGCTTCGGCCTCGGCGGCGGCGAGGGCCGCTTCGGCCTCGGTGATGCGTTCGTCGCCGTGGACGATGGCCGCCAGCTGTGCGGCGCAGCGGTCGCGTGCCGCGAGCAGTTCGGCTTCGTCGGCAGCGTGGTATTTCTGCTGGAGCGAGAGCAGCAGGTCGAGGCGGGCGGAGAGCTTCGACAGCCGTTCGGGGTCGGCTT
>OHFP01000071.1_pt1 | contig 61752 bp, 56 predicted proteins | sample 1567591 | NCBI WGS metagenome assembly OHFP01 (sample SAMEA3879547, study PRJEB24766) | human gut metagenome | biome: human-associated habitat; feature: feces | place: USA | collected 1985/1987 | reverse complement strand
GTACACACCGCCCGTCAAGCCATGAAAGCCGGGGGTGCCTGAAGTTCGTGACCGCGAGGAGCGACCTAGGGCAAAACTGGTAATTGGGGCTAAGTCGTAACAAGGTAGCCGTACCGGAAGGTGTGGCTGGAACACCTCCTTTTTGGAGCTCTGCTCCGCTTCCTTTTCGGCGCTGTCGTCCGCCTCGCTCCTTTGGAGCCTGTACTTATCTTTCATTATTATATAGGCTCGTAGCTCAGTTGGTTAGAGCGCCACACTGATAATGTGGAGGTCCGCGGTTCAACTCCGCGCGGGCCTACATCATTCGGGGGTATAGCTCAGTTGGTAGAGCACCTGCTTTGCAAGCAGGGGGTCAAGAGTTCGAATCTCTTTATCTCCACAAGAAAAGGCATCCGCGATTTCATCGCAGGTGCCTTTTTCCGTATATTTGCCGCTGTCGCGCCATTTATACGGCTGCGCCTCGGCAATTGCAAGCAAGCTTGCATTGCGCTCGGCTTCTGCGTAATTTGCCGCTGCCGCGCCATTTATACGGCTGCGCCTCGGCAATTGCAAACGAGCTTGCATTGCGCTCGGCTTCTGCGTATATTTGCATCATGGTTGGATTTTCTTACTGGCAACTGTTCCTGGTATTCGCAAAAATCGGCACCTTCACAATCGGAGGCGGCTATGCGATGATTCCCGTAATAGAGAGGGAGCTGAGCAAGCGCGGATGGATAGGAGGGAACGACCTCGATGACATAGTGGTGCTGGCGCAAAGCGCACCCGGGCTGCTGGCAGTCAACATGGCCATCTATGCCGGATACAAGGTACACGGCCTGAAAGGAAGCATAGTGGCCACCGTAGGGGCGGTGCTCCCCTCCTTCCTGATTATCCTGCTGATTGCGATGTTCTTCACCAATTTCAAGGACAACGAGATTGTCAGGCGCATTTTCCAGGGCATAAGGCCCGTTGCCGTCGCACTGATACTCGTTCCCGCCGTCGACATGGCGAAGAAGGGCTGCACCAGCTGGTGGACCTGGCTCATAGCTTTAGTCACACTCGGGCTGGTAGCCTTCCTGAAGGTCTCCCCCATCTGGATTATCATCACAATAATAGTCTGTGCCGCCGGCATAACCTCCATAAAGCAGAAACGCTGATGCTGTTGTTGTTCTGGCAGATATTCTCGACCTTCTTCGTGATAGGGCTGTTCAATTTCGGCGGCGGCGGGGCCATGCTGTCGCTCATACAGGCCCAGGTCGTAAGCATACACGGCTGGCTCAGCGAAGGGGCCTTCACCGACATAGTGGCGATTTCGCAGACCACTCCGGGCCCGATAGGCATAAACTGCGCGACCTACGTCGGCTTCGAGGTCTTCCACAGCTCCGGCTACGGCATGGCGGCCGGAATCCTGGGCTCGTTCGCGGCCACACTCGCGGTCGTATTGCCGTCATTCATAGTCTTCTTCTTCATAATGAAGCTCTTCACCCGCTTCCATGAAGCTCCGGCATTCACAGCCACGATGACCGTGCTCAAGCCTTCCGTCGCCGGACTGATAGGAGCCGCAGCCCTCGTGCTGATAGTGGACTTCAACTTCGGCGGACCCGGCCCCGCCGCCAGGATTCTGACCGACAATTTCCCCGACTGGAAGGCCTGGCTGCTCTTCATCGCCGCCTTCCTGCTGTCATATTTCAAGAAAGTGGGGCCTATAGCCCTGATACTGATTTCAGCCGCCGCAGGGCTGCTGCTATATTGAAACCCGAACCGATGAAACGTCTGCTCATTCTCGCACTGATTTCCGGCTGCATTTCAGCCGCCGCTGCAAACCCTGACAATATCGTTCCTCGTCCGGACTCCGTCACGCTGTCCAGAGGCAGCCTCCGCCTTGCCGGCATATCCCTCAAATGCGACCCGCGCATGGACTCGACCTCGGTGAAGGCCGTATCGCGCTTCGCCGCCGACCTCTCTCTCGCATGCGGGAAGACCTGTCCGGTATCCTCACCCGTGGGCATAGACGCCAGTGTCGCGGGAGGCAGCGCGAAAGGGCTCATCTTCCTTCTGGACCGCAGCCTCGCGCCGGAAGAATACCGGATAGAGACTGAAAGCAGGACGGGCGTCATCTACGCCTCCGGCCCCGAAGGTTTCATACATGCCATACAGACCCTCAGGCAGCTGCTCCCCGGAAGCCTGTCCGGAGGGGAGGCGGAAGAAGGCGCCAGATGGACTCTCCCCTGCTGCACCATCAGCGACCGGCCGGAATCGGAATACCGGGGGCTCATGCTCGACTGCTCCCGTCATTTCTGGAGCACCGATGAAATCAAGCGCTGCCTCGACATGATGGAGAAATTCAAGCTGAACCGCTTCCACTGGCACCTTACGGACGACCAGGGATGGAGGATGGAGGTGGAAGCCCTCCCTCTCCTGGGCAGCATGGCAAGCTGGAGGGAAGGCACGGCCATATCCGGGGAACCCGGAACCAGCGACCATATACGCTACGGAGGCTGCTACTCCAGGGCAGACATACTCGAAATCGTCAGATATGCCGCAGACAGGGGAATAATCGTGATTCCGGAAATAACCATGCCGGGCCATTTCATGGCCGCGCTCTCAGCCTATCCGGAAACGGGTTGCAGCGGAGGCCCGTACAGGACATCGACCGACTGGAGCGTGAGCACCCAGCCCGTATGCGCCGGAAAGGAGGAGAGCTACGTCTTCCTGGAAACCGTCCTCTCGGAGGTCGCGGCGCTGTTCCCGTCCGAATATGTCCATATCGGCGGATATGACTGCCACCCCGAGGAATGGGAGAAATGCGCCGCCTGCCAGCGCAAGATAGCCGAACTGGGATTCAGCGACAAGCCCGGACTCAGTGCCGAAGAGCAGCTGCTCGGATATTTCACCGGAAGGGTCATATCCATGCTGGCGGCCGACGGGAAGAAGGCGATATGCCGGGACGAGGCCCTGGCACGGACCGACCCGGACCTTATGGAGACCTGCGGCACGCTGACGATGAGCACGAACGGAGCCTTCACGGAAATATACTCCGGAGAGGAGATGATAGGAATCCAGCAGGACATCTGGACCGAGGAGCTGGAGACCCCCGCACAGCTGGAGCGGGCGCTGGAGGAAATCCTGCCCGGACTGGCGGAAAGACAATGGTAGCGGAGAGTCCGCCGGTTCGGAAAAAATCAGTAACTTGGAGAGTTTGAAAATCATATAGGAAAATGTTCGATTTGGCGATACTCGGAGGCGGGCCTGCTGGATATGTGGCCGCCGAAAGAGCCGGAGCCGCCGGCCTGAAGACGGTGCTGTTCGAGAAGAAGGCGCTCGGAGGGGTCTGCCTCAACGAAGGTTGCATCCCGACCAAGACCCTGCTCTACAGCGCCAAGCTGTATCACTACACACAGGAAGGGAAACGCTACGGCGTACACGCCCAGGATGCGGCCTATCGCTACGCGGAGTTCCTCAAGCGCAAGGAAAAGGTCGTAAGGAAGCTCGTGGCCGGAGTGAAGGCGGCAGTCAGGAACGCCGGAGTCCAGCTTGTCCAGGAAAGTGCGGTCATCAGGGGACGCAGAGAAGGCGGCTTCATAATCTCGGCCGGAGAGGAGGAATACCAGGCCGGGAAGCTGCTGGTCTGCACCGGTTCGGAGGCCTTCGTACCGCCATTCCCCGGTCTCGCCGAAGCCGGCGACATCATCGTCACCAACCGTGAGATTCTCGCCTTGGAAGAGCGTCCCGAAGAGCTCGTCGTGATAGGAGGAGGCGTGATAGGCATGGAGTTCGCGGCTTTCTTCAGCACCCTGGGCACCAAGGTCACGGTGGTCGAGATGCTGCCCAAGATACTCGGGCCGATGGACGGCGAAATCAGCGCCATGCTGCAGAAGATATACACCAGGCGCGGCATCAGCTTCCGCCTCGGCTGCAAGGTCACCGGAATCGAAGGGAACACCGTAGTGTACGAGAGCCCCGAAGGCGAAGTCTGCCGCGTCAGCGGGGACAGGATACTCGTCTCCGTCGGACGGCGCGCCGTGCTTGACGGCTACGGCCTCGAAACCCTCGGGGTCGAAACGGGGAAAGGCATAAAGGTGGACGACAGGATGCGGACCGGAGTGCCCGGAGTCTGGGCGGCCGGCGACGTGACCGGCTTCTCCATGCTCGCCCATACTGCCAGCCGGGAAGCGGAAGTCGCCGTGAACGACATGCTGGGGAAAGACGACAGGATGCGCTACGACGCGATTCCCGGGATAGTCTACACGAATCCGGAAGTCGCAGGCGTCGGGCTCACAGAGGAGCAGGCCGGCCCCGGACATGAAGTCCTCAGGCTGCCCATGGCCTATTCAGGCCGTTTCGTGGCCGAGAACGACGGCGGAGAAGGCCTCTGCAAGCTGATTGTCGAAAAAGACAGCGGGAAGGTCGTCGGAGCCCACATGCTGGGCAACCCCTGCTCGGAAATCATACAGGGAATCTGCATCGCCATCGAAAGCGGGATGACTGCCGACCGGCTCAGGAAGGTGGTGTTCCCCCACCCCACGGTATCGGAAATCATAAAGGAGACCGCCTGGCAGGCAGGCGCAAGTCTGGACCATGAACCTGAAATCGCTGGCTAGGGATACGGCCATCTACGGCCTGAGCAGCATAGTGGGGCGTTTCCTGAACTACCTGCTGGTGCCGCTCTATACCTGGAAGATCACCGCCGAGAGCGGAGGCTACGGCATAGTCACCAACCTCTACGCATACGCGGCCTTCTTCCTGGCCCTGCTGACCTTCGGCATGGAGACCACGCTTTTCCGTTTCGCCTCCAAGGAAGGCGAGGACGGAAAGATGGTCTACAGCAACGCTCTGAGGATGGTCGGAGGCGTGGCGCTGGTGTTCGTGGCCCTGGTCGCAGCGTTCCTGCAGCCCGTGAGCGGGGCGATGGGCTATGCCGACCACCCCGAGTATGTGCTCTGCTTCGCGGTGATAACGGCGTTCGATGCGATTCAGGCCATAATGTTCAGCCGGCTAAGGCAACAGCACCGTCCGGTGAAGTTCATGCTGCTGAAGTTCGCCTACATTATCCCCAGCATACTGCTGAACCTGTTCATATTCCTGGTGATGGACAGGATTCCCGCCTGCGAGGGACTCTTCCACCGCTTCAACGACGGAGTGGGCCTGATCTTCTTCGCCAACCTGATATGCACCTCGGCTGTGATGGCCGCCTTCATCCCCGAGCTCAAGGGGATGCGCTACGGCTTTGACAGAGGGCTCGCCAGGAGGATGCTCTCCTATTCCTGGCCCCTGCTGCTCCTCAGCCTCGTGGGAATACTCAACCAGGTGGCCGACAAGATGCTTTTCCCCTGGCTGATGCCCGGCGAGGAAGGCATGCGGCAGCTGGGAATCTACGGGGCCTGCGTCAAGATAGCCATGATCATCTCCCTGCTCACACAGGCCTTCCGCTACGCCTACGAACCCATCGTGTTCGGCTCCACGAAGGACCGCAACAGCCCGGAGACCCTGGCCGACGGAATGAAGTACTTCATAATCTTCTCGCTTCTGGCGTTCCTCGCCGTGATGTTCTACATGCCTCTGCTCAAATATCTGGTCGGAGAGGGCTATTGGTCGGGGCTGGGAGTCGTCCCCATAGTCATGATGGCGGAAATCTTCATGGGCGTATACTTCAACCTGTCGTTCTGGTACAAGCTGTCGGACCAGACCTGGTGGGGCGCCATAATCAGCGCTGCAGGAGCGGCGGTGATGATAGCCGTCAACATAGTGTTCGTGCCGGAAATCGGGTACCGGGCCTGCGCCTGGGGCGGTTTCGCCGGCTACGGCACGGCCATGCTGCTGAGTTTCCTGCTCGGCCGCAAGCGCTACCCCGTGCCCTACGACTGGAAAACCATATTGCCCTACACGGGGCTTGCGCTGGCCCTGCTCAATCTCTCGATCTTCCTGCCCGAAATCATCGGCAGGGAGCTCCCGACAGCCGCCACGCTCGCAATAAACACGGTGCTGCTCGCAGCCTACTGCCTGCCTGTCGCCAGAAACATAATCTTCAAACACAAATAACAATGAGGAAATTCATCACATTCAGCCTCTGCTTCATCGGAGCCGCCGCAATGGTATGCAGCTGCGGCGGCAGGAAGGCGCAGGAAGAGGCGCAGAAAGCTGCGGAACAGGCCGCCGCAGATTCAATAGCGGCCGTAGAACAGACAAAAAGAACCATGGAAAAAATCGCAACCCTGCCGGAAGAACCGGTATTCGACATCATCACCAGCATGGGCGTGATCAAGGTGAAACTCTATTCGGGCACGCCCAAGCACCGCGAGAACTTCGCGAAGCTCGCGCTTGAGAACTACTACGACGGACTCCTGTTCCACAGGGTAATCAACGGATTCATGATCCAGGCCGGCGATCCTCTGACAAAAGACCCCGCGAACAAGAGCAGGTTCGGCACCGGGGGCCCCGACTACACGATTCCCGCCGAGTTCGTGCCTGAATACAGGCACAAGAAGGGAGCCCTTGCAGCCGCCCGGCGCGGCGATGCGGCCAACCCCCTCAAGGAATCATCCGGTTCCCAGTTCTACATCGTTCAGGACGAGGCCGCATGCGCTGCCCTTGACGGCGACTACACCGTATTCGGCGAGACCGTAGAAGGCTTCGACGTGATTGACGCAATCGCTGCTGTCGCGACCGACGGACGCAACTGCCCCCTCCAGGACGTGAAGATAATCACGATAAAACTGGACGAAGAAAACTAGTTTTCGGTATGGAATTTGCAATAAAATTCCACCGAATAGTTTTTTCATAGGTTTAATTTTAGGTTAGAATTGCCGTTACGACCCGATGTGATATCGGGTCGTAATTTGTTATTTGCCGAATTATTTACTTATTTTTGTTCTGACGGCAACAGGAGGCCGCAGACGAACGAACAATGGAGATAATGGACTGTCCCGCAGAAAACTGGAGAAAACTGACGGAGGAGGAGCTCCGCTGTCTGATTGAAGGAGGAAACACCTCTTCCGACTGGAGCCGGGTGACGGTATGCTACGGCTTCATGCCCGGACTGGTGACCCGGAGCCATTTCTCGGGAGACTGCCGCATCGGCCTCAGGACGGAAGGCACAAGAGAGGCGGAAGGCTTGAAGCTGCCTGTCGGCATCAGCAATTCGCGCATCCATGCCTGCACAGTCGGCGACTCCTGCGCCATTCATGATGTCCGCTATCTTTCCGGCTACGATATCCGGAGCGGGTGCCTGCTGTTCAATATCGGGCAGCTGTGCTCCGAAGAGGAATTCGGCGCCCCGGAGATAGAGGTCATGAACGAGAACGGTTCGCGCAGGGTGTACGCCTTCCCCGGAATGCGCTGCTCCGACGCCTGGCTGATGGCCGGCTATCCCGAAGACTCCGGAATGCAAAGCAGGCTGCGGTCATTCTCCAGGGCGGTGAAGCTCGTGCCTCTGATAGAGGAGGGCTGCGCAATCGCGAACGTCCAGCGCATAGAAAGGCTCCGCTGCGGCCCGGCATGCACCATAAGCTGCGCGGTAAGCATCGACACCGTCTGCGTATGCTCGACCCGGGAGGAACCCGTGCGCATCGACGGGAACTGCGTGCTCCGCAACGGCGTCATCGGAGCCGGAAACCGCATTGGCGGAGGCTGCATCGCCGAAAATTTCGCGACAGGAGTCAACTGCACCCTCTCCGGAGGAGTGCGCTTCTTCAACTCCGTGCTCGGCGACAACAGCACCGCCTCCTGCTGCGAAATGGTATGCAACCTCGTCTTCCCGGCCCACGAGCAGCACCACAACAACTCTTTCCTGATAGCCGCCTGCATCGGCGGACAGAGCAACGTCGCAGCAGGAGCGACGGTGGGGTCGAATCACAACGGCAGGACAGCCGACGGCGAAATCAAGGCGGGACGCGGCTTCTGGCCCGGGCTCTGCGTGTCGCTGAAGCATTCCTCCGTATTCGCAAGCTACACCATGCTGGCCAAGGGCGCATATCCTGCGGAGCTTTCGATAAAGCTCCCGTTCAGCCTCGTCTCCAACAACGAACATGAAGGACGGCTGGAGATAATACCGGCGTTCGCATGGCTCTACAACATGTATGCGCTCGCCCGCAACAACTCGAAATACCATAGCCGCGACCGCCGGAAGGACAGGAGCCAGCATATAGAATTCGACACCTTCGCCCCAGACAGCATGCAGGAGGCGGCTGATGCGCGCCGGCTGCTCGAAACCTGGGCGGAGAAGCATTGCGGCTGGAAGCCAGGAGATACCTTTCCGCAGGAAATCGTGCTTCGCGGCGAGGGCCTGGAGAAAAGCGGTCATCCCGTAGCCATACTCAAGGCGGACAGGGCGCACGAAGCCTACGGGCAGATGCTGATCCACTATGCCGCGAAATGCCTGCTTGACTGGCGCAGGGCAGTCGGCGGAGAACTGCCTCCCTCAGCCGGAGCCGGGAGCGGGAAATGGGTCAATTTCGGAGGACAGCCGCTCAGGGAAGCCGATGCGGAGACTCTGCGCAAGGACATCCGCGAAGGCCGGCTGGACAGCTGGGAAGACATACACCGGCGCCTGGACGGACTCTGGGAAGAATACCCTAAGCACAAGCTGGAGCACGCCTTCGGGCTGCTCGGGCTCAATCCCGGCAACAAGGCCGCAGTCGCGGACTTGCTTGACAAAGAGCGGCATATCCTGAAGCTGATATGCGAAAGGGCTGAACAGAGCCGGGCCAAGGACTTCGCCAACCCGTTCAGGGCCGCCACCTGCCGCAGCCTCGAAGAGACGGCCGCCGTCTTCGGCACGCTCGAAGACGACGCATCCCTGGCACGCCTGAAGAAGAGCGCCGGAGATTACATGGAGCTCATCGAAAAACTCAAGGATTCATGAAAATTCCCGCAAAATCAGTACTGACGGCATTGCTCCTGCTGTCCTCGGCCTACGTCTACTGCACGGTCAACATCTTCTGAGAATGAGGTTCCTCGTCAATCCTTCGACCGACCCGTACTTCAACATGGCCTTCGACGAGTACTGCCTGACGCAGTACAGCCTGCCCGGGCCGGTCTTCTACCTTTGGAGGAACAGGCCGTCGGTCATAATCGGCCTGAACCAGAACGCCTTCAGCGAGGTGAACCTGGAATATCTCGAGAACAACGGCATCCTGCTCGCCAGAAGGGTCACGGGCGGCGGGGCCGTCTACCATGACCTGCAAAACCTCAACTACAGCATCATAGGCAGAAGCGTGAGTCCGCAGCCCGTCGCTGACGCTCTCCGCATGATGGGAGTGGCGGCGGAACTCACCGGCAGGAACGACATCTTCGTGGACGGGCGCAAGGTTTCCGGCTACGCCCGCAGGGTATGGCAGGACAGGGAGCTCATCCACGGCACGCTGATGTACGATGTGGACATGGACGCGCTGACGCAGGCTCTGAATGTGCCGGGCTCGAAAATGGATGCGAAGGGCATAGTGTCCGTACACAGCCGGGTGGCCAATCTGAAGGACTGGCTTCCCGGTTCGGCCTCCGTCACGGACTTCGCCGGAAGGCTCCATGCCCTGCTGGCCGGGGATGACGCGGGAACGGAGCCGGACCACCAGATGCTGGAAGCCGTAAGGAAGCTGGCCGACGGGAAATTCTCCCGCTGGGAGTGGATTTACGGCCATTCCAGGGAGGTTTCATTCTCACGCAGGGCTAGATTCGCCTGCGGAACCGTGGAAGCCGGAATCCTGCTGGAACACGGACGCATACGCGAAATACGCTTCTCCGGAGACTTCATCGGGAATCTTCCCGCCGACACTCTAGCCGACAGGCTCACGGGAGCGGAATTCGACAGAATCAGGCTCGAGGCGATTCTGGAGACCTGCGTCATCGAATCCGTCTTCCCGGGCGTGACAGCGGCCGAATTCGCAGAGTTCCTGACAAGCCGGAACAATTGACGCACAAAAAAGGGCGGCGGAACCGTTCCCGTCGCCCTTCATTATGATGACTTTCAATTAGTCGTTCAGTGAGAAACGCTTGAAGCCGAGGATCTTGATGTCCTTGTCGACTGCGGCGACAACCTCCTTTACGGACTGCTTGCCGTCGCCCATCTGGTACTCCTGCTCCATGAGGGTCTGCTCCTTGAAGAACTTCTGGAGGCGTCCGTGAGCGATGTTGTTGACCATCTGCTCGGGAAGGCTGGCGGCCTTCTGCTCGGACACGGTCCTGATGATCTCGCGGGCCTTGTCGGCCTGCTCGGGAGTAAGCCAGCCCTTGGCGGTGTTGGACTCGATATGGTCCTCGCTGTCCACGTGCGCGGGATTGATGCCGGCCTTCTCGAGGGCTGCGTTCACAGCCTTCTGCACGAGCTCCTCCCTGGTCTTCTCCACGGCCACCTTCAGCTCGTTGTCAACGACTGACTGGGGGCACTCCTCGGGAGAGATTGCCACGGGATTCATGGAAGCCACCTGCATCACGATGCCCTTTGCGAGCTCGGCGGGAACTTCCTTGTTGAAGCCCACGATAGCTCCGAGCTTTCCGTTGAGGGTGTGCACATACTCCGCAACGAAAGGTGCCTCGATCAGGGCGTAGTAAGCGAGCACGTGCTTCTCGCCGGTCTTTCCGGTCTGGGCCTCGACAGCCTCCTCGACAGTGTAGCCGTCGGACATGCGGCAGGCCTTGAGAGCCTCAAGGTCGGCGGGGCACTGGGCGATGGCCACGTCTGCGATGGCGTTTGCTAGGTTCTGGAAATCAGCATTGCGTGAAACGAAGTCGGTCTCGCAACCAAGGCATACGATCAGGGCCTTGTTTCCGGAGATGCGGGTCTTCACCGCACCCTCGGAGGTCTCGCGGTCAGCGCGCTTCGCCGCAACCAGCTTGCCCTTCTCGCGTATGATGCCTATGGCTTTGTTGAAATCGCCTTCAGCCTCCTCAAGAGCCTTCTTGCAGTCCATCATGCCTGCAGAAGTCATCTTGCGCAACTTCATTACGTCTGCTGCTGTAATTGCCATAATATGAATCTTATTCTAATGGAACTTTTATTCTGCCTTGGCTTCGGTTCCGGCCTCTGCCACGGGTTCGGCGCCCTCCTCGGGCTTGCCTCCCTTGCGGGCGCGGAGCTTGCGGCTGGCGGCGGGCTTGGCGCTGCCGTCCTCGGCAACGCTTGAGGCTGCCTCCTTGTCCTTCTCGAGCTTGCGCTCGTCAAGACCCTCCTGGATAGCCTTGCAAAGAATGTTCACGATGCACTCCACTGAGTTGGTGGAATCATCGTTCGCCGGTATTACATAATCAATAGGGGTGGGATCGCAACAAGTATCAACCATTGCGAATACCGGGATGTTGAGACGGTTCGCCTCCTTTACGGCATTGGCCTCCTTCTGCACGTCCACGATGAACAGGGCTGAAGGGAGACGGCTCATGTCGCGGATGGAGCCGAGGTTCTTCTCAAGCTTGGCCCTCTGGCGGTCCACCTGAAGGCGCTCTCTCTTTGCAAGCTTGTCAAAGGTTCCGTCCTCCTTCATCTTGTCGATGGTGGACATCTTCTTGACGGCCTTGCGTATGGTAGGGAAATTGGTAAGCATGCCACCGGCCCAGCGCTCGGTGATTGAAGGCATATTGACGGCTGTCGCCTTTTCTTTCACAATATCCTTCGCCTGCTTCTTGGTGGCTACGAAGAGTATCTTGCGGCCGGACTTCGCCAGCTGCTTCATCTCTTCCGCCGCCTCGTCTATCTTGACGACAGTCTTGCGCAGGTCAATTACATGGATTCCGTTCTTCTGGTCGAAGATATAGGGAGCCATCTTGGGGTTCCACTTTCTGGCCAGATGCCCGAAATGTACGTCTGCATCAAGCAATTCTTGGAAATTTGTGCGTGACATTGTCTGTGTCTGTTTTCTGTTTTTTGTAAACTGTCCCCGTGCCGGGGTCTCTTTTCTTCAAGGCGGAGTAGCGGCTTCTGTCCGGTCTCCGGCCTTTTCCGCAGCAGGGCAGCCATCTCCAGGATGGTTTGATAACCTCTGCTGTGCCGTAAAACAACGATATGACTAACGTTTGCTGAACTGGAAGCGGCGACGTGCACCGGGCTGGCCGGGCTTCTTGCGCTCAACCTCGCGGGCGTCGCGGGTGAGGAAGCCTGCTGCCTTGAGTGCAGGACGGTATGCTTCTTTGTTCACCTCGCAGAGGGCACGAGAAATTCCGAGACGGATAGCTTCAGCCTGTCCCTTGATGCCGCCACCGCAGATGGTGATCTTGACATCGTACTGGCCTAGGGTCCCGGTAACTTCAAAGGGCTGGTTGACCACATAACGGAGGGAATCGAGAGGGAAATAGTTCTCGATGGGCCTGTCGTTGATGGTCACGTTGCCTGTGCCGGCCGTGAGATAAACGCGAGCTACGGCTGCTTTACGTCTTCCAAGGGCGTGTGTCTGTTCCATTTGCTCTGTTTAAATTTCGTCCAACTTGATAACCTTAGGGTTCTGAGCCTGGTGAGGATGCTCGGGGCCTGCATAAACGTACAGATTGCCCAGCAGATCATCTCCGAGGCGTGTCTTGGGGAGCATACCCTTCACAGCTCTCCTGACGAGTTCGGCGGGTCTCTTCGCGAGAATCTCCTTGGGTGTCGTGAAACGCTGTCCGCCGGGATATCCGGTGTAGCGTGTATAGACACGGTCTGTCATCTTCTTTCCGCTGAGTGAAACCTTCTCCGCATTGACGACGATGACGTTGTCACCGCAGTCCACGTGAGGGGTGAAACCGGGCTTGTTCTTGCCACGAAGGACAAGCGCCACGCGGGATGCCAGACGACCAAGAGCGAGATCAGTAGCGTCAATGACTACCCACTTCTTGTCAACGGTCGCCTTGTTCAGCGATACCGTTTTGTAGCTTTGTGTATCCACTGTCTTGATCTTTAAATAGTTAATAAAATTGCGATCCCTACACAAAATAGGGGTCGCAAAGATAATCAAATATTTATTAAAATCAAAAACTCTCTGCCTATGCCATCAGACGGGCCTGGATGAAGCCGTTGACCGCAACTACGGCGAGCAGCACGCAGATGAGGGTGGCTACGATTACGCCGATGACCTTGATTCGCTTGAACCACACGGTGCCGTCCCAGCCTACGGTCTGGAACATGCTCCAGAAGCCATGGGTGAGGTGGAACCAGAGAACCACGAACCATACGAGATAGAGAGCGAGATTCCACCATTTGCCGAAGGTAGCCACGAGCAGGGCGTAGGGATTGTCCTCATAGTTGCCTATGCCGAACATCTCGGGCAGCTGCATGTAGGCCCAGAAGTGGGTGAGGTGGATCGCGATGGCAAGAACTATCAGGATTCCGAGCACGAACATGTTCTTCGCAGACCACGAATCAGCGGCAGCACGGCTCTTGACCTCATAGCGCCTGTAGCCTCCGCGCGCCTTGATGTTCCTCCAGGTGAGCCAGCATCCGTAGAGGATGTGCACCAGGAAGCCGAGGGCAAGCACGGGCACGAGGATGGAGATCACGGGCGTGGACATGAAGTCGCAGCCCAGCTTGAAAAGTCCGTCTCCCGCGCTGAAGAGCTTGTCGTCAGCCGCCACCGCGCCGAACTTGCCCGTACATGAGTCGATTACGGAGAAGAAGTTGATGGTGGTGTGAAGGAGCATGAAGATGATAAGAAACGCGCCGCTCACTGCCTGAACGAATTTCTTGCCGATGGATGAATTGAATATGAACATTTTTCTGATATTTAGTCTCGGATGTTGTATTCCACGGAATGCAAATATAGTCCTTATCTTGCAAGTTTCATAATTTTCAAATACTTTTGTTATTCAAACGAAGCGATATGAGAGTACTTCTTAAACTCAGCGGCGAAAGCCTCGGAGGTCCCGAGGGCCGCGGCATCGACAGCCGGAGCCTTGTAGAATACGCACACGAGATAGCCGAAGCCGTCAGGGCCGGGCATCAGATAGCCGTCGTGAACGGAGGAGGGAACATCTTCCGAGGCCTGCAGGGGGTCGGAAAGGGCTTCGAGAGGGTCACCGGTGACAGGATGGGAATGCTCGCCACGGTGATCAACTCGCTCGGACTCGCCTGCGCCCTGCGTTCGGAGGGCATCACGGCGGAAGTGTTCACCGCCACCCCGATGCTGCCCATAGCCAGGTACTACAGGAAGGAGGACGCCGTCAAAGTGCTTGAGGAAGGAGGAGTCGCCCTCATCTCCGGGGGCACCGGAAACCCCTTCTTCACCACCGACTCCGGCGCCGCGCTCAGGGCTCTCGAAATCGGGGCGGACGCCCTGCTGAAGGGCACGAGGGTGGACGGAGTCTACACTGCGGACCCCGAGAAGGACAAGAACGCCGTCAGATACAACGAGCTCACTTTCAGCAAGGCCCTCGCCGACCATCTGAAGGTGATGGACGCCACAGCGTTCGCACTCTGCGAGCAGGGCCCCATACCTATAATAGTATTCAATGTGGAGCAGAAGGGCAATCTCGGCCGTCTCCTGGCGGGCGAGAAAATCGGCACTACGGTCCACGCCTGACAAAAATCCTACGATATATGTTGACAGACAGAGCAAAGGAAATCGTCAATCAGACCGATTCCAAGATGAAGGAAGCCGTGAACTTCCTCGAAGAAGACCTCAAGACCTACAGGGTGGGCAAGGCCAACCCCCTTATCTTCAACGGAGTCACCGTTGACTATTACGGCACCCCGACCCCCATCCCCCAGGTGGCGTCAGTCTCCGCGCCTGACGCCAAGACCCTCGCCATACAGCCGTGGGAGAAGAACATGATTCCCAAGATCGAGAAGGCCATTCTCGACGCGAATCTCGGCATGACGCCCCAGAACAACGGGGAGGTGATACGCTGCACTGTGCCCGCACTCACCGAGGAGCGCCGCAAGGAACTCATCAAGAAGGCCAAGGGTGCAGGCGAAAACGCGAAAATCATCGTGCGCAACGCCCGCAGGGACGGCATAGAGCTCCTGAAGAAGGCCCAGAAGAACGAAGGTCTGTCGGAGGACGCCGAAAAGGAGGCCGAAGCCGAAATCCAGAAGCTCACCGACAACTGGGTGAAGACCGTCGACAGCCATGTCGCCCTCAAGGAAAAGGACATAATGACCGTTTAGGAAGGGCCCCTACAGGCTTTCTATACAGTCCTTGAACGCATTCCTCTCCGCCTCGGAGAGGAATTCCGTTTCTATGGGTACCATGAAAAGCCTCACCGCAATCTCGTCGGGCATCCCGGGGAAGTCCAGAAGCCGCTGGGCATCCTTCTCGGTGGTCATTATGGAAGCCGTGGGATTCTTGCGCAGGGCCATGCGTATCTTGTTTATGTCGGCCCAGGTGTACTTGTGGTGGTCGGGGAAGCAGAAACGTTTCTCTATCTTGTAGAAATCGCTCAGGTAGTCGCGCAGGGGCGTGTCCTTCGCGATACCGCTGACAAGGATTATCTTCTTCGAATATACATATCTGGCCTCGGTCTTCTCATAGACCCCCTCCGGTTGTCCGTACTTTATCCGTGCGAACAGCACCAGCTGCAGTTTCCCTCCGGGTCCGGTCCCTTCGCATGCCGCCTCGGAATAGCCGCTTATCCCAAGTCTCTCCGCGAACGCCCTGCGTTCGTCGCCGCTGAGTTCAGCCGGACATTTCGTGACCACCAGCACGTCGGCCTCCCCTATCCTCTCCGGGAGATCGCGCAGACGGCCGAGCGGCAGGAGCAGGTCTTCTGTGACCGGCCTGTTGTAATCCACCAGCACCACGGTTTTGGCCGCCCTCAATTTGCGGTACTGGAAGGCGTCGTCCAGCACTATGTATTCGGCGGCCGGGAAATCCCTGTACCAGCACTTCTTCGCCTTCTTGCCCGAAGCCAGGGCCTCGGGGTGCAGAAGAAATTCGCAGCCCTCCACCCTGTTCTTGTCCACGGCGACCGTGGCCCAGGGGAACTTTTTCTTGATCTGCAGGGGCTCGTCGCCGAACATGGAGGCGGCTCCGTCGGCCACCACCTGCTGGAAACCCTTGCTCTCACGCTTATAGCCCCTGGAAAGCACGGCTATATTCTTTCCCATCCATTCGTCGCTCGAGCGCAGCATGCGGAGCACCAGCTCCACCATGGGAGTCTTGCCGGTGCCTCCCGCCGTCACGTTGCCTATGCAGAGCGAAGGTACGGACGGAGAATAGAACTTCCGCCCCGACTTGCCATAGTAGCCGTTCCTGAGCTTCAGGACGGCATAATACGGGAATAGCAGTATCTTGTCAATCATATCAGATAGGTCTCGTCTTGATGCGCAGCCATTCGCGCTCCTCTTCGGGAAGCAGATGCCCGAGCGTGGCGTACACCCTTTCGTTGTAGCTGTTCAGCCATCTCCTCTCGTCTTCTCCGAGCAGTCCCGGCTCTATCGCGGCCGTGTCGAAGTGGCAGAGGGTGAGAACCTCGAAAGCCCGCCAGCTTCCGAACTCGTTGGTTCCGGCATCGACGCACAGCAGGAGGTTCTCATGACGGACGCCGTGCATGCCCTCCCTGTATATTCCCGGCTCATCGGAAGTTATCATGCCGGGAAGCAGAGGGGTGGAATTGAAGTTCTGCCTTATGTCCTGAGGGCCCTCGTGGACTCCGAGGAAAAAGCCTATGCCGTGCCCCGTCCCGTGTCCGAAGTTGCGGAAGCTGCGCCAGAGCGGCCCGCGCGCCAGAGCATCAATCTGGCAGCCGGCGGTTCCGGCGGGGAACACCGCCATCGCCAGGTCTATGTGTCCCTTGAGCACGAGAGTGTAGTCCTCCCTTTCAAGCGGGGTGCATTCCCCGAGCGGCACGGTCCTCGTGATGTCGGTCGTGCCGCAGCTGTACTGCCCGCCCGAATCGCAGAGATAGAGGCCCTGTTCGCGCAGCACCGGGGCGTTTTCGTGCGGAGTCACATAGTGAGGAAGGGCCGCCGCCGGCCCGTATGCCGAAATCGTCTCGAAGCTGTCGCCCATATATTCGGGTATCTCCGCCCTCAGGCGGCCGAGTTTCACTGCGGCGTCCCATTCGCTTATCTCCTTTCCGCTCTGCACCGACTTCTCCAGCCAGTAGAGGAAACGTTCCATCGCCACTCCGTCCCGGACATGGATGCTGCGCATCCCGTCCAGTTCGAAAGAGTTCTTGACGGCCTTGCGGAATCCTACCGGACTCCTCCCCTCGTACAGGTCCACTCCGGCGACCCTCATGTCGTCGAAAAGACTCCAGTTGAGGGTGGAGCAATCCACGAAAAGCCTGCCCCGGAATTCGGGAAGGGCCTGCTCCGTCTCCAGATACGGCCTGACGGAAATCCCCTCCGACCTGAGTATGTCCATAGTGGCGGAAGTCTGCGGATCGCCTTCCCCGTCCTTGGTCACGAACCATTCAACGCTGTCGTCGGTGACCAGCAGGCAGCTGATGACCAGAGGGTTGTATTCTATGTCGGCGGCCCTGACGTTGAGCAGCCAAGCGATTTCATCGAGAGCCGTCAGCAGCATGCCGTCGCAACCGGCGCCGGCGATGAAATCCCTGAGCCATGCGAGCTTGGACTCCCTGGTCTCCCCCGCCTGGACGGTGAACACCGGCGTGTCGGGAATCTCGGGCCTGTCCTGCCACAGCAGCGACAGCATGTCCGGTACGCTGACCACGGTCCCGGGCAGGCTGCGGGCGAAATCCACTCCGGCGCAGAGGCCGTCAAGGGCGATTATCCCCTCGTCGCCGAACTGCATCTCCAGCCATTCGGGAATCAGAACCTGCCCGGGTACACGCGTCTTGTGCAGTTCGACCCCGGTGCCTTCGAGCTGCCGCCTCGCCTGGATGAAATACCGCGTGTCAGTCCACAGTCCAGCATGATCCAGCGTGACCACGATGTCGCCGGCCTCGCCGGTGAAGCCGCTCAGCCACTGCACCTGCTTCCACCGTTCCGCAGGATATTCGCTTCCGTGGGGGTCGCCGCCCGTGACCAGCACGGCATCCCAGTTCCTGGCCCGCATGAGTCCGCGCAGCCTTTCGATTCTCTCCCGATAGATGTTTTCCATACGATACAAAGATAAGTTTTTCATTTTGTATTTTTGCAGTCTATGAGAATCGGAAATCTCGACTTGGGCGGGCGGCCGCTGCTGCTGGCCCCGATGGAGGACATCACTGACATTTCCTTCCGGCTGCTCTGCCGCGAGCAGGGGGCCGACATGGTATATACCGAGTTCATACCTTCCGACGGGCTGATTCGCGATGCCGCCAAGGCCCTCGCAAAGCTCCGCACCGACGAAAGGGAAGCTCCCGTGGGCATACAGATCTACGGGCATATCCCCGAATCCATGGTGGAGGCGGCGAGAATGGCCGACCATGCCTCGGAGATAGCCGGAGGCCATGGAGCGGACGTGATAGACATCAACTTCGGATGCCCGGTCACGAAGATTGCCGGCAGGGGCGCAGGCTCGGGCATGATGCGCTACCCCGACAAGATGGTCGCCATCACCAAGGCGGTGGTGGAGGCCGTGAAGAAGCCCGTGACCGTCAAGACCAGGCTGGGCTGGGACGACAATTCGAAAATCATAGTGGAGCTCGCGGAGCGCCTCCAGGACGTAGGCATTCAGGCGCTCACAATCCACGGACGCACCCGCTGCCAGATGTACAAGGGCTCCGCGGACTGGACGCTGATAGGTGAGGTGAAGAACAACCCGCGCATGCACATCCCCGTCATAGGCAACGGAGACATCACCGACGGGCCGTCGGCCCTGCAGGCCTTCGAGAGATACGGCGTCGACGGCATCATGATAGGCCGCGCCAGCTTCGGGCATCCGTGGATTTTCCGTGAGATAAAATATTATATGGAGCACGGCGAGCCCATGCCGGAGCCGTCGGTAGCCGAAAAGGTGGCCATAGCGCGGCAGCATCTCGCGCTGTCGCTGAAACACAAAGGGGAACCGCGCGGCATCTACGAGATGCGCCGCCACCTGAGCAATTATTTCAAGGGCCTGCCGGACTTCAAGGAGCTGCGCATGCGCATGGTCACGACGCTCGACCCTTCGGAACTCGAGCTCATCTTCGAGGAAATCCTGAGAAGGTACGCGTAGACTGCACTGCCGCGACGGAGCTCACCCTCCGGCAGTAGGAACCAGCCGCACAACCCTATACTGCCGGAGGGCGACTCCGCCGCTACGCATACGCCCGTCCTATATCAGTTCTGCGATGATGTCGTCGGAGACGAACCAATGGGATTCGGGAATGCGCACGCGGTCCGGCCCGGATCCGTCCGGCGCCTGCCGGACAGGGACAAGCGACCCGTCGGAAAGGCATCGCCGCAGATCTTCCTCCCGGCACCATCCGGCAGGTATGCCCCTAGCTGTGCGCAGACCGAGCATTATGTCCTCCTCCCTCGCTTCTGCCGCACCCAGAAGTTCGCCGGAACGAGTCCATCCTGAAAGCCGGCTGCTGTTCCAGCTTCTGCGGACTCCGTCGAAGGAATGCGCCCCCGGCCCGAAACCGACATACGGAACCCTCGACCAATACGCCGAGTTGTGCTTGGCCTCAAAGCCAGGCAGGGCCCAGTTGGAAATCTCATAATGCACATAGCCCGCCTCACGCAGACGCGAACATATAAGTTCATACTGCATGGCGCAGCTGTCCTCCGCCGCCTCCGCATAACGGCCGTCCACGACCATCCCGGCAAGTTCGCTCCCCTCCTCGATGCCCAGCTGGTATGCGGAAACATGCTCCGGGCGCATCAGGCACACGGCGTCAAGAGTCCCGGAAAGCAGCCGGGCCGACATCTGCGACAGGCCGAATATCAGGTCGATGCTGACATTCTCCGCCCCGGCTTCGCGCAGAACGGCGAAAGCTCGTCGTGCTGTCGAGGCGTCGTGACGCCTGCGCATCCACTTCAATATCCCGTCGTCCAGCGACTGCACGCCCATGCTGAAACGGTTCACCCCAAGGCCGAGCAACGCCTCCACATAGCCGGAGCCGTTCTCCACTATGTCCTCCGGATTGACCTCGACCGTGAATTCCTCGAAAGGACCGCATCCCAATGTGCCGGCAATGCGTTCAAAAGCAGGAGGAGGCAGCACCGACGGCGTACCTCCTCCGATATAGAGCGTATTTGTCCCGAGAGTCGGGCCTATCTCCGCGCGGCGCGAATCAATCTCGCCGCAGAGTTCGTCAAGATAGGCATTCAGAAGGCCGGCGTCCCGCCCCCGGCATGCGATTTCCGAGTAGAAATCGCAATAGACGCAGAAACTTCTGCAGAAGGGGACATGGACATAGACCATCTGAGCTACCTGAGCATCAGCTCGGCGGTTCCCAGAAGGGACTGCTCAGTATAGACCTCTACCGTATAGATGCCCTTGTAGAACTCGGGGATGTTGTTCACATATATGCCGAGCTCGACCTCCTCGCCCTGGTAGTCCACTTCGCGGGACGCGCTCGCCTCGAGGGTCTGGCCGTCAAAGGTGAACGTGGTGCCCTTTCCGTCCAGCAGCAGATTGCCTGAAGGGTCGCTGACCCTCACATACACGCGTACCGGGCCCCTTTCGGCAAGCTCGTTCTCCACCAGGCTCAAGCTGACGAGCAGCCGCACCACCCTGGTGCTGCGGTCGATGACACGGTCATTGGCGTTGAACGCCTCCATCCGCAGTCCGCGCGCCTTGAGTATGGAGCCGGCGGTAACCTTGTCGGTCAGGGTCTCGACCTGCTGGGCGAGCTCTTCGCTCCTGCGCCTGCTGTCGGCCGCGTCCTTGCGTGCGGAGGCGGCTTCGGCGGTCAGCTGCTTGTTGAGCGTGTTGAGCGAATCTATCTGCTCGATATAGCCGCGCATGATGGAGCGTAGCGTGCCGAGCTCCTTCTCGTACTGGCGTATCTTGCTGCGGTTGGTAGCCTCGGTCGTGCGCACCCTCTCGATGAGCTGGGCTATCTCCTCCCTTGAAGAATCGAGCTGGTAGTTGATGGTGTCGTACTCGGACGTAAGGTCGGCATAGTCGTTCTGAAGCGTGATGAGCTGTTCGGTCAGGTCGGCCTTCTCGTCGTTGAGCTGGCTGACAAGCCTGTTCTTGGACATCATCACGTATGCGAGCGCCGCCGCGAGAGCGACAGCCACGACTATCATTATTATCATCACGGTCTTGAGTCCTCCGTTCGCCTTCTTCTCGGCCTCGCGGCGCTCAAGCTTCTCAAGCGGGTCTTCTCTTTCCATAATTCTACGTTTTTACAAGCCGTTCACAAAAATAACAAAAAATGCTAATTTTGCATCCATGAAGTATTTTATAAGGTCCGTCAAGTACTTTTTCTACTTGCTCGTAATTCTCGCCATCATCATCACGGTGCTGGTGCTCGCAGGTTTCGTCGAAGCCGATATCTCCAAGATATTCATCAACGGCTACGACTCGCTCTGGCAGATATGCCTGATCATGGCCGTCTTCGCCGCAATATACCCCAAGTTCGGATTCTCCTCCAGGACAGCCCATCTCTACGGCGCCCCCGAGGACATAAGGCCTATCCTGATCAGGGTCATGGAGCTTCACGGCTACAGGCTCGAGAAGGAGGACGGGGAAGTCACCACTTTCGTAAAGCGCTCGGTCATCTCCCGGCTGCTCAAGATGTGGGAGGACAGAATCACCGTGGAATACGACATAGCCGGGCTCAGGCTCGAAGGCATAACCAAGGATCTGGTCAGGCTGGTCTCAGGGCTGGAGGCTAGTCAGAGAGAAGATGTCTAGCGGCCGCATCGAGGGCTGACCAGAATTCTTCGCCGAAGCGCTCCTCAAGAGGCTTGCGCAGGAAGCGGTACACAGGTATCCCCTCTCTGCGCCCCTTCTCGAACGCCGGCCTGCAGATATCCCAGTGATGCACGTTCAAGGCCAGTGAACCTCCGGTAAGCCTGGTGACCCTTATAGGATAGAGCGAGCATGAGACAGGCTTCCTGCACCCTGCCTTTTCTATTGCGCACAGGGCCTCCCCGGAAGGGCCGAAATGGCAGAAGGCGCATTCGCAGCTGTCCTTGACCAGGGGCGTGACCATGTCGCCGTCCCTGTCGATTTCGAAGAATCCCGAACTCTCCGCCGCCTGCCTCCCCTTCTCGCTCATCAGGAACGAGAATTTCGGATAATCCCTCTCTATGAGCCCCGGCTCGTCTTCCTCCATCGGAGCGCCGCTGTCGCCCTCGATGCAGCAAACGCCGCGGCAGGTCTCATAGTCGCATGCGAAAAATTCCGTCACGACATCCTCGGAAACAAGGATGTCTCCAATCTGTATGATAGTACCGAATTTCCTTTCCATCAGATTATGACATACTCCACTTCGGCTCCGCCCTGCAGCAGGGAGAGCATTTTCTTTATATCGTCAGCCGTCATCTCCTCCACCGCCCTTTCGAAGCCGGTGACGAGGTCCTTTCCTTCGCCATAGCGGACTAGAACCACCTCTACAAGGCCTTCGGGATCGCTCATGAGATGGTTGAAGCTGCTCTTCAGCACCTCCTTGTACGCAGCCAAGTCGGCATCGGAGATTTCTATTGACTCCAGGCGCGAAGTGACCTTGCGCACGGCATTCAGAATGGTGAGCGGATCACCGGGAGCAACCGAGGCGGGAAGCCCCGAAGCCATGCAGGGATGGCAGTTGATATACAGCGACATCCGCTCCGACGGGAAGATTTCCAGCTTGCTGGACACCTCCGCGTACGCGCCGCAGCCGGCAAGCGCGGACGTCAGTTCCTTCTCTATGCACGCGACCGCCCCTTTGAAAGCTATATAGCTGTCCATGCCGTAGCTTACAGAGGCCGACATGCCCACGTTCACCCCGAGCTCGCCTCCGCCGACCAGTCCGGGCTGGGCTTCCGACATATAGGTGACGGAACCGGAGGCGTAGCGGCTGCTGACCTTCGGGCGCGGAGAATACACGTTGCGGCAGCCGAACCCGCCTACCGTCCGGCTCAACTCCTTCTTCAGCCCGTCTTCGTCAAGGTCGCCGGCCAGTACCAGCATACCGTCATTCACCTTCGAGAATACCATGGAGAAATACTGCTCCGCCCTATCCGGCAGGTCGTCGCCGAGATTTTCCATACGCTTCCTGTCGGTATAGAAGTAGTTAGGACGCATTATGCTGTCCATCAGGGAGTTCACGTTGCGGGGAGAGAGGGCGTCCATGTCTATGCGGAGCCTCTCGCCGCTGCTGTAATATTCGAATTCCTCCATGTCCGGGCTCCTGTCGCGGGAAAGGGCGAGCAGGGACCGCAGCAGCAGGGGCAGCTTCGCCTTCGGGGCCGTGCCGGAAATGCACAGGCCGGAAAGGTCGCTGTCCACCTCCATGGTTATTCCGTTGGCGGAGAGCATCGACATGAAATCCCTTCCCTTGAGACCGCCCGCATGGCCCAGCCCCAGCATGTCATTCACGAACGCGCCTTCGCCCTCGTGAAGACCGGGGACGTAGGAGACGCCGCCGCGAAGCATCAGGGCATAGCGGAACTCTCCGGGCGTATCCATTGCCCGGAACACCACCCTGACCCCGTTTGAAAAGGTCCACATCCGGCCGCCGGAAACAGGCTCAGCCGTGTCGGCACGCAGCCTGGACTTCCTTTCGGGAACATACACGCCGGCAGTATCGCTGAAGGCTCCGGCATTTTCCTGCCGGCATGGTCCGGCAGATGACCATGAATCCAGAAATATATCCCGCATCCGCCGCTTGTCGACTCCCTCGTAGGGCACGTCATATCTGAGCGTAAGATTCTTCGTGGAATCGAGGACGGCGCTCACGAAACCGTTGAAAAGCGGAATCTCCCTGCCCGCAGGGAGGCTGCGCCCTGTCAGATAACTGTTCACGGACTTTTCGGAAGCGAGATTGGATCCGTAAAGATAGGACGCCAGGCATTTCTCCACATATTCCGTATTGGAAAGCCGGCGGCTGAACTCCGTCCGCTTCGCCTCGGAGACCATGCGCCGTTTCGCGTCCTCGAATTCGGTCACGGTCGCCCCGTACCTGTCAAGAGAGCCCAACACCGAAGCGAAGGCGGAAGTGGCGTCGTCCAGGCGATCGGCGGCGGTAAAGAGCGAGAACGAATAATATTCGTCCCCGGGGCCATCGGCGCTGCCGTGATAGGCGAGACTTATCTCACCCAGAGGGATTCCGCGCTCGCGGAACATATCTTCCGTCCTTTCGGACACTATGTCGCCCAGTATGTTCGAATACGCCTGGGTCACAAGGGGCTGAAGCGTGTTCATCAGGGACCGGGGCAGGCGCCGCGCCCTGTAGATGGCATTGACGGCAGCCACATTGTCGGTCGAATTGTAGGTCACTATCATCCTCATGGAATCCCTCGGTTCCCATTCGTATCCGTTCGTGTCTGTGGCGTCATCCAGCCTGGGCACCATCATCGAAAGAAGGTCGAGCCTTTCCCGGAACTTTGCCACGTCGATGTCCCCGCTGACCACGACGGCCTGCGGGGCACTTGTAGAGGCGGCCATGTCGACGAGAAGCATCAGCGTAGAGTCCGCGACATCCGCATTATAGACCGGCACCCTGTCGAAACGGACTATCCTGGCTTCGGCCCCACCCTCCATGTAGCCGGACTGCGAATAGCCGACGCCGTTGTCTGCAAGGAAGCGGTAGGGCTTTCTGGCGCCGAAATGCGGCAGGGAGTCAAGAAGCGCCCTGTCGGAATCCCTGTACGGAGCCTTGGCGACCAGGGCGAAGTCCGCAAAACCTTTCTCGGAGGAATTGCCCACGAGATAGTATTCAAGCCCGTTGGGGAAGGAGCCGTGCTTTATCTCATCGGCCGTCCCAAGCGACGGCATCTCCTGTCCGGACAGGGAAAAAGTGGACAGAAGAAGCGCAAGGCATGAAATATGCAGTCTTTTTGGGGCCATTATTTATACAAAATTAAAACTTTTTTAGTAGTTTTGTTTGATTCAACCCGCAAACGACAAAAACACTGATATCATGAAGAAACTTATCGCAACACTCGCAGCTGCCGTAATGGCAGTCGGATCACTCAGCGCCCAGGACCTCGCACAGGCCACCGAACTCTACAACACCGGAGCGACCTACCTGAGCGGAGGAAATTTTGAAAGGGCTCTGGAGTCGTTCCAGCAGGCATACGACATGGCCACGGCTCTCGGAGAAGAAGGAGCCGAGGTGGCGGAGAACTGTAAGAGCGCAATTCCCGAAGTCAGCCTCAACCTCGCGAAGAACCTTGCCCAGAACAAGGACTATGACGGAGCCATCGCAAGGCTCGGCACCACCGTCGAGCTGGCAGGACAGTTCGGCGACCAGGCCGTCCAGGACGAGGCCAACGCCCTTGTACCCCAGCTTCTGATGCAGAAGGGCAACGAGCTCCTCAACGGCAAGGATTTCGCCGGAGCTGCCGCTACCTACAAGCAGATTCTTGAGTCCGACTCCACCAACGGCGTGGCAGCCCTCCGTCTCGGTATGGCGCTTGCCAACAGCGGTGACGCTGCCGGAGCCATCGAGGCCTTCACCACCGCCGCCGCAAACGGCCAGGAGGCCGCCGCAGGCAAGCAGCTCGGCAACCTCTACCTCAGGGACGCGCTCGCCAAGCTCAAGGCAAAGGACTATGCAGGAGCCGTAGATGCAGCTGTCAAGTCCACCGAATACAGCGAGAGCAGCTCGGCATATCAGATTGCAGGCCAGGCAGCCCAGATGACCGGCGACAACGACGGAGCCATCAAGTATTTCGAGAAATATCTCGAGCTCGCCCCCAACGCGAAGAACGCCGGCCAGATCGCATATACCGTCGGAGCCCTCTACCAGACCGCGAAGAACGTCGACAAGGCCAAGGAGTACTACACCAAGGCCCTCAGCGACCCCACTTACGGACCTGAAGCGCAGAAACTTCTCAACGCCCTCAAATAATGAGGCATCTTGAGCTTCTCGCTCCTGCGAGAAACGCTGAAATCGGCATCGCGGCCATTGACTGCGGTGCCGATGCAGTATATATAGGTGCGCCTGACTTCGGAGCCAGGAAGGCGGCCGGCAACAGCATCGACGACATACGCGGGCTATGCGCCTACGCCCACCGCTTCGGGGCGAGGGTCTTCGTAACCTTCAACACCCTTCTGAAGCCCGAAGAACTGGAGGAGGCGAGAGCGATGATGATGCAGGCGCAGGAGGCCGGAGCCGACGCCTTCATAGTCAGGGATCCCGCCATCTTCGGCTGGAAGGACATAAGCGTGCCTCTGCACGCCTCCACGCAATGCGCGATAAGGACACCCGAAAGGGCCAGGCTCTATGAAGCCCTGGGATGCGCGCGGATAGTCCTCGAAAGGGAGCTGTCGCTGGACACCATCAGGGAAATCGCCTCCGCAGTAAGCTGCGAAATAGAATTTTTCGTACACGGAGCCCTCTGCGTATGCTATAGCGGAGAATGCCGGCTTTCGGAAAGAATCAACGGCAGGAGCGCCGACAGGGGCGAATGCATCCAGGCCTGCCGCTCGCTCTACGACCTAGTGGACGGCGAAGGCAGGGTGCTGGCAAGGAACAAGGCCCTGCTCTCCCTCAAGGATTACAATCTCAGGAACAGGCTCGAAGACCTGGCCGAAGCCGGGGTCATCTCCTTCAAGATTGAAGGAAGGCTCAAGAACGCCTCCTACGTCAAGACGGTTGTCAGGGACTACAGCATGGCGCTTGACGAACTGGTCTCAAGGCATCCGGACCTTTACGCGAGAGCCTCGTTCGGAATCGTCAGGGGCGGATTCAAGCCGGACTGCGCGAAAGCGTTCAACCGGGGGTTCACCGAACTTTTCCTGGACGGGAAACGCGGCCGGTGGTCCTCGATGGACGCTCCCAAGTCCATAGGAGAGCCCGTGGGCAAGGTCATCAGGATACGGCGCCAGCCGCCGCAGACCATGCACATCGAGCTCGCGCCTGAGAGGAAGGGACTGGAACTCCGCAACGGAGACGGCTTCGCCTTCCTCACCGCCGACGGAATCACCGGGTTCAGAGGCGACGTATGCGACGGCGGAGGCATTACGGCGAGAAACGTCCCCGATCTCCGGGAAGGCATGACCCTCTACCGCAACATCAACACCGCATACGAGAAGATGTTGGAAAGCGGAAGTTGCCGCCGGGAGATTCCCGTATCGCTCAGCCTCCGTATCCACGGAAAGTACGTGCTCGAGGCCGAAGCCAGAAGCCAGGACGGAAGAATATGCGCCAGCACCTTCCACACGGACCTGGAGACAGCCGACAACAGCGACAGAATCAAGGCCATGCTCCACGAACAGCTTTCCAAGCATGCCGGAATCTACTCTTTCAGCCTCGATGCGCTGGATATAGAGACCCCGGGAGGGAGACTGCCGCTGCTGAGCGCCTCCACCATGAACGGCATACGCAGGATGGTGGCCGAAGACCTCGACGCACTGCCCTGCAGGCGCGTTCCCCTGGCCGGAGGTAAGGCTGAGGCGGAAGCCTCGGAACTCGCCGGAAGCCTTGAAAAGAGAGCCGCCGACGAGCCGCTGATGCGGACCAAATACTGCATCAGGTATGAACTTGGCCTCTGCCCGCGCCATCAGGGAGCGAAGGCCACCGGGGAGCTCTTCCTTCTGAACAACGGCAGGAAGTTCGCCCTAGGCTTCGACTGCACGGCCTGCGAGATGACCGTCAGCGAAGCGCAAAGGTGACCACCACGTCCCCGAAGCGCCCCGACACCTCATCGCGGCCTTCGAAGAACGAGCTGGACAGCTGGCCCCTCCAGACAATGTCATCGTTGTCCCTGTAGGGAATCTCTATCTCGAATCCGTAAGAACGGGAATTGTACTTGACGACGGCGGAGCATTTCCACGACGTGGATTCCCCTCCGTCGTCCTCCGTTATCATGAAGGCTATGTTCTCCATCTGCGGTGTAAGGCTGGTGAGCAGGAGCACGTCGAGAGGAAGCACCTTGCCCAGCTGCCTGCGCTTGACCACCACCATGAAATCCGTCACCGAAGGATTGTAAAGCTTCAGATCCTCCTCGGTCTCCGCCCTGAAGCCGTCGACCGCCCCGCACTTTATGAAGAACTCGGAAGCGCCTCCGAACCACGAATCATAATGCCTCAGCATCTGGAAGGACTTCACATAGAGCATCCTGCTCTCCTCCTCCCCGCCGCTTATCGCGACCTTGGTCTGCGGAAGCTCCCCTGCAGATGCTGCGCTCTTCACGAACATGTCGAGAGGGGTGAAGCCCGCATCGTCATTGCGGTTGATGACCCATACGGGCCGCGTCATGGCAAGGGCCTCATCCACGAGCACGGAATCCGTGACGGTCGCGACGCCGTCCGCATATTGCAGGACATAGCCCATGTTTGTCTCCGCCCCGTAGCCCGGGTCGTAAGTGATGACAGGAAGGGTTTTCCCGTCCCAGTCTTCGGAATAGGGCCAGTAAATCTGCACGTCCGAGGCCGAGAGTTCCTCAATGTAGTCCTCCACGCCGCCGGCCCCGGCTCTGGTCGGCGGGTTTTCGGCAAGATAGGCGGCGAAAAGCTCCCTTATCGGCCTTGAATATGATGCGGCCTTGGTGCCTGTCCTGTCATCTCCAACTCCGGATCCGGGCGATTCGAACAGGTCGTTCATCATATACTCCTCGTCATAGCCGTTGTCCGATGAAGAACCCACGGCGTCATAGACCTCCATGAGATGCTCCGCCTCCAGTGGCAGCTCCGACATAATCCTGGCCACTTCCGAAAGGGTGGCGGTGGAAGTGCCTCCGTCCGGAGGCACGGGGCCTGCGGCTTCTTTCGCGCAGGCGGCGGCAAGCATGGCCGCGGCAGAGAATAAAACGAAGTTTTTCATAGTCCTTGTCTTTTGTTGCCGCAAAGTACGGCAGAATTATCCGTTTTAGCCGCAGAACAATCGTTTAATCCGTGACTGGGACGAAAAACCGGAGCCGGCAGCGGCCTACGGGTGCATAGAGGGCTGTCCGTGTCGGCTAAAGGGACGAAGCGAATTTCACAAAGCGGTCTTTGGAGAAAATATCGCGCAGAATTTCCGTTTTCTTATAGCCGGCCGTCCTGAAAAGCCCGGCGGTCTCCGGGCCGAGGGCCTCGTTGATCTCGACCAGTCCCACGCCCGATGCCGCAAGGACGCGGGAGGAAATCCCCGCGACGGCCCTGTAGAACTTCAACGGGTCGTGATCCGGTACGAACAGGGCAAGCCCCGGCTCATATTCCAGCACGTTGGCGCGCATCACGGACTTCTCCTTTTCCATCACGTATGGAGGATTGCACAGAACCATGTCGAAGCTCCCGCCGATTCCGGGACAGCCGGCCAGAACGTCCGAACACATGAACTTCGGGGGAATCACCCCGGACGGAAGGTCTCCGAACTGGCTTTCCGCAAGCCCGAGCGCCGCCGTGGAAATATCGACCGCAGTGACCTCGACCCCGGGACGTCCCAGGGCCACGGACCAGGCTATGCAGCCTGAACCTGTGCACAGGTCCAGCACCCGAGCGGGGGCCTCCAGATTTTTCAGGGCCTCCTCCACGAGCTGCTCCGTCTCCGGCCGGGGAATCAGCACGGAAGGGTTCACCTTGAACCGCCTGCCGCAGAATTCCGCAAAGCCGAGCACATACTGCACCGGTTCGGCGGCCTCCATCCTGCGAATATCCTCCGACAAACCGGCAAGCCTGTCCTCCGGAATCTCCAGCCAGGGCTCCACTATGTGCGTATAGCTCCGGACGCCGAGCCTTTCCTCGCACAGCATCAAAACCAAACCCCTCGCCTCAGGCGAAGGGTACAGTTTCCCGAGAGCCTCGGAAGACTCCCTTATGAAATCGGCAAGCCTCACTATGAGCCCTCGATTATCCCTGTCAGGAAAGCCGTCATGTCAATCCCCGCCGCAGCCACCATCTTGGGCACCAGGGAGGCGCTGGTCATTCCGGGTATGGTGTTGACCTCAAGGAAATAGAGTCCGTCCTCCGCCATTATGTAGTCCATCCTGACCACTCCGCGGCAGCCCAGACGGGAATATATCTCGCAGGTTGTCTCCGACAGCTTCGCGGTCTCCTCCGCGCTCACGGGAGCGGGGCATATCTCCCTGCTGTGCCCGTTGTACTTGGCGTCATAGTCGAAATAGTCGTTGTCCGTGACTATCTCTATGGGAGGAAGGGCCTTCACCTCCCCTGCGTCGCGGTATGCGGCCACCGTGAGCTCCCTGCCGCTGATTCCCTGCTCCACCAGCACCGAAGGGCCTTCGGAGAACGCGAATTTCACGGCGGAGACAAGGTCTTCAGGCCGGGAAACCTTGGATACGCCGAAGCTGGATCCGCCCTGCGTAGGTTTCACGAATACCGGGAACCTGAGCTTCGCGGCAGCATCGGCGGCGAACTTCTCGAGGTCCATGCCCTCGCGCACGAAGGCGTCGGGCGCCATACGCACGCATTCCAGGCCTCTGAGGTAGCTCTTGCAGGAATACTTGTCGAAGGCTATGGTGCTTACGTATGCGCTGCATGTATTGAAGGGTACGCCGAGCATTTCGAGATAGCCCTGCATGAGGCCGTTCTCTCCCGGGGCGCCATGCTGGACTATGTAGGCATACTCGAACTTCACCTTCTCTCCCAGCACCCTGACCGAAAAGTCGTTCTTGTCCACTTCGGGCCTGGAGCCTTCGGGGAAGGTGACCCTCATGGAATTGCGCTTCTTGTACGCCACCAGGGACCATTTCCCGAAACGTGCATGGATTTCGTAGATGTCATATCTGTCCCCGTCAAGCCTTGAAGACACGAACTCGCCGCTGCGGCAGGAAACCTCACACTCGGAGGTATCGCTCCCGTAAATTACGGCGATTGAAGAATATCTGCTCATATTCAACTAGTTGAAATAATAGTCCTCCTCTTCGGACGCTCCGGTCACGGATTCGGAGCCCACATAATCCTCGCTGTAGCCGCCGAGGAAGATGCCCTCGGTGTCGCAGTCGAAAGAGAGCGCGCCCGTGGACGGCGGGGCGAAAGTGTCATATTCTGACCAGCCTATCGTAGGGTCGGCGAGGCACTTCTTCATCCAGATGCCCCATATAGGAAGCGACATGTTGGAACCGCTTCCGAGGGCGAGGGAATTGAAATGCACCTGCCTGTCCTCTCCGCCGACCCAGACTCCCGCAGTGATGTTGGGAGTGTAGCCGATGAACCATCCGTCGGAATTGTCGTTGGTGGTTCCGGTCTTGCCGGCTATCTCTCCCTTGAGCCCGTATACGTTGCGCAGACGGGTTCCGGTTCCCTCGTTGACCACGGCCTTCATCAGGTCTACCATAAGATATGCGGTCTGCTCCGAAATGGCTTCACGCTTGCGTGTCGAATAGCGGCCGATCTCCACACCTTCGCTGTCGGTGATTCTGGTGACATACTGGGGATATACGTATGTTCCGTGCGAGGGGAAGACGTTGTAGGCCGCCACCATGTCCAGCACACCAACTTCGGCGGGCCCGACGCAGAGCGAATAGACCTCGTCGATATGCGTGGATATGCCCATCTGGCGCATCATGCCTGCGAGCGCGGAGGGGCCGAACTCCTTCATAAGGTAGGCGGAAATATTGTTGGAGCTTCTCGAAAGGCCCCAGCGCAGGGTCACGGTCTGGCCTATGTATTCCTTTCTGTCGGTGCTTCGCGGCGTCCAGGTGGAGCCATCGAAGAGCACGAAGGTCTGCGGCAGGTTCACCACCTTGTCGCAAGGGGTCATGCCCTCCTGCATCGCCAGAGTGTAGAGGAAGGGCTTCACGGTCGAACCTATCTGGCGCTTGCCCTGGCTCACGTTGTCATATTTGAAATACCTGTAGTCGGGCCCGCCCACATACGCCTTCACGTGCCCGCTGCCGGGCTCGATGGCGACGAAGCCGCAGCGCAGTATGGACTTGTAGTAGCGAATGGAGTCGTCCGGGGTCATGGTCGTGTCGGCGTAGCCCTTCTCGTTCCACGCGAACACCCTCATCTTGACGGGCTGGCTGAACTGGGCGTATATCTCCTCGTCGCTCTTGCCCGCCCTGTGCTGCATGCGGTAGCGGTCGCTCCATCTCCTGGCCTGCTGCATCAGCATGTCTACGGTCTTCTTGTCCACGCTGTTGGCGAACGGCTTGTTGGTCTTCCAGCGGACTTCGTTGTCGAAAAGCTTCTGCAGGTGTCCGCCGAGATACTCGTCAACCGCCTCCTCGGCATACTGCTGCATCTTGTAGTTGATGGTGGTATAGATGCGCAGCCCGTCGCGGTCGAGATTATAGGAAGAGCCGTCGGGCTTGCGGTTCTTGTTCAGCCAGCCGTAGATGGGGTCCTCCCGCCAGCGTATGGAGTCCTGCGCGTAGTCCTCGGCGTACTGGTACTCCGATCGGAGGGGCTTCTCGGCGTTCATGTCGCGCCTGAGCATGTCCCTGAAATACGGGGCGAGCCCGGCGTTGTGGTCAAGCACCTGATAGTCAAGGCTGATGGGCAGGCCGCACAGGGAATCCCTCTGGGCCCCGGTGATGAAGCCGTTGCGGGCCATCTGCCCTATCACGAAATTCCTGCGCTGCAGCGAATAGTCGGGATTGAGGACTGGGTTGTAGCGCGTGGGCTTGTTGACCATGCCTACGAGCAGGGCCGCCTCCTCTATGGTAAGGTCGGCCGGCTCCTTGTTGAAGAAGGTCTCCGAGGCCGCCTTCACCCCGTAAGCGCCACTGCCGAAGAAAATCGAGTTCAGGTACATGTCCATGATTTCGTTCTTCGTGTAGTCGCGCTCGAGCTTCACTGCGGTTATCCATTCCTTGAGCTTGGTCTGGACCATCACCACTGCGGACCATCCCGGGAACTTGCTCTCCACCTGCCGGCGGGGATAGAGCGTCTTCGCGAGCTGCTGGGTGATGGTGCTTCCGCCTCCCTGGCTGGAATCCTGCATCAGTATGGTCTTCACGAGCACGCGGGCGAGGCTCTTCATGTCGATTCCGGAATGCTCGTAGAACCTGGCGTCCTCGGTAGCCACGGCGGCGTTCACCAGATAGGGCGAAAGCTCGTCATAGCTCACGTATGTCCTGTTCTCTATGTGGAAGGTCGTCAGAACCTCGCCGTTCTCGGCTATCACCTGGGTCGCCAGCTTGTTGTCGGGATGCTCAAGCTCCTCGAACGAGGGTATCTCCGCGAAGAGGCCCACGAGTACGAGAGCGAGTATAAGAATCACGAAAGGTGCCGGGACGATTATCCAGAACCACTTGATTATCTTTTTCTTGGTACTATCTTTCATCGGCTTTTGTTTTTGCCGCAAAACGGTCGCGGCCAAAGCGAAACAAGCGCAAAATTAGCGATTAAATTTTGAATTTTACCGAGTTTGTGATTTTCTTTGCAGTATGAATTGCAAAGCAAAGGATATGATGGAGGGGAACCTGGTCATCGTGGAGTCGCCGGCAAAGGCGAAGACAATACAGAAATTCCTAGGCGAAGGCTATGTGGTGAAATCCAGCTTCGGACACATACGGGACCTGCAGGACAACAAGCTCAGCGTGGACGTGGAGCACGGATTCAAGCCGGAATATGTGATTCCGGCCGACAAGAAGAAAGTGGTGGCGGAACTCAAGAAGGCGGCTGCGGAAGCCGGAACGGTCTGGCTCGCATCCGATGAAGACCGTGAAGGGGAAGCCATCTCCTGGCACCTTTCCGAGACCCTCGGCCTCGACCGCGAGCATACCAGGCGCATCGTATTCCACGAGATAACCCGGGACGCGATACAGCATGCGATAAAGAATCCACGCGAAATCGACCTCAACCTGGTCAACGCCCAGCAGGCGAGAAGGGTTCTCGACAGACTGGTAGGCTTCGAGCTCTCCCCCATACTCTGGAGAAAGATACAGCGCGGCCTTTCCGCCGGAAGAGTGCAGTCGGTGGCCCTGAGGCTCGTGGTCGACAGGGAGAAGGAAATCATAGCCTTCGACAGCACTCCTTATTATAAGGTGGACGGAATCTTCGAGGCCGGAGGCACTCAGGTGAAAGGAACCCTGGACACCCGGTTCAACGACGCCGGGAGCGCGGAAGCCTTCCTGAACGACAGCATAGGGGCCAGCTACAGCATCGACTCAATCGACAAGAAGGAAGCCGTCAGGCATCCCGCCCCGCCATTCACGACATCCACTCTCCAGCAGGAAGCCTCGAGGAAACTGCATTTCCCCGTGAACCTCACGATGAGGTTGGCCCAGAGCCTCTACGAAAGGGGTATCATCACCTACATGCGTACCGACTCCACCAATCTCTCGTCGCTGGCCCTCAACGCGTCAAAGAAATTCATCACCGAGCAGTTCGGACAGGAATATTCCCACCCGAGGCAGTACAAGACCCACTCGAAAGGCGCGCAGGAGGCGCACGAGGCCATCAGGCCCACATTCATCGCCAACACCGAGATAGAGGGCACCGCGCAGGAGCAGAAGCTCTACAACCTTATATGGAAGAGGACGCTAGCCTCACAGATGGAGGACGCGCGCATCCTCAACACCTCAATCAAGGTAGCCTCCGACAAACGCAGCGAAAAATTCAACATCCAGGCAGCGGAAGTGCTCTTCGACGGCTTCCTGAAACTCTATATCGAAGGTGCGGACGACGAGGCCGACAGCGAGGACAACACCATTCTTCCCGCCCTTGACCCCGGGACGCCCGTCAACGCCGTCAGGATTGACGCCGAAGGCAAATTCTCCCAGCCGCCCTACAGGTATTCCGAAGCCACGCTGGTCAAGAAGCTCGAGGAACTCGGAATAGGACGCCCTTCCACCTACGCTCCCACCATAAGCACCCTGACCACCGGACGCGGCTACCTGGTCAAGACCGACATCGGAGGCCGCAAGGTTCCCGTGACGGACTTCACTCTCAAGGACGGAAAGGTGAGCGCGAGCCGGGGCAGCGAGACCATAGGCGCGGAAAGGGGGAAGCTGATGCCTCAGGAGATCGGCATGATAGTGTCGGACTACCTCGTGGAGAACTTCCCCAGCATCATGGACTATGATTTCACGGCCAACGTGGAGAAGGACTTCGACAGCATAGCCGAAGGCAGGATGGTATGGAACTCCGTGATCTCCGATTTCTACGGGAGCTTCCACAGGAAGGTCGAGGAGACCATCAGCAACGGGCAGTACAGCCATGTCGAGAGAGTGCTCGGAACAGACCCTTCCGACGGCAGACAGGTGATAGCCAAGTTCGGACAGTACGGAGCCTACGTGCAGAAGGGTGAAGGCCCCGACCGGCAGTCCGCCAGCCTGGCGAAAGGGCAGCTCATCGAGAACCTCACCCTTGAGGACGCGCTCGAGCTGTTCCGCCTGCCGCGCACGGCGGGTCAGATAGACGGCAAGGACGTGGTGGTGACCAAGGGAAGGTTCGGCCCCTACCTGAAGTTCGGCGACAGGAACATCTCCCTGCCGAGAGGAGCCGACCCCCTGAAGATCAGCCTCGCCGAATGCGAAGAGCTTATACGCAAGGCCGAGTCGGCACCCGCCCCCAACCAGGCGATCAAGGAGTTCGCCGACTCCGACATCAGCATAATCAACGGCCGCTACGGGCCATACCTCAAGCATGCCGGCAAGAACTACAAGCTCCCGAAAGGCTGCGATGCGGCGGCCCTGAGCGAAGAAGACTGCAGGAAGATTATCGAAACAGGAGAGCCCACGGCTCCGAAATACAAACGTCGCAAGAAATAGCCTTTTTGAATCATGTCCAACTATCACATCGACGAAATTGACAGGAAGATTCTGTCCTTCCTGGTGAACAACGCCAGAATGCCTTTTCTCGAAATCGCGAGGGAGTGCAACATCTCCGGAGCCGCCGTCCACCAGAGGGTCAAGAAGCTGGAAAGTGCAGGCGTCATCTCCGGCTCACGCATGGTGATCAAGCCCGGGGCCCTCGGACTCAACGTCTGCGCATTCATCAGCGTGTGCCTCTCCGAGGACAACAAATATCCCGAGGTGGTGACCGCCCTGAAGCACGTGCCGGAAATAGTCGAATGCCATTTCATCACCGGCAAGGCCGCCCTGTTCCTGAAGGTGTACTGCATCGACAACGAGCACCTGATGAACATTCTGCTCAACACCATCCAGCGCATACCCTACGTGCAGTCCACCGACACGCTGATTTCGCTCGACCAGTCATTCGAGCGCGAAATCTGGGTGAAAGACTACAAGAGCACCTCCTTCAAGAGCGTCTCAATGACAGAATAGCCTCGCCGAACACCATGTCCTCGGGCGTGGTCAGCTTTATGTTGAACCTTTCCCCTTCCGTGGTCTCCACCGGAATCCCGGCCCTGGCGGCCACAGACGCGTCATCGGTGAACGAAAGGTCGAAAGGCTGGCCGTAAGCGCGCTTTATGTCCTCGGACAGGAAAATCTGGGGAGTCTGCACGGCGACCGTCTTCGAGCGCACGGGGTCAGGCACGGACGGATCCGTGGACTTCAGAGTGTCCACCACCGGGACTACAGGAATCAGGGCGCGGACACCCCCGGACATCATCGACAGCATCCTGCGTATCATCTCGGGGCTCGCAAAGGGCCTTACGCCATCGTGTATCGCGACAATGGCGCCGTCCGGCACCTTCGCAAGCGCGTTCCTGACCGAAAGGAAGCGGTTCAGCCCGCCGGCGACCAGGAGCTGCGGGCAGTCGAACGAATCCCCGACGCACATCTCCTTCCAGAGCTTCACGTAGCGGCGCGGCAGCACCGTAATCACCCTGACATCGGGCACGGCCTCTACGAAAGCCTCTATCGTCCTGCGCAGCACGTACTTGCCCGACAGCCGCAAGAACTGCTTGGGCACGTCGGCACCCATCCTGCTCCCGCTTCCGCCAGCCACGATTATCGCATAAATCTTTCTGTCCATAAGGCTCTTTTAGACAAAATTAAGCAATTTTAACTATATTTGTAAACTACAAGTTATAGCTTCATAATGGCATTTTCATTCTTAAACCAGGAACTCGCGATAGACCTCGGAACTGCCAACACCGTCATCTACCAGAACGACGAAATAGTGTTGGACGAGCCCAGCATAATCGCAGTCAACAACAATACAGGCAAGTGCATAGCCCTCGGCCAGCAGGCCAAGCTCATGCAGGAGAAGGTGAACCCGGGCCTAAAGACCATACGCCCTCTGCGCGACGGAGTCATCGCCGACTTCAACGCGGCGGAGATGATGATACGCGGCTTCATAAAGCAGGCAAGCAGCAGGAGGCGCAGCCTCTTCACCCCCAATCTCAAGGTCGTGGTCGGCATCCCTTCCGGCTCGACCGAAGTTGAGATAAGAGCCGTGCGCGACTCCACCGAACACGCCGGAGGCCGCGACGTATTCCTTATCTTCGAGCCCATGGCGGCCGCCCTCGGAATAGGTCTCGACATCGAGGCTCCCCAGGGCAACATGGTCGTGGACATAGGAGGAGGCACCACCGAGATAGCCGTCATCTCGCTCGGCGGCCTCGTAGTGCAGGACAGCATACGCACCGCCGGAGACGTGTTCACCAGCGACATCCAGTACTATCTGCGCCAGCAGCACAATGTGAAGGTGGGCGAGATAACCGCAGAAAAGATCAAAATCGCCGTCGGCGCCGTGATTCCCGACCTCGGGGACGAAGCCCCGGAGCCTTTCGTGGTGCGCGGCCCCAACCTGATGACAGCCCATCCCGTGGAGGCGACGGTCACCCATCAGGAGATAGCCCACTGCCTTGACAAGTCCATAGCCAAAATCGAGACTTCCATTCTCCATGTCCTCGAAAACACCCCTCCCGAACTCTACGCCGACATCGTCGAGAACGGCATCTATCTTTCCGGAGGAGGCGCCCTGCTGAGGGGCCTCGCAAAGAGGTTCAAGGACAAGGTGAACATCGACTTCCACGTTGCCGACGACCCGCTGCACGCAGTGGCCCGAGGCACCTGCGACGCCCTCAAGCACACCGACCGCTATTCTTTCCTTATGAGATAGAATGCCATCACAGGGACGCAAGACTTCTGTTCTGGTAAGCGCGGCAATCTTCATCATCCTGGAGGTTGCTGCTCTTGCTATGCTGGACAGGAGCTCCACCCTGCAGGACATCTGGATAAACCGTGCGGCCCACCGCTGCATGGCGGCCCTCTGGGGCGGAGGCGAAAGCCTGCGCAACTATTTCAGGCTGGAAAGCGTGAACGAGGAGCTGGTCATGCAGAATGACAGCCTCAGGCGCGAGCTGGCCGCCTTCAGGGAGGAAGCCAGGGCCAGGACCGAGCGCCAGGCCTCCGACTCGGTCGTATCCGGTCTTCGGGACGCATCCAGTGGCGGCAGCGCCTTCAGCTACACTCCCGCAACGATAGTCAAGATGAGCCGCGGACGCGTCCACAACTATGTCATACTCAACAAGGGAAGCGAAGACGGAATCCTTCCGCAGTCGGGCATAATCACTGACAGGGGAGTCATCGGCATAGTGAAATCGGTGAGCCGGCACTATTCCTACGGGCTCACGCTCATGAACCCCGACATCGCGATAAGCACCAGGGTAGGCAGGGAGGGCATATCGGCCCCTCTCGTATGGGACGGGCTCACCACCGACGGCGCCACGGTGACCGACATACCGCCGCACTACGAAATCGCTCCCGGCGACACGGTGAAGACCAGCGGATATTCCTCCATCTTCCCCGAAGGCATAGCCTTGGGAATCACCGGGGAATCAAGGCTCGTGGACGGCTCCAACCAGCATGTCTGGGTCAGGCTTTTCCAGGACTTCAACACTGCGCACTACGTAACGGTGACCAGGAACCTCGACCTCGGCGAAATAGAGCGGCTCGAAGCCGAAGGCTCGCAAACGGAGGACAAGAGATGAACGGCTTCACGGTAAAATACCTGCTTCTGCTGATAGCGCAGATACTGCTCTGGAACTACTTCAACTTCACCCAGTTCCTTACCTTCGCCATACTCCCGGCGATGATACTGTGCCTTCCGGTGCGCAGGGGGACCGTCTCCGCGATGCTCATAGCCTTCGCCACCGGCTTCGCGGCGGACTTCCTTGCCGGAGGCCTGCTGGGACTCACTTCCCTCGCGCTCGTCCCCGTGGCCCTGCTGCGCCTGCCCATAGTCCAGCTGACCTTCGGCAGCGAGCTCCGTGCCAGGGGCGAGGACATCTCCTTCCAGCGCCAGGGCTCGAGGAAGATGATGCTCGCGACCTTCATGGCCACGGCCGTCTTCCTGCTCGTCTTCATCACCGCCGAGAGCGCAGGCACACGCCCCGTATGGGTGGACCTGGTGAAGTTCGCGGCCTCGCTTGCGGCCAGCACCCTCCTTTCCACATACATCGCCTGGTTACTTTGCTCCGAGAGCGGCCAAAAATGGAAATAAACAGAAAGAACAAACTCCTCATCGGACTCGTGGCGTTCGCGCTCCTGCTGCTCGGCAAGCTGTTCTACATCCAGATCATCAACGACGAGTACAAGAAAGACGCGTCCAACAACTCCATGGTGTACGCCGACATATATCCGCCGCGCGGGGTCATCTTCGACCGCAACGGCGAGATCCTGGTAGGCAACTCGGTCTGCTACGACATACTCGTGACCCCGAGGGACGTCTCCGAATTCGACACCCTCGCCCTTGCGGAAGCCCTCGACACCACGGCGGACTTCCTGCGCGAAAGGATGGCCTACTACCGCAAATACCGCAGCCGCATAGGCTACCGAACCGTGACCCTGCTCAAGCAGGTCTCACCCGAAATCTACATGAAATTCGCCGAGAAGCAGTACCTCTTCCCCGGTTTCCGCTCCCAGATGCGCAGCATACGCGCATACCCGTTCAACGCCGGAGGCAACCTGCTGGGCTACATCTCCGAAGTCAACGCGGACGACATCAGCAGGGACCCGGAATATGAAGCCGGCGACTACATCGGACGCACCGGGCTGGAATCGGCTATGGAGAAGGAGCTGCGCGGCGAGAAAGGCTACCACATCCTGCTCAGGGACTCAAGGAACCGGCTGCAGTCGGCATATCTCGACGGGCGCGAGGACAAACCCGCCGTGCCCGGAAACAACATAGTCTCGACCATCGACGCCCACCTGCAGCAATACGGCCAGCAGCTCATGGAGGGCAAGGTAGGTTCGGTGGTCGCCATTGAGCCTTCGACCGGGGAAATCCTGGCCATGGTCTCCAGCCCCGGAATAGACGTAGACGTGCTGGCCCGCATAGGCAGCTGCTACGACAGCCTGTCGCGCGACCCTAGGAAGCCTATGTTCAACCGCACGGTGATGGCCTCCTACCCTCCCGGATCCGTGTTCAAGCTCATAAACGGACTGATCGGCCTGCAGGAAGGGGTGCTGAAGCCCTCGGACAGATACCCCTGCAACAGCGGATACTACTATTCCAGGACGCGGAAGCTCGGCTGCCACGCCCACTCCTCCCCTCTCGACTTCGAATCCGCCATAGCGACCTCGTGCAACGGCTACTTCTGCTACGTGCTGAAGAACATCCTGGAGAACGGACGCTACGGCTCCACCGAGGAAGCCTTCGACGCCTGGAGGGAATATGTGCTGAGCTTCGGCTTCGGGGAGAAGCTGGGAAGCGGCATACCGGCCGAGCTGGGCGGCAACATCCCCACTTCCGCATACTACGACAAGCTCTACGGACGCGGGCGCTGGCGCTTCCAGACCGTGGTCTCGCTCTCGATCGGACAGGGTGAAATCGGCGCCACGCCGCTGCAGATAGCCAACCTTGCGGCCATCATGGCCAACCGGGGCTACTGGTACATCCCCCACCTCGTAAAGGATTCGGAGAACGTCAGCATAGACCCGAAATACAAGGAAAGGCACTACACCCTCGTGGATACCGCCTACTTCGCCACAGCCGTCGAGGGCATGTACAAGGCCGTCAACGGAGGAGGTTCGGCCGGAGGCACAGCCTTCGCCGCGGCGGTGCCCGGGCTGGACGTCTGCGGGAAGACCGGCACCGCCCAGAACCCGCACGGGGAGGACAATTCCGTGTTCATCTGCTTCGCTCCCAAGGACGACCCTAAGATAGCCGTGGCCGCATACGTCGAGAACGCCGGCTTCGGAGCCACCTGGGCGCTTCCGGTCGCCTCGCTGATGCTCGAGAAATACCTCAACGGGGAGATATGCCCGCAGCGGAAATATCTTGAGCGGCGCATGCTCGAAACCAAATTCTTCTGAGACGATGACGGACGGAAGAGGCGCATATTCCTACGACAGAGGGCTCCGGCAGACCATAGACTGGTGGCTGGTGCTGTGCTACGTCGCGCTGGTGCTCATCGGCTGGGTCAGCATCTACGCCTCCGTGCATTCGGCCGAGCCGACATCCATCTTCGACCTCGGCAGCCGCAGCGGGAAGCAGTTCCTGTGGATGATCGTGGTGTTCGTCGTGGACATAGTGATACTCTTCGTCATCAATCCGAAGCTCTGGGAGGTGCTCACGCCACCGGCCTACCTTGCCGTGCTGGTGCTGCTGGTGCTGGTAATCTTCCTGAGCCGCGACGTCAAGGGTTCGCATTCCTGGTTCGAACTGGGGCCTGTGAAATTCCAGCCGGCCGAAGTCTCCAAGATAACCACATCCCTGATGCTCGCCCTGGTCATGGGCCGCCAGGGATTCAGGCTCACCTCGTCCAGGGGTTTCACACAGGTCGCCCTGGTGATAGGGCTGCCCATGCTCGCCATACTCGGGGAGAGCGAGACCGGTTCGGCCCTGGTGTATCTCGGCTACGTCTTCGTGCTGTACCGCGAGGGCCTGTCAGGCTGGTGGATCTTCGCCCTAGCGATGTGCATACTGCTGTTCATCCTCACTCTGACCGCAGGCTGGTGGATCTCGGCCGCCGTGCTGATCGCGGTCTGCACATCATGCTGCCTGCTGTTGCTCAGGCGCGGGTGGAAGACCTCGCTGGCGTTCAAGCGGAAAGTCGTGAGGTGGGCGGTCCTCGGGGCGGCCGCCGGTGCCCTGCTCATATTTGCGACCGGATTCATCTTCGACCATGTGCTCCAGGACCACCAGCGCTCGCGTATAGAAGTGCTGCTGGGGATGAAGGAAGACCCCAGCGGAGTGGGATACAACGTGCGCCAGTCGATGATAGCGATAGGCTCCGGCGGCCTTACGGGAAAGGGGTTTCTCAACGGCACCCAGACCACCTACGGCTTCGTCCCCGAACAGAGCACCGACTTCATCTTCTGCACCATAGGCGAAGAGCACGGCTTCATCGGCTGCTTCGTGGTGATTTTCCTCTATGTGTTCATGATCTGGCGGATAATGCACGATGCCGACAAGAGCCGGGAGGCGTTCACGCGCATCTACGGCAACTGCCTCGCCGCCTGCCTCTTCATGCACCTGTTCATAAACATTGGGATGACCATAGGCCTGATGCCCGTCATAGGGATACCCCTGCCCATGCTGAGCTACGGAGGCTCGTCGCTGCTCGCGTTCTCGGTGCTGATTTTCATCTTCCTCGCGCTCAACCGGCAGGAGAACAAGTATTTCTAATAATGTTGTATATTTGCAATCGCACGCCTTGGTGGTGGAATGGTAGACACGAGGGACTTAAAATCCCTTGGGCAGCAATGTCCGTGTGAGTTCGAGTCTCATCCGAGGCACAGATATGTTCGAAAAGGAAGTATATACCGCCCGGCGCAAGGCCCTGCTGGAAAGGCTTGCGGGAGAAAAGGGCGTAGCCGTCTTCCTCGGCAACGTGGACGCACCGGCTCAGTACAAGGACAACTGCTACAAGTGGAGGCAGGACAGCAACTGGCTCTACTTCTTCGGTATCGATGAACCGCGCTTCGCAGCCACGATTGACCTGGAAAGCGGCGAGGAGACAATCTACGCCGATGATTTCAGCATCGACGACATAATCTGGACCGGCCCCATGCCCTCGGTGAAGACCCAGGCGGAAGCCGTGGGAGTCTGCCGGACAGCCCCCTATTCCGCGCTGAAGGAGGCGGTCAGGGGACGCAAGGTGCATTTCCTTCCGACTTCCCGCTACTACAATGCCATGCTCATGGCCTCGCTGCTCGGACTGGATCCCTCGGAGGTCACAAGTGCGGGAAAGAAAGGCTGCGCAAAAGCCTCCCGCCCCCTCACGGACGCCGTCATAGCGATGCGTCTGGTCAAGGAGGACAGGGAAATCGCGCAGATCGACCACGCATGTGACATAGGCTATGAAATGCACACCGCCGCGCGCAGGGGCATAGTTCCGGGAATAATCGAACAGGAGATAGTCGGCCGCATGGAAGGGGTGACGCTGTCAAAAGGCTGGGGCGTGAGCTTCGCGACCATACTCACGCAGCATGGAGAAATCTTCCACTGCCACAGCCATGAAGGCATCGTGGAGCCGGGCAGGCTCATGGTCATCGACGCCGGGGCGGAGAACAACATGCACTACGCCTCCGACTTCACCAGAACCTACCCGACCTCGGGAAAGTTCAGCGCCATGCAGCGCGACATCTACCAGACCGTGTACGAATGCAACGAACTGGCGTTCGGAATGATAAGGCCGGGCATAGCATACCGTGACGTCCATCTGGCGGTCGCGGAGCATATTCTCGACAATCTCGGACAGCTCGGACTCGTAAACGGCAACCCCTCGGAGCTCGCGGCGGACGGCATCGCCGGACTGTTCATGCCCCACGGGCTCGGACACAACATGGGCCTGGACGTGCACGACATGGAGGACCTCGGAGAAGACCTGGTGGGCTACGACGCCGACCAGAAACGTTCGGAGCAGCTAGGGCTCGGCAGCCTCAGGATGGCACGCCGCCTCATGCCCGGGAACGTGATTACCGACGAACCCGGAATATATTTCATCCCCGACCTCATCAGGCTGTGGAAGCGCGAAGGCACAGACAGGGGATGCGTGAACTACTCAAAACTTGAACCTTACTTCAGCTTCGGAGGGATACGTCTCGAAGATGACGTGCTCGTGACCGCAGACGGCGCCCGCCGCCTCGGAACGAAGCGTCTGCCGATCGCCCCGGACGAGGTCGAAGCAGCAATGTCTAAAGACCAGAATTGAAAATGAAATTACTTGAAGGAAAAGTCGCCCTCATAACGGGCGCATCCAGAGGCATAGGCAAGGCCATTGCCCTCAAGTTCGCAGAAGAAGGAGCCGACATCGCCTACACCGACGTCAAGCTCAGCGACGAGACCACTGCTGAAATCGCAGCCCTCGGCGTCAAGGTGGCAGCCTATACCTCCAACGCGGCGGATTTCGCCGATGTCCACGCCACCGTGGAGAAGGTGCTCGCCGACTTCGGCCGCATAGACATCCTCGTGAACAACGCAGGAATCACCAGGGACGGGCTCATGCTCCGCATGGACGAGGCGCAGTGGGACGCTGTCATCAACGTGAACCTCAAGTCCGCCTATAATTTCATCCACGCCGTGACTCCCGTGATGTCACGCCAGAAAGGAGGCAGCATCATAAACATGTCGTCAGTGGTAGGAGTGAGCGGAAACGCCGGACAGTGCAACTATTCCGCCTCCAAGGCCGGCCTCATAGGTCTCGCGAAGTCAATCGCAAAGGAGATGGGCCCCCGTGGCATACGCGCCAACTGCATCGCCCCCGGCTTCATAGTCTCCGACATGACCAACGCCCTGCCCGAAGCAGTGCGCGAGGCATGGGCAAAGACCATCCCTCTCCGCAGGGGCGGCACCCCCGAAGAAGTCGCAAAGGTCGCGCTCTTCCTCGCCAGCGACCTCTCATCGTATGTAAGCGGACAGGTAATCAACTGCTGCGGTGCGATGAACTGCTAGATGGATTCCCGACTGACCGGACTTGACTTGAAAACTTCGCTCTCGGCTCTTCTGGATCTCGTCCTGCCGAGAGTCTGTGTGGTGTGCGGAAGGACTCTGCTGCCGCAGGAAAGGCACATCTGCCTGAACTGCCTGGCAGACCTCCCCGAAACGCATTTCGCCACGGTCGGCCGCAACCCCATGGCCGACAAGTTCAACGCCCGGATAGCCGGAGACAATTACGAGCCGTATGCATATGCTGCGGCTCTTTTCTATTATAATGCCGATTCGAAATACAGCCGCATCACCCAGGCCCTGAAATACCACCGCGATTTCGGGAGCGGCAGGTTTTTCGCCCGGATGCTGGGGAGCCGCCTGGCCGCCTCGGAGCTTTTCGAGGGCGTGGACCTCGTGGTGCCCGTCCCGCTGCACTGGACGAGGCGCTGGAAGCGGGGCTACAATCAGGCCGAAATCATAGCCACAGAGCTGGCAAAGGCCCTTTCCGCCCCATGCAGGACAGACATTATGCGGCGCGGCAGGAGGACGGGGACGCAGACTAAGCTTTCAGGCGAAGAGAAGGCCGCCAACGTTGCCGGGGCCTTCATGGCCACTGAGAAGGCCAGAGTACTGGCTTCGATGGGGAACATCCGGCACATACTTCTGACGGATGACGTATTCACCTCGGGCGCGACCCTCGGGGAATGCCACAAGGCACTGCGCAAGGTCTTCGGCCCGGCCGTGCGCATCTCCGCCGCAACCCTCGCCTACGCCGGAGAATAAGGAGTGGCTGTTGCAGCCGGATTTGCACTCCTGCCCTCCCCTGATGTCCGCTCCTTCCGTCCGCCTCCTTCTGTCCGCCTCGCGGCTGCAATTGTGCCTCGCAGACGGGAAAAGTCTGCTCGGCATCAATTCAGTCCGCTCGGTCGTAACGGATTTCCAGCAATATCCGGTTCTAGGACCCGGCTGACGACTCGCGCATAACCGGCAACCTGAATCGACCCCGCCGGACGGCCCATATCATCCACGAGCAGGCTTTTCCCGCCTGCGAGGGATGCTTATGGCCGCTGGCGGTAGATGATTGCAAGCCGCAGTTAGATACAAAAAAGCACCTGCAAGGAAATGCAGGCGCTTGGTTTCGAGGGTGGTCCCAGTAGGGCTTGAACCTACGACTCCCTGATTATGAGTCAGGTGCTCTAACCAACTGAGCTATGGGACCTGAAAGGGGCGGTCTTGATACCGCCCGGTATCACACTTTGATTTCTACCTCTACTCCGGAAGGAAGCTCGAGCTTCATCAAGGCGTCCACCGTCTTGGCGTTGGAATCCTCGATATCGAGCAGCCTGCGGTAGGAATCAAGCTCGAACTGCTCGCGTGACTTCTTGTTCACGAAGGTGGAGCGGTTCACTGTGAAGATCTTCTTGTTGGTAGGAAGAGGAATGGGGCCATTCACCTTCGCTCCGGTAGACTTCACGGTCTCAACGATCTTGGACGCTGACTTGTCAACGAGCATATGATCGAAAGACTTGAGTTTAATTCTGATTTTCTGACTCATATCTGATTTTTTTCTATTCGTTAACTATTCGTCCTCGGGTACCTTGTATCCGCTCTTCTCGATGATGTCCTTGGCCATGGTGGCGGGAACCTCGGCGTAGTGGTCGAACGACATGGTGCTGGTCGCGCGTCCTGAAGACAGGGTACGCAGCACAGTAACATAGCCGAACTGCTCCGAAAGCGGAACGAACGCCTTGACGATGCGGGCACCGTTGGCCGTAGAGTCCATTGCAACAATCTGGCCACGACGGCGGTTGAGGTCTCCGACAATCTCACCCATGTACTCCTCGGGGGTAACCACTTCGAGATTCATGATAGGCTCGAGGATTACGGGATGGCACTTGGGGCAGGCGTGGCGGAAAGCCATGCGTGCGGCAAGCTCGAAAGAGAGCTGGTCGGAATCCACAGGGTGGAACGAACCGTCGAGCAGGGTGACCTTGAGCGACTGCACTTCATATCCTGCAAGCACGCCGTTGGCCATTGCTGACTCGAAGCCCTTCTGTACCGCAGGAACGAATTCCTTGGGCACGTTTCCTCCCTTGACCTGGTTGTCGAACTGAAGACCCTGTACTCCTTCGTCGGCAGGTCCGATTTCGACGATGATGTCGGCGAACTTACCGCGGCCGCCGGTCTGCTTCTTGAACACCTCGCGGTGCTGTGTGGTACCGGTGATGGCCTCCTTGTAGTTGACCTGGGGAGCACCCTGGTTGATTTCCACTCCGAACTCGCGGCGCAGACGGTCAACAATGATGTCGAGGTGAAGCTCACCCATGCCGCTGATTACGGTCTGGCCCGTATCATGGTCGGTCTTGACGGTGAAGGTGGGATCCTCCTCCGCGAGCTTGCCGAGGGCGATTCCGAGCTTGTCGAGATCCTTCTGGGTCTTGGGCTCCACGGCGATTCCGATAACGGGATCGGGGAACTCCATTGACTCGAGAGCGAAGTTCTTGCCTTCCGCGCAGATTGTGTCTCCGGTACGGAGATCCTTGAATCCTACAGCGGCGCAGATATCGCCTGCCTCGACGAACTCTATGGGGTTCTGGTGGTTGGAGTGCATCTGATACAGACGTGCGACTCTCTCCTTCTTGCCGGAGCGGGAGTTGAACACGTATGAACCTGCGTCAAGATGACCTGAATAAACTCTCACGTATGCAAGACGGCCCACGAAGGGATCGGTGGCAATCTTGAACACCAGTCCGCAGAAAGGCTCGGCGGCTGAAGGCTTGAGGTCGACTTCCTTGTTCGTGTTGAGGTCGGTGGCCCTGGTATCGCCGATGTCGAGAGGTGAAGGCAGATACCTCATCACAGCGTCAAGAAGGAACTGCACTCCCTTGTTCTTGAATGATGAGCCGCAGCATGCGGGAACAATCTGCATTGCGATGGTACCCTTGCGGAGAGCCGCGATAATCTCGTCTTCGGTGATGGATTCGGGATCCTCGAAATACTTGTCCATGAGGGCATCGTCGCACTCGGCGGCAGCCTCCACGAGCTTGTCCCTCCAGAGAGCGACAGCATCCTTCATATCCTCGGGCACATCCTTGATCTCGTAGTTGACGAGCTCTTCGCCTGAATCGTAGTAGATGGCCTTCTTGGCTATCAGATCCACGATTCCCTGGAACTTCTCCTCGGAACCTATGGGGAGGCAGATGGGCACTGCAGTTGCGCCGAGCTTGGTCTTGATTTCCTCCACGCATGCGAGGAAGTCGGCACCTACGCGGTCCATCTTGTTGACGTATGCAATCTTGGGCACACGATACTTGTCGGCCTGGCGCCACACGGTCTCGGACTGGGGCTGGACACGGCCGACTGCACAGAAGGTAGCTACAGTTCCGTCAAGGACACGGAGAGAACGCTCGACTTCCACGGTGAAATCCACATGGCCCGGAGTATCAATCAGGTTGATCTGATAGGTCTCTCCGTTGTAATGCCAGAACGCAGTCGTGGCGGCCGATGTGATGGTGATACCTCTTTCCTGCTCCTGAACCATCCAGTCCATGGTAGCGGCACCTTCATGAACCTCACCAATCTTGTGGGTCTTTCCGGTGTAGTAGAGGATACGCTCGGAAGTGGTCGTCTTGCCGGCATCGATGTGAGCCATGATGCCGATGTTTCTCGTGTACTTAAGATCTCTTTTTGCCATCTGTCGGAATCAGCTAAAAACGGAAATGTGCGAACGCCTTGTTGGCTTCTGCCATCTTGTGCATGTCCTCCTTGCGCTTGAACGCACCGCCTTCGTTGTTGTAGGCGGCGATAATCTCGGCGCAAAGTTTTTCTGCCATGGAGTGGCCTGAACGCTTGCGGGCGAAGTTGATCATGTTCTTCATCGAGAGCGAAATCTTCCTTTCGGGGCGCAACTCCGTGGGCACCTGGAAGTTGGCACCGCCGATACGGCGTGACTTGACCTCAATCTGAGGGGTCACGTTCTCGAGAGCCTTCCTCCAAATATCGAGAGGAGCCTTGTCAGAATCTTTCATCTTCTCGCCTACCAGATCAATGGCATCGTAAAAAATAGAATACGCGATACTCTTCTTTCCCTGCAACATGAGATTGTTCACGAAACGTGTAACCTGCGTGTCGTGATACTTGGGATCAGGAAGTAGAATCCTCTTCTTAGGCTTTGCTTTTCTCATCTGTTAAAAAAGATTAAAGTTTGTAAACCATCCTTGCGGCAATTACTTCGGCCTCTTAGCTCCGTAGAGAGAGCGGGACTGAGTGCGTCCCTCGACTCCGGCAGTATCCAAAGCGCCCCTGAGGATGTGGTAACGTACACCCGGAAGGTCCTTCACACGGCCTCCGCGAACGAGCACGATTGAGTGCTCCTGGAGGTTGTGGCCCTCGCCGGGAATGTAGGCATTGACCTCTTTTGAGTTGGTGAGACGCACACGGGCAACCTTACGCATCGCTGAGTTAGGTTTCTTGGGGGTCGTGGTATAGACCCTGACGCATACGCCACGCTTCTGAGGACATGCATCCAACGCACGAGATTTTGACTTCACCTCAATAACCTCGCGTCCTTTGCGAACCAATTGTTGAATTGTGGGCATAAATGGTTTTTAATAAAATTATAAAAGCCCCCATAAATTTGGGGGCTGCAAATATACGCAAATTTAAACAATTTGCAAAAGTATTATCTGTAGTTTGCGAATTCTACATCCTTTTCGGCCTTCGCCATGAGCTCGGGGCTGGCTGCGGCGACCTTGTTGAGGTTGCTCGCGACTGCATCGGAATCTCCTTCACGTGCAGCTATGACGGCCCTAAGGTAGTTGGCGCGCGGACAGTCGCAGGTAACGGCGGCCTCGGCCTTGTCAAGGTCTCCGGTCAGGATGTACGCTACGGCCTTCACGTCGCTGTCGGTGTCTGCGAGGGCCTTGACGGCGGCGTCATAGTCGCCCTGGAGAATCTGCACCGCTCCGAGATTGGCCTTGGCGTCCTCGGTGCCCGCCTTGCTGAAGAGCTCCGCCGCAGCAGCATAGTTGCCCTTCTGGAACTCGCATACGCCCTTGGCGTTGGTGACGTCGGCATCGGGGTTCCTGATTGCGGAAAGATAGCCCGCAGCCTCATCGGGCCTGCGGTCCTGGAGCGCGAGCACCGCGAGGTTGAAGTTGGCCCTGTCGGAAGAGAACCTGGTGACGGCCTCCTTATATATCTCGGCCTTGGCGGCATTGTCGCTCACGATGGAAGCCGCGCGGAGCAGAGCCTCCTCGTCGAGGACTTCAATCGCGGAACGGGTGAGCTCGACCAGTTCGGCATCGGAGAAGTTGCGGTAGTCAAGGTCGGCGATGAACCTGGCGCGGCGCAGCTCGGGGAACACGTCCTTGCTGATTTCCTGATATACCTGGGACATGTTGCGGATCTCCCTCTCGCGGACAGCGGGGTCGCTGTACATGGAGAGCACGCGGAGAATCAGGTCCTTGTCCTCGACGTTGGAATTCTCGACAGCTTCCTGGAAGCCTTCCCAGTCCTGTCCTACGCTCTGCACCTGGACATCGCCCGCAGGCAGGCCTCCGGTCACTTTGTCCCATGCCTTCTCGGCGGACTCGGCGCGCCTGTCAGAAAGCTTGGCGTTGAGCTCCTGGCCGCCTTCAGGCGAGGCGTATGAGATGATCTTGGTTCCGGTGACGGTATAGCGGGGGTCTGAAGCCACCTCCTCGAGAGCCGCCTGGAGATCCTTCACGGACTCGGACTTCAGCTCGCTGTTCCTCACCACTGAGGAGTTCACGGTGTAGAGAATCTGGCCCTCGGTGCTCTCGTGGATCACTTCCTGATAGTTGTCCTTCTTGAAGGATACGATTCCGCCGTTGTCGGCGAGCAGCTGGGTGACGTTGCAGCCGTCAGCCACTTTGAGCGCGGGAAGCTCCACCTCGGTGTCCTTATATGAAAGGACGCCGCGAAGCTCGAGATAGGAGGTCTCCATGCCGTCGACATAGTCGAAGCTGACCTTCTCGGTCACGGTGCCGCCGTCGTAAGAAACGACCTCGTAGTTGTCCTTGACCTTCTCGCCCTGATATGTGAAGGTCTCGCCGGCAACCTCTCCGCCTTCATATACGAGCACGGGGGTCACTTCAAGGATGGTCTTGGGATAGAAATACTTCTCGGGATAGACAATCGTGATTTCCGCATCGACCTTATCGCCGACAAGCGTGAGGACTTCAGGCTCGCAGGAAATTTTCACATCCGCTGCGAGAGCCATCTGTTCAGTCCTGGATTTGCCGCAGGAAACGGCCGCAAAGACTATGGCTCCAAATGCAAGAACTTTAAAAACTCTTTTCATATACAAACTTGTTTTATCAAAAGTTTATCGTAAAAACAAAAATAACGAAATTTCCTTAACTTTGCTCTATGGATTCACAAGAACTCCAAAGACTGAAAAACAAATTCGACATCGTCGGCAACGACGCCGGGCTGAACCGTGCGATCGAGACGGCGGTCGCCGTGGCACCCACCGATCTCACCGTGCCGCCGTCGTAAGAAACGACCTCGTAGTTGTCCTTGACCTTCTCGCCCTGATATGTGAAGGTCTCGCCGGCAACCTCTCCGCCTTCATATACGAGCACGGGGGTCACTTCAAGGATGGTCTTGGGATAGAAATACTTCTCGGGATAGACAATCGTGATTTCCGCATCGACCTTATCGCCGACAAGCGTGAGGACTTCAGGCTCGCAGGAAATTTTCACATCCGCTGCGAGAGCCATCTGTTCAGTCCTGGATTTGCCGCAGGAAACGGCCGCAAAGACTATGGCTCCAAATGCAAGAACTTTAAAAACTCTTTTCATATACAAACTTGTTTTATCAAAAGTTTATCGTAAAAACAAAAATAACGAAATTTCCTTAACTTTGCTCTATGGATTCACAAGAACTCCAAAGACTGAAAAACAAATTCGACATCGTCGGCAACGACGCCGGGCTGAACCGTGCGATCGAGACGGCGGTCGCCGTGGCACCCACCGATCTCACCGTGCTGATCACGGGCGAGAGCGGCGTGGGAAAGGAGAACCTGCCGCAGATAATCCACCAGTACAGCCGCCGCAGAACCAGCAAATATCTTGCCGTCAACTGCGGCGCAATCCCCGAGGGAACCATCAACGCAGAACTTTTCGGGCACGAAAAAGGCGCGTTCACCGGAGCCATCGGCGAGCGCAAGGGCTATTTCGAGGAAGCCGACGGCGGCACCCTGTTCCTCGACGAAATCGGGGAGCTCCCCAAGGAGACCCAGGCGCTGCTGCTAAGGGTGCTCCAGGACGGGGAATATATAAAGGTAGGCTCGTCGAAAGTCGAGAAGACCGACGTCAGGGTGGTGGCGGCGACCAACGTGGACCTCGCCTACGCAGTGGCCACCGGCAAGTTCCGCGAGGACCTGTACTACAGGCTCTCCGGCATACAGATAAGCATGCCGGCGCTGCGCGACCGCAACAAGGACGACATCTACCTGCTGTTCCGCAAGTTCTCCTCCGACTTCGCCGAGAAATACGGGCTCTGCAAGGTCAGCCTCAGCCACGAAGCCATCAATATCCTGACCTCCTACCGCTGGCCGGGCAACATAAGGCAGCTGAAGAACATCGCGCAGACCGTGACCGCGCTGGAGTCGAAACCCGTCGGCGCCAGCTCCGAGAGGGTTGAGCTCGGGCCGGAGACCCTGCTGGCCTACATCCCCAAAGAGACAGGCGCGCTCGTGGTTTCGCAGAACAGCGGAGGCGGAAGCTCCCTGTCGGACGATGACAGGCAGCACATCATAAGCGCCATATACATGCTGAAGCAGGAGGTGGACAGGCTGCGCTCCATAGTGGAATCCGAAGACTACGGCCGCAGGGCCGCAGCCGGCAACGCGCCCAGGCTGGTGGAGGCCGGAGACGAATTCCATCCGGTGCAGACAGTCACCGGGGACGTCCGGGAGACGGAGCCCGAACCGGAGCAGATGTCGATAAGGAAGGTCAACGACGACCTGATAGAGAAATGCCTTGCCAAGCACGGCGGAAAGGTCAAGCCCGCCGCCGCCGAGCTGGGAATCTCCGAGCGCACCATCTATAGAAAGCTTGCAGAAAAGAAAAACGGGAAATGATAAGGAGAGCCGCATTGATGCTGGCGGCGTGCGCCGCCCTGGTCCTCGGGACTTCGTCCTGCGGGATATATTCGTTTTCTGGCACGTCGATTCAGCCTGACGTGCACACCATCACAATCAATTATTTCGAATACAGGGCGCTCCAGGTCAATCCGACCCTGAGCAACGACCTCACCGAGGCTCTGCGGCAGCGTTTCCGCCAGATGACCAGCCTGGAGCAGGTGGACATGGACGGCGACCTCGAGATTACCGGAGAAGTCACCGGGTACTCGGTGTCCCCGTCTTCCGTGACCGCCGACGAGGTGGCGGCGCAGAACAGGCTGACGGTGACCGTCAGGGTCAGCTTCATGAACAGGAAATATCCCGAAGATGACTTCGAGGGCTCCACCTTCTCCGGATATGCCGACTACGATTCCACCCAGTCGCTGGACGCCGTGCAGTCGACGCTCTGCGCCGAAATCATAGAAAAGCTGGTGGAGGACATCTTCAACGCAACGGTTGCGCAATGGTAGACTACATCGACATACACAAGCTCACCCTTGAGGAGCTGAGCGGTGTGGTGGACATCTATCCCTGGTACGGCGGCGCCAGGATGGAACTGTGCCGCAGGATGGCCGAGATGGGCGCCCTTTCTGAAAGCCAGATTGCCCGCACCGCCCTGCACGTCTCGTCAAGGCGGATACTGTATGAGCTGGTCAAGGGTAGGAAGAAAACCGACTGCTCCGACAAAGACGCCAGGAGCCTGGCCGAGGCTTACATCGGCAGTCCGACCGCAAAGCCCGGGCACGTGCACGCGGCGGGAGGCGATTATTTCTCCCAGGAGCAGTATGATTCGGTACGCCGCGCCGACGACAGAATCTTCTCGCGCTTTGCAAGCAAGGCGAGGGAGGAAGGCTACACCGACACTGAGGACGACAGATTCATGGATTTCTGCACCGAGACGCTTGCAAAAATCTATCTTGAACAGGATTACACGGAGCAGGCCATCGACATTTATTCCAAGTTAAGTTTGCGTTATCCAGAAAAAAGTGTTTACTTTGCAGCCCTTATTGACGAAATAAAACAAAAAGAACAACAATAAAATGAATGTCTTGTTTATAATCCTGACGGTTGTCATCCTCCTTGCGGCGATTCTGCTCATCATCGTAGTGCTGCTTCAGAACGGCAAGGGCGCAGGCATGGCCAGCAACTTCGTAGCCGGCAACCAGACTCTCGGAGTCCGCCAGACAGCCGACATACTTGAGAAGATCACCTGGGGGCTCGTCGCCTTCATCCTGGTTCTTTCCGTCGCCGCCTCCTTCACCACCGGCCCTGCCGGAGGAGCGGGAATCGACATCACCGACAAGATAGAGAACGTGACGGACAACGCACAGCCGGCCTTCCCTTCAGCTCCCATACAGCAGGAAGCCCCGACCAGCGAAAGCACTCCCACTGAATAAGCAGGACGGCCACTGACAAATTGTCAGTGGAATGTGATTTGAACGACGGTTATCGCCGGCCCGCATTGGACCGGCGATAATTGGTCATATATGGAAAACAAATACGAATTCTTAAGCAAATACGCCATCGACCTCAACGAGGCCGCGGCTAAAGGGAAACTCGACCCCGTGATAGGCAGGGACGAGGAGATAAGGAGAGTCCTGCAGATATTGAGCAGGCGCACAAAGAACAACCCCATCCTGGTCGGCGAACCCGGAGTGGGCAAGACCGCGATTTCCGAGGGTATAGCCCAGAAGATAGTCAACGGGCAGGTGCCCGAGAACCTGAAGAACCGCAAGGTGTTCTCCCTCGACATGGGAGCGCTCATAGCCGGTGCGAAATATCAGGGAGAGTTCGAGGAAAGGCTCAAGGGAGTCGTGAAGGAGGTGGTCGACAGCGACGGACAGATTATCCTGTTCATCGATGAAATACACACCCTGGTGGGTGCCGGCCGTTCCTCCGGCGCCATGGATGCGTCCAACATACTCAAGCCCGCCCTTGCCCGAGGAGAGCTGCGCACGATAGGTTCCACGACCCTCGATGAATACCAGAAATACTTCGAGCAGGACAAGGCCCTGGAGCGCCGTTTCCAGAAGGTGATGGTGGACGAGCCCACCCCCGCAGAATCCATAGCGATACTCAGGGGACTGAAGGAGAAATACGAAAACCACCACAGGGTGAGCATAGAGGATGACGCGCTGATTGCGGCCGTGAACCTGAGCCACCGCTACATCACCAACCGCTTCCTTCCGGACAAGGCCATAGACCTCGTGGACGAGGCCGCGTCGAAGCTGCGCCTGGAGATGAACTCCGTACCCGAGCCCATAGACGAGCTCAACAGCAGGATACGCCAGCTGGAAATCGAGAAGGAGGCCATAAAGCGCGAGGGAACAAGCCTGAAGTCCGAGAAAATCGACATGGAGCTGAAGCAGAGCAAGGAGGAGAGGGACGCCCTTATGAAGCGCTGGGACGAAGAGAAGGGCATAGTCACCGAACTCAACAACCTGCGCCAGAACCTCGAAGACTATAGGCGGGACGCCGCCATCGCCGAACGTGAAGGCAACTACGGCAAGGTAGCGGAAATCCGTTACGGCAAGATGGCCCAGGCCCAGAACCGCATCGACGAGCTCTCCGCAAGGCAGGCGGCCATCAAGAATCCCATCATCACCGAGTCCGTGACCCCCGAGGACATAGCGGAAATCGTCGCCCGCTGGACGGGCATTCCGGTGAACCGTATGCTCGAAAGCGAGAAGGAGAAGTTGCTGCGTATGGAAAGCGCACTGCACAAGAGGGTGGTAGGCCAGGACAAGGCCATCAGCGCCGTATCCGATGCCGTACGCCGCAGCCGCGCGGGGCTTTCCAACGAAAACAGGCCCATCGGCTCCTTCCTCTTCCTCGGAACCACCGGCGTCGGCAAGACGGAGCTCGCAAAGGCGCTCGCGGAGTTCCTGTTCAACGACGAGAGCATGATGACGCGAATCGACATGAGCGAGTATCAGGAGAGCCACACCGTCAGCCGTCTCATCGGCGCGCCCCCGGGATACGTGGGATACGACGAGGGCGGACAGCTGACCGAGGCCGTAAGGCGCAAGCCCTATTCGGTCGTGCTGCTCGACGAGATAGAGAAGGCTCATCCCGACGTGTTCAACATCCTGCTGCAGGTGCTCGATGACGGCCGCCTGACCGACAACAAGGGCCGCACCGTGGACTTCAAGAACACGATACTGATAATGACCTCCAACCTCAAGGAGGAGGAGCTGAGGCTGAGGATGCGGCCCGAGTTCATCAACCGTATCGATGAAATCGTCACCTTCGACCCTCTGACCAAGGATGACATAAGGCAGATCGTGCGGATCCAGATGGACATCCTCAAGAAGAAGCTGGAGGACGAGAATGTGGAGCTGACCTACACCAAGGCGTTCGAGGACGACATGGTGGAGAACGGTTACGACCCTGAATTCGGCGCAAGGCCGGTCAAGAGGCTCATCCAGCGCGAACTCGTCAACCAGCTCGCGAAGGAGATTCTCGAGGGCAGGATACACAAGGACTCCACGATTGTCGTGGACTGCGAGAACGGTCAGACCGTGCTGAGGAACAAATGATTCCGCTTTCTGCGGAAAACTGCAAGGCAAATAATGCCATATCAACGGGGCGACGCCATTTTCGGCGCCGCCTCTGTTTTTTATTGCGGCAGCCTTCGCTACGCCGGCGAAACCAGCTCCGAACAAAGAGCTGATTTTCAACATGTTGCGCTGTTTGCAGGCGAAACGGCGCAACAAGACGGAATTTCTTTGCCGCATTTGTCTATCTTTGCTTCGGAACAAGTCCGGCAAAATGGAAGACAAGTACATACAGCAGTTCGAAGAGATAGTGATACGTCTCGAAAAGGTCGAGAGCCAGAACGACCTGCTGGTCGCGGCGCTGATACTCGTCGCCGTGCTGGTAGTGGCCGCCAGCGTAGCCATTCTGGTCAGGATGAAGCGCAACGGCAAGCGTGACCGTCTGACCAAAGCCCTTCTGACCGGGCACGCGGAGGCCCTGCCGGAATTCACCGACAAGGTGAACGACCTCTCCGGAAGGAGCATCAAGCTCTCGCTCGAACTCTATGAAGACTTCCAGAACGCGATAGACGCCATCAGGAAACAGCAGCACAACAGGCAGGCGGTCATAGTGAACGACGAGCAGTTCGCGGCCGATTATCCTGAAATCGCAAGGAGGAAAAACCTCAGCCCTACCGAAAAACTCGTCGCCGTGCTGACGAAGGAGGGTTTCGATGCAGCTCATATCGCGTTGTTCCTCGGCACTTCCGCAGCGAGCGTCAGGGCCATCAAGTCAAGAACGAAGTCCAAAATGTCAAAGATATGAGAACCTTATTCAAAGTCATTCTGTCTGCCGCAGCGGCCGTTGCGCTGTTCTCCTGCGGCAGGAACGGAGGCCGGGAGGCCAACGCACCGCAGGCAAGCGCATCCCCCGAGTTGCGGGACACCTGCGTAAGCTTCTCCGCCGACAGCTGCGACACCTTCGGGAAATGGCTGTCGAGCAGGCTCAAGACCGATTTCACCGAAGAGGATTTCTATGACGCCGCAGGTGAGCGCCAGTCGAATTTCTCCATAAGCTTCACCATAGACGAAGACGGTGACATGAAGAATATCTACATCAAAGGGACTGACAGCACCGACATTTCCGGATTCTCCCCCGTCCAGAAATTCATAATTGCCACACTAGAGGACGCACCTGGATGGAACCCGGCCGTGTCCGGCGGCGTCAAGGTCAGCACGCCCATGACCGTAGAGGTCCGCATGATGCCCTACGACCTCGCGTATGAGACCATCTACAGCCGCGTGGACAGCCGCAGGATGCCTTACGAAGAAGGCCGTACCTATAATATGGTAAGCTCGATATTCAGATACGGAACCCACAACAACTTCATGAAATGGGTCGCCGAGAATCTCGAATATCCGGAAGAGGCGAAGGCGGACAAAATCGGAGGCAGGGTCTATGTCAGCGGCTTCATCGGTGCCGACGGCCGTTACCGGGGACTCGAAATCCAGCAGGGGCCTTCCAGCACCGACAACGAATATCTCGAAAAGGCGGCTCTGGACGCCCTTGCATCCACACCTCCGGCTGACCCTTACTATGAAAACGGGATGCCTGTCACCGACACCATCTTTTTCGTGGTGCCGATAGTGTTCCAGGCGGACTGAAAGCGACGGAGCCGTGGACGGATACTGCTCGCGCACCGGCTCGGCGACATACTTCAAAAGAGAGCCCCATACAACCTATTGATTAATTTATTATATTTGCCCGTAATGTTCTCTCTGAAGCATAACTCATTCAGTATCGGGGGGGTAAAGAGCAGATAAGCGTCCTTTACCTTCATGATGTCATATTCCGGACGGCACCGTGCATGAACTGCGCGGTGCCGTCCGCGTTTTTTGTCCCCGTCCACCGACCGCAGCGCTGACTATCAATCATCATAACTTAATAACTTATGAACAAAAACAAATTGAACTATGAGGCTCCCGAGGTGGAGATCATGGAAATCATTCCCGAAACAGCGATTCTCACCGCATCCACCGAAGATCCCTACTCGGAGTTCTGGTATTAAAAAGCAAGATCACATGAAACTGCACAGTCTGACCATCATGGCGGGGACGGCGGTATGCCTCTTCGCCGCCTGTTCACGTGAACAGCTCGCCCCGGAACCTCAGGGATGGTACACCATCACCGCAATACGTGAAAGCGGCAGCACCAAGACCAGCGTGGACGAAGACTATTCGCTCAACTGGAATGCCGGAGACGTAATCGGCGTCTTCAACGGAGCAGACCACCACAGGCTCGCCCTTACTGACGGGGACGGCACTCCGACCGCCACCTTCGTACTTGAGGAAGGTCTTGAGGAAGGGGACGTATTCGCCTACTATCCCTACGACGAGGGCACCGACCTTACGGAGGATGGAAAAATCGCCGTAGACCTCGGCGAACAGTCATACGAGTTCGATGCCAAAAGCAAGGACCTCGACAATTTCGGAAAATACTTCTACATGACTGGCAAGGCCACCGCTGAAGCCGGAAGCACCAATGTGAACGTAAGTTTCCGCAACCCCCTCTCAGCCTTCGTATTCAACCTCAGCAACAACGGCGAGGAAAGCCTCACCATCAAGTCCGTGTCGGTAGGGACTGCCGACGACAGCGAAGTCTTCGGCACGGCCGGCACCCTTGACCTGGCAGATCCCGAAGCATCCGAGGCGACAACCATGGCAGCCTCTGCAAGCGCAAGACTGAACAGCGTGGTGCTCGAAGTCAGGGAAGCTATCGATATTCCCGTCGTGGTGTTCCCCTGCGACCTTTCAGGCAAAGAACTCGTGTTCACCGTGACCTATACTGCAGGTGAGGATGCCGAGGAGCAGAAAATCAGCAAGATCCTGGCAGGAAGGAATCTTGCAAGGAACTCTTTTGCGGTGATAAGGCTCGACTTCGGTGAAAATGCAGCTGTCAAGAAGTTGCAGGAGGTTCTCCAGAACGGAGGCACATATGACCTTACATGCAGCATCACCGGCAACTTCACCGTGACGTCCACAGATCCCGTCACCATCAACCTCAACGGCTTCACCATCACCAACGACCCGTCCTCCGAGGGCACCGGCGACACCTTTACCGTCAACCCCGGCAGCTCTCTCACGATAGCGGGCGAGGGCACGGTCGACAACACCAGCCACGGCAAGGCCGCAATCTACAACAACGGCATCGTGACCCTCAACGGCGGAACCTACACCCGCAGCGCCGAGAACTCCAGCTACACTGACAGCGAAGATCCCGACCTCAACTCCTACTACGTCATTCTGAACCACGGAGAGATGACGATAAACGAAGAGGTTAACATAGTTTCATCCGGTACGTATTCATCTTTGATAAACACCGGATATCGCGATTACCTGGCCGAAGACGAAAGATCGGGATATATTGAAGGAAAAGGACAGAAATATCCTCAGTTGACCATTAATGGCGGAACTTTTGAAGGCGGTGTTATCACCATCAAGAACGATCTTAACGGAACTCTTGAAATCAATGGCGGAAACTTCACCAATTCAACAGTAGGTAATATCCAAAATGCCTACATCACGACTATCCATGGAGGGAATTTCAAGCATAAAGCCGGAACCAATCATATTGCAAGCGTTTATGTCGGCGGTGCAGACGCTCCCTACAGCAAAGGAATAACAACAATAAACGGCGGCACATTTGAAGGGGGAACCATCATTGCTCATGGCGATGAAGCCGGAAAAGCCAGCATGATCGTCAATGGAGGTTCCTTCTACTGCAACTTTTCAAACTCGTCCGGAGAATCAGGATATGAGAGCGGAGTAGTTTCAATAAACAATGGATCTTTCACCATCGGAACCTGGGATGTATTGCAATCCATAGCAGGTTTTCTTACAGAAGATGCAAGAATTACCGCCAAGGCGCAAAACGGATTTATGTTTACGGACTGCAAGGAGCCCATCATATTCAACGCGCAGGAAGTAACCTTAGATTTGAACGGAAAAACGTTGACTCTTCCCAGAATAGTGTTCATGGGAGACAAGGCTTCATACACCATCACCGGAGGAACATTGGAAATCGAAGGTGCCGGAAGCGGTCTGGCCATAGAAGGACAGAATTCCGAACTTACATTGGACGGTGTGACGATAAATGCCGGCAAGCTTGAAAACGGAGAAAGCGCGATCACCTGCGGCAACAACGACAAGCCGAATTCGTCCGGCAATGTCCTGACCGTCAAGAATTCAACCATCACTTCCGAACAGACCGGCATCAATCTGCGCAGGGGCCAGACCCTGGTGGTAGAGAACAGCACAATCACTCATAAGTGGTTCGGCATCACACAGAACGGAGTATATCCCGGTTCTTCCGTCACCGTCAAGGGCAATACGCACATCTCAGGATACGCAACCGGCATCTACCTGTCAAACAAAGCCGAAGGTGATAGAAACGTTCTTGTCGTAGATGGCGCCACCATCCAAAGCGAAGAAGGCAGTCCGATTGAAATCAAGAAAACAGATTTGACCGTTACAGGAGCAACTCTTAAATCCGACGCTGATCCTACATACAAGGTCAACGGAGGAGGGGCAGGCGGCAGCGGCTACGGAATAGTGCTGGCCGGATATGTGTCCGGGGAGGCCTACGAAGGCTATTATGACAGAACTGCGCTCATCAATAGCAACAGATTCGAACTCAAGGCAGGAGACGGATATGAGCTGTTCGTCTATGACGGGTCTAATGACCAGGTGCCCGCGAATTGACCATCTTCAGCGACTTTCTGTGACACGGCATCATAAAGGTGCCGTGTTTTTTTTATGTAGTTATTCCAACCTAATCCACAAAATATAGGCAGCCGCCGACCCAATCTGGCACAATTGACAATTCTCGCCGGAGTCAAGGAAGAAAGCGAGTATGGCTGTTGATGCCTGGTTGTCTAATGTAGAACTCGCATATACTGAACAATAATCATATAATTACTTCATCCCCTCCCAACCGAGGGGATTTGTTATTTACGACATAATTCCGTGAGGGGTATATAAAATGAAAAATAGGGAAATTATGGCGTAGGCTGGAGAGCAACGAAATTAAGACAACTTGAATTGTTGATTTACAAAGAATATATGATTATGAGGACAAAGTATTATTTCAATAGGCTGGATTATGGCTAAATGCTAATGCTACACAAGGGAAGCATTGTGCGATATCTACCATTGACAGTGTTAAACACTTTTCAACACCCGATAAACCTATTCCGAAAAGTATTTATCTATAAATCAAATACATACATCAAGTTTAACCTTACAGATATTGTCTTTCAGTGTTAAACATAGTGTAAAACACTCCCCCGAAATCGCCCTCATTTCTCCCGATTTTCGGTCTAGTCGACAAATTTCATGATGAATCATGAGTAAATATTCCCTAGTCGACAAAATTCATGATATTGATGTCAGTAATGACGTGATATGTATTCGTCAATAAGTTTCATCCTGTGCTCCCTTGTAAGTCCGCTGTGGACCCTTACTTTTGACTTGATGTCAGCGAACACCGCCTCCAGTCCGTTGTTCGTGTTCGGTATGACCCTGTCCTTGTAAT
>OHFP01000067.1_pt1 | contig 62889 bp, 39 predicted proteins | sample 1567591 | NCBI WGS metagenome assembly OHFP01 (sample SAMEA3879547, study PRJEB24766) | human gut metagenome | biome: human-associated habitat; feature: feces | place: USA | collected 1985/1987 | reverse complement strand
GGGTTCTGCTGCCTTATGCAAGAAATAAAAAATGGAATTGATAGAACCCACCTTAAGTCGAAGAGTCGGAAAAAAGGGGAGAGAAATTTCTCCAAAAGTCAGGGAAATCGTACCTTTGTCTCGGAAAAAAATATCTCCCTAATAAAAAGTTACAATTATGGTAAACTACAAAGATTTAGGTTTGGTGAACACCCGCGAAATGTTCAAGCGCGCCATCGAAGGCGGCTACGCAATTCCTGCATTTAACTTCAACAACATGGAGCAACTGCAGGCCATCATTCAAGCCTCTTGCGAGAAGAAGAGCCCCGTGATTCTTCAGGTCTCCAAGGGTGCCCGCCAGTACGCCAACCAGACGCTGCTGCGCTACATGGCTGAGGGTGCCGTCCAGTACGCTAAGGAGCTGGGCTGCAACCATCCCGAAATCGTGCTCCACTTGGACCACGGCGATTCTTTCGAGCTCTGCAAGTCCTGCGTCGACATGGGCTTCAGCTCTGTAATGATCGACGGTTCCGCACTCCCCTACGACGAGAACGTAGCGCTGACGAAGAAGGTCGTTGACTACGCTCACCAGTTCGACGTAACCGTTGAAGGTGAACTCGGCGTATTGGCCGGTGTAGAAGACGAGGTAGCTCACGAAGAGTCTCACTACACGAAACCCGAAGAGGTAGTTGACTTCGTTACGAAGACGGGCGTAGACAGCCTCGCCATCTCGATCGGTACTTCTCACGGCGCTTACAAGTTCAAGCCCGAGCAGTGCACGCGCGACCCGAAGACGGGCCGTCTGATTCCGCCTCCTTTGGCTTTCGACGTGCTCGACGCCATCATGGTCAAGCTCCCGGGCTTCCCCATCGTACTCCACGGTTCGTCCAGCGTTCCCCAGGAAGAGGTCGACACCATCAACAAGTACGGCGGCAAGCTGCCTGACGCTGTCGGCATTCCCGAAGACCAGCTCCGCAAGGCCGCTAAGAGCGCTGTCTGCAAGATTAACATCGACTCCGACTCCCGTCTGGCCATGACGGCTGCCGTTCGTCGTGTCTTCGCTGAGAAACCGGGTGAATTCGACCCGCGTAAGTACCTCGGCCCGGCTCGTGAGGAAATGAAGAAGCTCTATGAGCACAAGATTGTCGACGTACTGGGTTCTGAGAACAAGCTCGCTCAGCTCGACTAATCGGACAAGGTCTGAAGAAACATTCAGCCGCCGCATTCCGCTTGGGATGCGGCGGCTTCTTTTTATCGCCAAGCCACGAAAAAGGCCGCCCGGCGCACTGGCGGCAACCGGACGGCCCGAAGCGACTGGACGACTACGGCTCAGCGGGCCAGGTAGTCCATCACGTTTTTCTCGATACGGGCGGCCAAGTCCTCGTGGTCCGCGCGGACGAAGGTCTCACCCGTGATGTGCTCGTACAGTTCAATGTAGCGCTCGGATATGCTGGCTACGATTTCGGGCGTCATCTCGGGCACCTGCTGCCCTTCCTTGCCCTGGAAGCCGTTGCTCATCAGCCACTCGCGTACAAACTCTTTCGACAATTGGCGTTGCGGCTCTCCCTTGGCAAAGCGCTCCTCGTAGCCTTCGCTGTAAAAGTAGCGGCTGGAATCGGGCGTGTGAATCTCGTCCATAAGGTAAATCGTACCGTCGTGCTTACCGAATTCATACTTCGTATCCACCAGAATCAGTCCGCGCTTGGCCGCAATCTCCGTGCCGCGGCGGAAGAGGGCGAGGGTGTACTTCTCAAGCACCGCATACTCTTCGGGGGTAGCCAGACCGCGGGCCAGGATTTCCTCCTTCGAGATGTCGGCGTCGTGTTCGCCGATTTCGGCCTTCGTCGTCGGGGTGATGATGGGCTCGGGGAATCGCTCGTTCTCGCGCATCCCGTCGGGCAGCTTCACGCCGCAGATTTCGCGCACGCCCTTCTGGTAGGCGCGCCACGCGCTGCCGCACAAATAGCCGCGCACTATCATCTCGACCGGGAAGCCCTCGCACATGACGCCGACGGTTACCATGGGGTCGGGCGTGGCCTGTTTCCAGTTCGGGCAGATGTCTGTCGTCGCGTCGAGGAACTGGGCGGCAATCTGGTTCAATACCTGCCCTTTGTACGGGATGCCCTCGGGGAGAATTACGTCAAAGGCCGAGATGCGGTCGGTCGCTACCATGACCAGACGGTCGCCAAGGTTATACACGTCGCGGACTTTGCCGTGATACACGCTCTGCTGTCCGGGAAAGTGAAAATCAGTTTTCGTTAATGCACTCATTGCTCTGTATTTTATGAATTGCGGATAAATCGTTTGCTTTGCGGGCTTCGGCGTCACGCTCATAGGCCTCCACGATACGGGTCACGAGCTTGTGGCGCACGATGTCACTCTTTTCCATTTCGATAAAAGCGATGCCGGGAATGCCGCGCAGGATGCGCTGCGCCTCGAGCAGGCCCGAGCGCTGCGAGGCCGGCAAGTCGATTTGCGTGCGGTCGCCCGTGACAATCATTTTCGTATTCCAGCCCATGCGGGTCAGGAACATCTTGATCTGGGCCGAGGTGGTGTTCTGCGCTTCGTCCAGGATGACGACCGCGTCGCTCAGCGTGCGGCCGCGCATGAAAGCCAGCGGGGCTATCTGGATAACGTTCGTCTCCATGTACTCCTGGAGCTTGGCGGCCGGAATCATTTCCTGCAAGGCGTCGTATAGGGGTTGCAGGTAAGGGTCTATTTTCTCCTTCATGTCGCCAGGGAGAAATCCCAACTTCTCACCGGCCTCGACGGCGGGGCGGCTCAGAATGATGCGCTTCACTTCCTTCGCCTTGAGCGCCCGTACGGCCAGGGCGATGGCCGTATAAGTCTTGCCCGAACCGGCCGGGCCCACGGCGAAGAGCATGTCGTTCTCGCGGTAGGCCATGACGAGGCGGCGCTGGTTCTCGCTTCGCGCCGTGATGGGCTTGCCGCCCACGCTGTAGACGATGACGTCGTGCGTCGCCTCGCCCTTTCCGGGGCGGTGCGCCACGATGTCCACGAGCTGCTCCTCGGTGAGTTGATTGAACTTGGCGCAGTGCTGCTCCAAAACATGAAAAGTCTTGTCAAAATCGGCCATTTCGTCCTCGTCCCCCATCACTTTCAACACATTGCCCCGCCCTATGATGCGCAACTTGGGGCACAGCGAGCGCAGCAGGCGCAGATTGGCATTGTTTACGCCAAAAAACACAACAGGGTCAGCCTCTTCCAGTACGAAATGTTTCTCTATCATTCAATCATTTTAATGGATTCCCGTCCACGCTATTCCTGGACTTATGGAATGCAAAATTAATCAATTCGCGGAAAAGGAGCCGATTTTTTTGTACTTTTGTAATCGCGATTTATGCGCCGCCCGCTACGCCGGCGCCTGCCCTTACCTCCCATGACAAAAAGTTTCCGTTTCCACATTCCCCGCCGCAAGTGGCACCTCGCCGCGCTGCTTCCGCTACTCGTCGCCCTACTCATCGCGCTGCTCTGGCCGAAAGGCTGCGTCAGGCAACTCGTCCAGGAACGCCGCGAACGGCGCGCGCTGGCCGTAGACACGGTGCTGGCCCACAGCCGCAAGGTGGACGCCCACTTTGCCCGGCCCAGGCGCCCGCTGCAACTGTACGACGCGGAGGGGAAACGTATCCGGAGAAAAATCAAGGGCGTAGACAATTACCGGACGGCCTTTCCCGACCTGAACGACGTACAGCTGGCCACCGCCAGCCGACTGGGCATACCGTTCGTGGCCGACCGCAACGAGGCGCAACACCACATGCACGACCTGGTCTACATAGGCGACAATCCCTACTTCCGGGTGGAACGCCTCTCCCACTCCATTCCCTACCTCGTGCCGCGGGCCGAGCGGCTGCTCACCGAGATAGCCCGCAACTTCATCGACTCGCTGCAGTCCAAGGGCCTGCCTTTCTACAAGCTGGTCGTCACTTCGGTGCTCCGCACGCGTGAGGACGTCGACCGCCTGCGCCGGGTCAACGGAAATGCCTCTGAGAACAGTTGTCACCAGTACGGGACGACGTTCGACATTTGCTACAACAGCTTCTACCGCGTCTACGATCCGGACGACAGCACGAAGCGGCAGGTCTGGTCGGGCAATCTGAAGGCCGTCCTGGCCGAGGTCCTGGCGGACCAGCGGCGGCTGGGAACCTGCTACGTCCGTTACGAGTCTTTCCAATCGTGTTTCCACATCACGGCCCGCTGACCGCCGTCGGCCGTCCCCGGACCGCACGGCCCGGGGCTCCGTAGCCCGACACCCGGCCCGAAGTTTCCTTCCATCCAGCTTACGCTCTCCGACTCGACAAGGAGAAACGAATCGCGGCGGCCCGGTTGAAAGTTCAACCGGGCCGCCGCGATTTCTGTCCGACACAGGCGCCGGAATCAGGGCAACAGTTTCTCGAGACACGGGGCCTATTCCCGTAAAAACGGGGCTAAGGCCCGTAACGACAGTCCTTAGCCCCGTAAATGGCGTCCCGTCCGCGCGACCCGCGGCCAGGGGAACGCAGGGGGTCAACGTACCGGGAGCGAATCGGCCCTGTGCGGCCGGGACGCGCGGCCCGGTTCGGCATTTTCCCCGGCGGCTCCTTCGGGCGGCGTGCCTTCCTCCTCCCCGTCGCGCGACAGGGCGTCCAGGTCCAGTTCGTAGAGCGCATTGCCGTTCTCGTCGTAGAGCACGCTGTCCAGAACGAACGAGTCAGGCTTCTCTACGGGCGGATTGTACACGCGTTCATACGTGCTGGGGTCTATGTCCTCGGGAGGCAAACCGTAACGCTTCAAGTATCGCGGGGCCAGCTTGGGGTCGTCCAGCACCTTATGGATGAAGAGCCCGAATATGGGGAGCGCGGTACGGCTACCCTGCCCCAAGCGACCGGAACGGAAGTGGATGCTGCGGTACTCACCGCCGATCCAAGCCCCACCGACCAGCGCGGGCGTCACCCCGATGAACCAGGCGTCGGAATGATTGTTCGACGTGCCGGTCTTACCGCCAAAATCTATTTTCCCATTGAACGTACCGATATACTTGGCGGCTCCGAGCGCCTGCGACGTTCCGCCGGCATCGCGCACGCCGGCCTCGAGCAACTTCTGCATATAGAAGGCGGATCGGCGGTCGAGCACGCGCTTCTCCACCGGTTCGGCTTCGTAGACAACGTTGCCGTTGCGGTCCTCGATGCGGGAGACGAGGACGGGCTCCACGTGAACGCCGTCGTTGGCCACGGTGCTGTACGCGTTGACCATTTCCAGAAGATTGACATCGCTGGACCCGAGCGCGAGGGACGGCGTAGCGTTCAGGGGCGACTGGATGCCCATGTCGTGGGCCGTGGTCACGACGTTGTCAATGCCGACCTCCTGCCCCAGCTTGACGGCAATCGTGTTGACACTCTGGGCAAACGCCGAGCGCAACGGCAGGTTGGCGTTCGAGAAGTGGCCGTTGGCGTTGTGGGGCTGCCATACGGTGGTCGTGTCGCGTTTGGCGTCGTAGACTTCCATGCGGATGTACGAGTCTGTCAGGCGGGCGTCGCTCGGCGTCCAGCCCTGCTTCATCGCCGTGGCGTAAACGAAGAGCTTGAACGTAGACCCGGGCTGGCGCATGGCTTTCACCTTGTCGTACTTCCAGGTCTTGAAGTCCACATCGCCGACGTAGGCTTTCACGGCACCGGTCGACGGCTCCATAGCGACAAAGCCGGCGTGCATGAAGCGTACCATGTAGCGGATGGAGTCGAGGGTGCTGATGTTCTCGGTGTGTCCGCCGTCGTAGTCGAACAGTTTCACGGGATGCGGCTGGTTCATGTAGGACCAGACCGAATCGGGCTGTCCGGGGAAGCGCGCTTCGAGCATTTTGTAATAGTCCGTCGTGCGGGCGATGTTCTCGATGAAGTTGGGAATCACATTACCGCGCTCGTCGCGCCATGGGTCACCCAGGCCGCGCCAGTGGTTGTCGAAGTTCTCCTGCACCTGACGCATCTGCTCGACCATAGCCTCCTCGGCGTAGCGCTGCATGCGACTGTCGAGGGTGGTATAGATTTTCAGTCCGTCGGTATAGGGATCAAGGTCGGGGCAATATTCTTCGATGTAGTCGGCCACGGCCTGTCGGAAATAGAGGGCTTTCCCGTCGTAGGCGCTCTCCACGTTGAAGTTCAGCACAATGGGGAGTTTCTTCAGCGAGTCGAGCTCGGCCTTCGTGGCAATGCAGGGCGTGCCGAAGTTCTTGGCCAGTTCGTCGCGCTGGTAGTACATCTTCTCCAGCACCAGGTTGCGGCGGCGCAGGCTGTTGTCGGGATTGATGCGGGGATTATACGTGGACGTGGCTTTCAGCAGGCCCACGAGCACGGCGGCCTCTTCTGTTTTCAACTCGGCCGGACGCTTGTTGAAGTAGGTCTTGGCGGCGGTCTTGATGCCGTAGGCGTTGGAGCCGAAGTCTACGGTGTTGGCGTACATGTTCAGGATGCTGTCCTTCTCGTTGCGCATCTCCAGCTCGACGGCTATGACCATTTCCTTCGTCTTCATAATCAGGATGCCGCAACCGGGTATCTTGCCGACAAGCCCCGTACCGTAGGCCTTATTGGTACGGATGCGGAACATGTTTTTCACGAGCTGCTGCGTGATGGTCGAGGCGCCGCGGGCATGGCCCCGCACGGCGTCCTTCGCGGCAGCCAGCAAACCGGTGAAGTCGATACCGTGGTGCTCGAAGAAACGCTCGTCCTCGGTAGCGACAAGGGCCTGGAAAAAGGCGGGAGTGATAGAGTCGTAAGGAACGGACTGGCGGTTTTCGTCAAAAAACTTGCCCAGCTCAACGCTATCGGCGGAGTAGATGACAGAGGCTTCGGGGTTCTGCGGGTGCATAATCTCGTAAGCCGAGGGCGACTTGCCGAAAAGCCAGAACAGGTTGACCATGACGGCAAACACGTAGAAAATAATCAGGCCGATAAAGGTCAGCAGTACGTAGAATAACTTTTTCCACCAGGGGGCATGCCGATAAAGCCCGACATAACCCCGCCACAAGCGGCGGAGTAAGCGTCCGATTTTGGCAAGAAACCAGACAATCCATCCCCATATACCCCGGGACTTTTTCCTATTGTTTTTTTCCATTTTGGGAGAAATCTGTCGGGCAAAGATACGGATTTAGGCCCGCGCCTCCGACCTATTTTGTATAAAATATCTTATTTCTTCGTACTGGGAAGGGTGGAACCAACGCACGTCCTCATCCTTTTTGAACCAGGTTATTTGCTTCTTGGCATAGACCCTGGTGTTGCGGCGAATCTTCTCCAGCGCCTGCTCAAGAGGCCAGTCGCCGTCGAGATAGCGGAACAATTCCTTGTAACCCACCGTATTGAGCGAATTGCAGTCCCGATAAGGCAAGACGCGACGCGCCTCCTCGAGCCAGCCCGCCGCCATCATGTCGTCCACGCGCCGGTTGATGCGGTCGAAGAGCTCGGGGCGCTCGCGCTGAAGTCCGACCTTGACAATCCGGAAAGGGCGCGACTTGGCCTGCTGCGTACGGAAGGACGTATAGGTCCGGCCGGACATGTGACAAATCTCGAGCGCGTGGACCACGCGCTTGGGGTTCTTCAGGTCGCACGTAGCGGCGTAGGCGGGGTCGAGCGCTTTCAGCTCGGCGACCAAGGGGTCCAGGCCTTCACGCTGGTAGCGCTCCCTCATCCAGGTACGCGTGGCAGGGTCGACCGTAGGAATGTCGTCAATCCCCTTACAGACGGCATCCAGGTAGAGCATCGCGCCACCGCTGAGCAATACGACGTCGCGCTCCTGGAACAGGCGGGACAACAGGCGCATCACTTCTTCCTCGTAGCGGGCGGCGCTGTAGTATTCCTCGAGCCCGAGCAAGCCGACGAAATAATGGGGCACGCGCCGCTGCTCCTCGGGCGTAGGGGCGGCGGTCCCTATGGGAATGTCGCGATAAATCTGCCGCGAATCGGCATTGATTATGGGCGTAGCGAAGGCCTCGGCCAGGCGAAGGCTGAGCGCTGTCTTCCCGACGCCGGTCGGACCTAAAAGAACGACGAGAGTTTTCATGCTGTCTGATGGGATTAGCCTCCTCTTCCCTCCGCGTTGGAAAAAGAAAATGTTGAAAGCCGCAACGCGGTCCAGCCCCGTCGCGACTTTCAACATCGTTATTTGCGTGACGCAGCCACGTCCGTTCCAACGTTCTGGGCGAGTGCTGCTTAATAGGAATTGCCGTCGCTGATTTCGTAGCCCTCGGGGTCGAAATCCTCGCTGTCGAAGTTTTCGTCGCCGTAGAAATCAGCGGCGTCCAGGCCGTCGAGCCCGTCGTTGCCCTTGTTGCCTGCGGGCGACACAGTCGGGGTGGACAGGTCGATCTGCTCAATCTGAACCGGCGGATTGCCTTTGGCGCGGACCACGGCCGGGTAGTCCAGATGCTCGCCGGGAATCAGCTCCTTCACCTCGAGATAGAAGACGCGCTCGGCGAAGGGGTCGAAGACGTACTCCATTTTCTGGCCCTCGTCTTCTATGAAGTCGCTCAACACGGCGTCGGCCATGGTGTAGAGGTCCTCGTCCGCCTGCCCGGCATCGGCCATGTCTTCCCGCGTAATCTGTTGGCCGCGCTCCCACTCGTCGTCGCAGATATAGAAGGACGTCATCTGGTCGTCCGGATAGTTGCAGGCTTGCAAGATGATGCGGTTCAGGTCGAGGAAAGTGGCATCGCTGTCGATTTTGATTTCGCGGAGGAAACCGTCGACCTCGTCGGATATGAATTTAATCTTGAATAGCATGAGAGGCAATTATTTAATGATTCCGCGCTTGGAGCTGTGTACGAATTCCAGGATATACTCGATTTCCTTGCTCATGGGCACTTCCGCCCGAATCTGGGCGAAGCACTCCTCGCGCAGCTTTCCGCGCTGGTAGAGTATGCGGTAGGCGTTGTGGATGTTTTCGATGAGTTCGGGAGAGAAGCCGCGGCGACGCAGGCCTACGAGATTGAGGCCGCAGTAAGCCACGGGCTCGCGTGCCGCCAAAGTGAACGGCGGAATGTCCTGACTGGTGCGGGTGCCGCCGCCGACCATGACGTAGCTGCCGATACGGCAGAACTGGTGAATCAATACGTTGGCACTGATGATGGCAAAGTCGTCGACAACGACCTCACCGGCCACTTTCGTCGAGTTACCGATGACGCACCCGTTGCCTATGCAGACGTCGTGCGCCACGTGCATGCCCTCCATCAGCAGGTTGTTGCTCCCCACGATGGTACGCCCCTTGGCCGCCGTGCCTCGGTTGATGGTCACGTTCTCCCGGATGGTATTGTTGTCGCCTACTTCGGCGGTCGTCTCCTCGCCGTGGAATTTCAAGTCCTGCGGGATGGCGCTGATCACGGCGCCGGGGAAGAAGATATTCCCCTTACCGATACGGGCGCCGTAAAGCACGGTGACGCTATTCATCAAGACATTGTTGGCACCAATCTCGACATTCTTGTCAATATAACAGAAGGGGCCAATCTCGCACCCGTCGCCGATGACGGCGTCAGGGTGGACAAAGGCCAGGGGACTTATGTTGCTGCTCATGATTACAGTTTTTTTGACTATTTGTTCTTAACTATCTGCGCCGTAAACGTAGCCTCGAAGGCCACCTTCTCGCCCACGAAGGCGAAGCCGTGCATGGAGGAGATGCCGTGCCGGATGGGGGCGAGCAGCTCTACCTTGAAGATGAGCGTATCGCCGGGGACGACTTTACGGCGAAACTTCACGTCGTCAATCCGAAGGAAATACGTGCTCCAGCGCTCGGGCTCGTCCACCGAATTGAGTACGAGCAAACCGCCGGCCTGTGCCATCGCCTCGATTTGCAGTACGCCGGGCATGACGGGCTCCTGGGGGAAGTGTCCCTGGAAGAATTCCTCGTTGGCGGTAACGTTTTTGATGGCGACGATGTAGTTCGAGCCGGTCTCGACCACCTTGTCGACGAGCTGCATGGGGTAACGGTGCGGCAGGAGTTCGCGGATGCGGTTCACGTCCATCAGCGGCGCTTCGTTGGGATCGTAGCTCGGCGCCTGTATCTCGTGCTGGCGGATTTCACGGCGCATCTGGCGGGCGAATTGGTTGTTGATGGTGTGGCCCGGGCGCGTGGCGATGATGCGTCCCTTTATGGGCCGGCCGATGAGAGCCATGTCGCCAATGATGTCGAGCAGTTTGTGACGGGCCGGTTCGTTACGCCACGTCAGCGGCTGGTCGTTCAGGTAGCCCAGCTTCGTAGCGTCCTTGTGTTCCACGCCCATGTAGTCGGCCAGCTTGTCCAGGTTCTCCTGCGAAATCTGCCGTTCGTAAATCACGATGGCGTTGTCCAGGTCGCCGCCGCGGATGAGGCCGGCCTTGAGCAACTGCTCGATTTCACGCACGAATACGAACGTGCGCGCCGAGGCTATTTCGGCAGCGAAGTCCTCCATGTGGTCGAGCGTGGCAAACTGACTGCTAAGGATTTCGGAGTCGAAGGAAATCATTGCCGTGATAGAGAACTGCTCGTCGGGCAGTATGATGATGGACGAGCCGGTCTTTTCGTCGTAGGCCTCTATCTTTTTCTTTATCACGTAGAAATCTTTCGGGGCGTTCTGCTCCTCGATGCCTACGCGGCGGATGTTTTCCACATAGATTTTCGCACTGCCGTCGAGGATGGGAAACTCGGGTCCGTTCACCTGAATCAGGCAGTTGTCGATGCCCATTGCGTAGAGAGCGGCCATGCCGTGCTCGATGGTGCTGCAGCGGACGTCGCCTTTGGCTACGACCGTACCGCGCGACGTGTCGACCACATTTTCGGCAATCGCTTCGATTACCGGCTGATTGGGCAAATCGATTCGTTGTATCTTGTAACCGTGGTTTTCGGGAGCAGGGTTGAAGGTTACGGTCAAGCTCAACCCTGTATGTAGTCCTTTGCCAAACAACGAGAAGCTACCTCCCAGTGTCTTCTGCTTGGACATATTGTTTTCCATTTATTTGTTTAACTCTTTCCTAAGTTCTGCCAACTCTTCCTTCATGCGAAGATAATCGGCGTACATCTCCGGCAAATGCTTGAACGCCACACTGGCACGGGCGAAAAGCTTCGCATCGATGGCCGGCGAGCCCTGCACCGTCACGTTGCCCTTGCGGATGCTGCCGGCAATACCGGCCTGCGCGCCGCTGTACGTGCGGTCACCGATGACGGCGTGGCCGGCTATGCCGACCTGACCGCCGAACATGCACCAGCTGCCTATCTTTGTGGAACCGGCCACGCCGACTTGCGCGGACATCACGGTGTGCTCGCCCACGTCGCAGTTGTGCGCCACCTGTACGAGGTTGTCCAACTTGACGCCGCGACGGACGTAGGTGGAGCCCATCGTCGAACGGTCCACGCACGTGTTGGCCCCGATTTCGATGTCGTCTTCCAAAGTCACGATACCGATTTGCGGTATCTTCTCATATCCCTGCGCCGTGGGAGCAAAGCCGAAGCCGTCCGCCCCGATGACGCAGCCGCTGTGAAGGATTACGCGGTTACCGATCACGCAATCGTGATAGACCGACACGCCGGGATAGAACAGGCAGTCCTCCCCCACCTTGGCGCGCGCTTCGATCACCACGTGCGGATAAATCTGCGTACCCTTGCCCACGTGAACCTCGTCGCCGATGTAGGCGAACGGGCCGACGTAGCAGTCCTCGCCCACTACGGCCGTCGGCGAAATGAACGCCAGCGGATGGATGCCCTTCCGCTTGCCGTGCGCCTGCTCGTAGAATTCCAACAAGCGGGCCACGGCTTCGTAGGCATCGTCGACCCGGATCATCGTGGCCGGCACAGGCTGGGAAGGCCGGAAGTCACGATTTACCAGTACGATGGAAGAATGTGTCTGATATATATAGTGTTCGTAAAGCGGATTGGCCAGGAAAGAGATGGCGCCTTCTACGCCTTCTTCGATCTTGGCAAAGGTATGCACCGACGCGTCCGGATTTCCGTCCACCTCGCCGTGTAACAGGTCCGCAATTTGCCTTGCCGAAAATTTCATTCTTTTGTTTTACTTGTTTATTGGGCAAATATCGCAAAAATAAACGATATGACCGCAATATAGCGGACAAATTTCGCCACGCCGCGCTGCTTTCTGCTTAACGGGCGATTAAATAACGACGGTGCGTCAACAAGGCGGTTGCCAAATGGCGGTTTTCGCCGAAACGAAGGGGCCGGCATAGCCCGGCCGCCGGGCAGCGCCGGCCGGAGCGGAAGAATGCCGGCCGACAGCACCTGCGGTCGGGCAGACAGGGGCCACAGCGTCGCAGCCCTGCGGCTCCTTCCCCGGCAAAGCGTCGCGGGCAAGCCCTTTGCCCACCGACTGGCAGGCCGCGGGAAGCCGGGTGCGCGCCGAACGGGAACTGACGCGACAGGCGGAAAGTGCCTGCGCCGCAAAACGCGGTCCGTGACGCGCGACACTGGCCTTAGCCCCGTAAAAACTGGGCTAAGGCCAGTTTTTACGGGGCTAAGGGAAGGATTTGGCGGACAAGGGGGCCGGCGGAAAAGCTAAGGCGACGGCCGCCGGCGGAACAGCAAGCGGCGGACTGCCTATGGCCGGAAAGGAGGGCGAAAATTCAGGGCGCGCGGAAATTCAGCCCCTGTGCCTCGACGAACAAGGATCTACGAAAGACATCCGGACCATAGACTTCGGTCCCGTTACCACGCGACGTTGCGGCGTAGGACAACGCCCCCGGGAAACGGAACGTGCCCCATTTTCCGAAACCGGTCCGGCACCGCACCAAAGGCGAGCCGCGAATCCATACGGGAGCCAAAGTCTACCCCCAACCCGACAGCGGCGCGACCTAAGGACGGAGCCGGCAACCGTCGGCCGCGAAAACGGCCAAGCGGTGGCGGCATTCGCCGAACCGTCGGACGGCCCAGGAACAGTAAGCGGCAAGATGCAGCCGGAGGGGACGGACGATTTTCCAGGCAACAACCCGGCACGAAGCCGCCGAAGCGTTGTCCTCGCCCGAACAGGACAACCCCGCCCCGGCTCCGCGAAAAAAGGGAAATGACCTCGCCGCCATGAGCCCTGAACCACGTAACGGCGCGCCCGGGAAAAGAACTTACAAGCGACGAAAAATGTCCGGGAAACTTAGAGAACCGACTTCTCCGACTTCTGCGAAAAAAAGTAGATACGCAGGAACCGGAACGCGCGAAAGACAAAATGGGGACCAATATAAGGGCCGGAGGACGTCCGTCCCTTCGCCAGCCGCCTGCAACTCCGAAAACAAAGACGCAAGGATTCAGCCTTCCACGCGTCAATGCGGGAAAAAACGAGCCGCCGCAACCGCCCGGAACGGAAATACGGACCGAAAAAATTTCATCGGGGAAACAACTGCGACGCACTGCCCCACCGACAATCGCCCCCGGCCGCAGGCACGAGGCTCCTGGGCGCATCGCCCGCCGGACAGACACAAAAACGGAGGAACCTCCACTGGGAAGTTCCTCCGCCAATTATTGAAGACCGAGAATTACTCGTAGATAGGATTCTTCAAGTACCAGTTGTCCATGTTGAGCAACTTGGTATAGAGCGAACTGTTGAACACGTTCGGTTCCTCATAGGGAGCCAGATCAACACTACGACGGGCAATCATCCATGCGAACCACTGCGTACCGTAACCGGCAGGCAATTCACCATAAATATCGTTGTTCTTATGGCGGGCCATACGCAACAGGTCGAAGTAACGGAAGCCTTCAAACGCAGACTCGAGAGCCATTTCGTCGGCAATCAAGGTCTCGACGGCATTAATCTGCAAGCCAAGGTCCTCGGGCACCTTCGGATCGTCGGGGTCGGAAACGGGCCAGTTCTCGTGGTCGTCGCCCTCTTCACCTTCTTCACCTTCACCTTCGCCGGTTTCAGCCTCGTCGGCCAACAGCTTGGAAGCAAAGGCCTGTACGCTGGGCAGGTTGCCGGCACGCTGGGCCTCGTCGAGCATACGCTGGGCAACCAACGGATCGTAGTCGTAAAGCGTGTCGTAGTCGGACGTGGTACCGCAGCCCGCTTCGTGAATACCCATATTTACCCAATAGGTCTGCGAGAAGTCAAGGAACTCGGGATGAGCCTCGGCACGGCGGAGCTCGTCTACGTCAATGTAGTTGCAGCCGTCGGTAACGGGAACCGTGTAAGGAATGACCTTACCCGTCTGCGTTGCGTCGTCCCACTGGATGGAGTCCAGACGGACAGTCGGCATTTCGTCGTAGTTCAGACCATTGCGCAGGATGGCAAAAGCGTGGCGCGGGAAACCGGCGCGGTTGATGGCCTCGGCAAAGCGCAGCATGACATGACGCATGCGGTAAACGGGGACTACATAGCTGAACGAGAAGCTGTTCACATCCAACGTGAAGGCTGTGGAACGCATACCGGTCGAAACCTGCTTGCTGACAAAGTACAGGCGGCCTATATCGGTCTGAACTTCGCTAATGGTACCGCTCTGACGGCCATCGCCCACGTTCTCAAGATAATCGACGCCCGTAATGCGGTTGTCGTCGCCATACTCGGGATCAATCTGCAACTGGGCACGGCTCAGGTTCATGTACTTCTGCGAAGGACCGACCTGACGATTGCGGTAGTTGGCCGTCACGGAGACAGAACCGCTCGACGTAGCCGTCTCGTTGCCGCTGTCGTCCGTGCTACCCGTCGTAGAACTCGTAGAGGAGGGGTCGAAACCGTAGATTTGCTGGATGCGCGTCAGCACCTGACCGAAGCTGGAGTTGGCGGCAGACGGGATGAGCGTCTGGTTCTCGGCATCGGAAGTGGAGTTGATAAAGGAACTTGCCCAGGACGTTGCGCTCGTGGAATAGTTTTCCTCGCCGCCGGACATACCCATGCGGTTCAGGGAACGTATGTTCTCCGAAATACCGGAGCCACGGGCCTCACTCCAATCATGGATGTAATTATAGTAATAGGTAGCCGCCTTCTCATAATCGGAAAGCGAGGCGCCGCGCAACAGATAGAGATCGCCCATCACGAGGTCGCCGGGGAAAGTCATCATGCTGTGCGGAATGGTCATGGCGCCATTGTTCATGTTACCGTAATCGGGAAGACCGTAGGTCTGCTCGTAGGCATAAGCCTGCTGCAGATTGTCGCTCAGCAAGTCGAGCAGATTGTCAGGCGTTGCCCAAGCCTCCGGGTTGGTTTCCCAACCGGTGTTGGCATTGTCGACGGGCTGCGTGATGAACGGCACGCGGCCATAGTTCTGCACGAGCTGCATGTAGGTCCAGGCACGAATGAACTCAACCTGTGCGAACTCACGACGCATGTAGTAGTTATTGTTCTTCATGGCCATGGTGTCGGCCTTGGCCAGGTAGAAGTTGCACTGGTTAATCACCTTGTAATAGGCAGAACGGTTGAGCAAACCATTTTCGCCATCATCCACCTGAACAAAGTTGGCGATGTCGGCCACACTGTCACTGACATACATCGTGGTGTCAGCCAAGTCGCTGCGCAGGTCTGCGAGAAGCACGTTGTTCTCAATCATGTCCTGCACGTCGCCCAAAATGCCCAGGTAGAAGTTTACCGTATCCGTTCCGGAAAAGTTCTCGACATAACGGTCCAGCTGTGGCGTCAGCATGTCCTCGCAGGAGGTGGTCGTAATGCCCAGTCCCATGAGGCCGATAAACAGACTTACTATCGATTTATTTTTCATTGTCGTATATTTTACTTTTGAAAAGTAATGGAGGGAGAGCGGGTCACTTCCGGGCAGGCAGGGCCTGCTCCCCCATCCGTCAAGCTCGCAGTTTTACAAATTAATCGTTACACCAAGGTTGAAGTTACGGTTCTGCGGAAGCAATCCGGCATCGATACCTTGATAGAGCACGCCATTGCCACAGGAGAACTCAGGATCCTGACCCAAATACTTCGTGACAGTGAATACGTTGTTCGCTTCGCCCCATACGGAAAGGCCTTGCAGCCAACTGAGGGTCAAAGGAATCTTATAGGTAAGACGTACCTTCTTGAGCTTCAGATAGGAGCCGTCCTCAATCCAACGGTCAGAGAAGCGCTCGTTGTTGACCCACTCGTCATTGTCGGAAGCCATGGCACGGGGGATATCCGTAATCTGGCCGTTGTAACGCCAGCGATTAACAACTGCGGTCGTCTGGTTGTAAATGTTGTTGACACCTTCCAACTGAGAACGCTGATAGTTGAACACATCGTTACCCAACGAATACTTGAAGTTGATGTCGAGGGTAAGGTTCTTCCACGTCAGACTGGTGTAGAAGTTACCGAAGATATCGGGATTCGGGTCACCAATCTGGACCATATCGGCTTCAGAAATCCAGCCATCACCATTCTGGTCGACGAAGTGAACATCACCGGCCTTGAAGTTGCGGTAAGGATTCTGGGACAAACCGGTCGGATAACGCAGGTAGCCATACTTGCCGGCCGTAGAAGCCTCAGCGTCGCTGGCGAAGACACCGGCCGTCTGATAGCCGTAGAAGACTCCGACAGGACGGCCCACAGCGGTAAGGATGTTGTTGGAACCATAGACAGAGGACGTATAGCCGTGAATCAACGTACGGGTATCCGCAATCTCGTGGCCGTTCTCATCCAACTGATACAGCTCGATATAGTTGAGGTCGGACTCGGGCAGGTCGGTCATTTCGTTCTTGTAGTGACCGATGCTGAAGCCTCCCTGCCACTTCCAATTGCGCGTGTTGAGGAAAACGGCGTGAGCGCTAAAGTCAACACCCGTATTCTTCAAGGCACCGTCGTTGGTCCACATGAAAGCCAGACCGGTAATGTCGCTGACTGCCTGACGGGTCAACAGGTTGGTGGTCTTGGACCAATAGTAATCCAAGCCTAAGGCAAGGCGGTTATTGAAGAGGCTGGTCTGCAAGCCAACGTTGAAACGGTGGTTCGTTTCCCACTGAATCTCCGGATTCTGGATGTTGGCAAGGAACAGGCCCGTAGCATTATCCAGGAACTTACCATTCTCGAAATAGGTACGTACCGCATAATAGTCTACGTTGTCGTTACCGCTTTCCTCATATCCGGCGGACAACTTCAAGTAGTTGACAAACGGAACCTTGAACCAGGACTCGGAAGACATAAGCCATGCGGCCTGAACGGAGGGGAAGAGGCCCCACTTCACGCCAAAGAGCTTGATACCTTCCTTCGTCTCCGTACCGAAACGGGAAGAGGCTTCTGCCGTAACACCCGCGTTCACGAAGTACTTGTTCAGGAAGTTGTAGTCGGCATTGAAGTAGTAGGCCAGGTTGGTCCACTTGTCGGCCGTACCGCCATAGTCCTTATACTGAAGGCTCATCGTGATGTTCGGCATCTTGTCGTTGTCGTTGTTGTAGCCGGTGATGTAGCTGTCGCCATAAGAATAGGACGCGATACGGAAACCGCCCATCAAATTAATATAATGGCCAGCATACTGACGACGCCAGTCTACGCGGAAGTCATTGAACAAGGTGGTCTCCTTGCTAAACTGCGTCTGAACAACGCTGCTGACCTCACCCAGACCCTCTACGGGAAGCGACGGCGTACCATCGTTAGGCAGGTAGTACTTCTCGTTGTTACGGTTCAGGATATAGCTGAAGCGGTCGGAAATAGAGAGGTAGCGATTGATCTGATACTTCGGGCTTACGTTGATGGCAAACTGGGTCTGCTCGGCAAAGTTCTTGTTGTCACCCTGACCGTTGGAGAGAATCCAGAACGGGTTAACCAAACCGGCGTAACCGAAGTTCTCGGCAAAACGATAGGGGTTGTTGGCATCGGAATAGTTCTTACCGGAGTAAACCTTGTCCGTATGTCCGAGCTGAAGTCCGTTGTCGTAAATTACATAATAGGTGTAAGGACTGATGAACGGAGACTGAATCAGACCCAATACGTTGGGCGAAGAGATGTTGCGCGTCGAGTAGTCCTCGGCCCAACCGTTGTCGCGCATGTTGTAGGCATTACGGGCGTAGGAAATGTCCATTTCCATCGTAAGGTCCTTGAACAGCACGATGTCCGTATTGAAACGGATGTTCAGACGGTTGAAGTCATTCTGCTCGGCGGTAGCGTCGGCCTGCGAATAACCCAAGGACAAGTTGTACATGGCGACATCGTCACCACCTTCTACGCTCACTTTGTAGTTCTGCGTGAAGGCGTCGCGGTAGAGGTCCTTCTGCCAATCCGTATTGTTGTGGTAAACAGGATAGAAGAAATAGTTGGGATCCTCGTTCATGAACGGGGGCACCGACGTATTGTTCTTGAAGTAATCCTGCGCGGCCTGCGTCGTACCCAGGAAGTCCGTCACGTAGTTGCGGTACTGGGAGGCATTCATAACCTTGAGGGCCTCGGGCGACTGCTCGAAACCACCGTAGGCACGGATATTGATGCGCGTCACCATACTCTTGCCGCGCTTGGTGTTGATAAGGATCACACCGTTACCGCCACGGGCACCGTAGAGCGCCGTTCCGTTCTTCAATACCTGTACGCTCTCAATATCTTCCGTATCGATGATGTTGAAGATATTGGTAAAGAATCCGTCGTGCAACGTTGAACGGTCATACTGCATATCCCAAATCACACCATCCACGACAATCAGCGGCTGGGCGTTGATGTTCAGAGAGTTCATACCATTGATAAACATGGCTGCACCCTGGGCGGGAAGACCGCCACGAGTAATCGTACGAACGGAGGAGTTCAACTGATTCTCGATGTCGTTTTCAATGGTCAGCGCGCTGGAATTGTCGACCGTCATCTCGCTGGGAGCAAAGATGGGGGTACCGTCCTGGTAAAGGCTCTTCAGCACGCCGGAATAAAGGTTGGCGTTCTGGTCCTTCGCTCCCTTAATGGCAATCTGTACGGGATTGTAATCCGGCACGGATATATATAATGAGTTGACAAAAGTCGGCACCTTGATGGTATAGGCACCATGATCGTCGGTCAAAGCCGTATAGAAACGGTTATTAAGTGCCTGCACCTGAACACCGGCCAGAGGCTCATGCGTAGCCGCATCGTAGACATAACCCGAAACCTCCTTCATCTCATACTCCGGTTGCGCAGCCTTCTTGCTGACAGCCGCGGAAGTGGGCGCTGAAGCGATGGAATCTGACGTAGTCTGAGCTGACAGGACGCACGTTCCTGATAACATGAACAGACATACGCCCGTGCGCAAAGCCCCATGCATCAAATTGTTTCTTCTATACTTATTCATCTTCTTCAATTTTAAAGTTAACAAGAACGCTTATTCTTCGTCACGCACCGGCTCCAGAACAACTTTGGCAATACTTAGAGCATGGCAATTGCCACGACGCTGCTGCGTATAGCTCATAGAGATACGGAGATAGGGGAAACTTGTATATCCAGACGGCAGATCTCGATAGCTCTTCGGGAACTCTATATCATCCCACAATACGATTGTTGAAATTGAATCCTGACGTACAGAAATATTCTGGACAGCGCTGCCGATACGGTCGCCGTCATCGTCGAAGAGTTCCGCAGTAAATAAAGGTTCTTCCACTTGTTCTACACCGTCGGAATCATAGCTGATATTACCCAGGTTGACACGGTTGGGCAACATCTGGATAGAAACCTTATAGTGGCCACTATAAACGTTGTTCAGACGGAAATTAATACGCAAGGTATTGTTACCATCGACGTAGAAATAGCTATACATGTCGTCCTCGACGTCACCGCCTACTTCAGGATTACGGCTGTCGCTGTTCAACGTAACAACGGTACCGCTGCTGGTAGTAGCACCCGTCACACTTGCAAGATTGTATGAATTGTAAGCAAACAGGTCGGTCTTACGAATGAACGTATAGGCCGGATCGTAAGTATAGTGGTCTACAGGGAAGATATAACCGTTGGAAGCCTTCACAGGGGTCTTACCACCGAAGATGGGGTTGGGCTGACCTGTACCGGCGAGCTCGTTGTAAAGCACCTGGTTATTCGTCGTAATCAAGGAGTCGGCATAAAGCACGTAATTAATCACCGCTGCAGAATCCGTTCGGTCAATGCTGCTGAGCGTTGCGGGCGAAATGAACATGCTCTGCACAATCGCACGATTCGTAGAGAGACTCTTCAGGGAGTCCACATTGAACTTCAGACCATCGTTCCCCTTATGAAGGAAATCGTTGGAACTCGAAGACCATTCATAATTATAAGAGCTGCCATAGTTGTACAGTTCTGAAACGACTGCCTGCGCCTCAGCATACGCCGTATTCGTGGGAATAATGGCCACATACAAGCTATCCTCATCACGGACAGAGGCGAAAGAACCGTCCAGAATTTTATTGGTCGTGGTAAAGACAGAGTCGATGTACTCCATCTGACCATTGCTATTCATGGCGCCCTGCGTACTGTTCGTCTCATCAAAATTCTTCACATCCTGGGCAGCAATAACGGCATAGATGTCGCTGAACATCGTATCATTCTCCATATAATCATAGAGATTATAGGCAAAAGGAGATTGGCCGTCGAGTACATGCAGCATACCGTTGGAAGCATTGATACTTGCCATCTGCGGGTCAACAGTCACACCATTAAAGGTACCGGCGGCGGCGTCATAGAAACAGAGCTTCGAATTCATCATACGAATCTGCTGACGACCGGCCGTAGATTCATAGTTGAAGCGGGCAAGGTGGTTACCCACGAACTGGCTGGACACAACGTAATCCAACTCACGCGCCGCAACCGTATCGGTCAAACGAACCTCGTCTGCCTGATCGAGGATGTCGAGATAATGACGGGCATTGTAAGTACCGTTTCTCGGAGCCCATACCGTAAGCTCCTGAGGAGAACTAAGGAGTTCGGCGTAAGTTTGCTTCTGGCCCTTGTCGTCCTCATCCTTGAGAACTTTGGCTCTCTGGAGAATCATCGCCAAGGAGTCCAGCTCAGGCGTTTCAGCAATGTTTTGCCAAAGCGTTTTGCTCCCGGTAATCGTACCGGGTTGGATGTCAAAGTGGTCGTCGGTACATGCGCCCACACCCAAGAGCAAAGTCGCTCCCAGCAAGCATCCGGTCACTCTATTTTGAAATAAATTTTTCATATGTGTATGATAATTTCTTGATTTTACCATATATCTTCTGGTTCCGGACCATTATAAATCTGCGTAGGTACAAATTCAAAATAGTCGAGGAAGAACTGCGCGTCAGTTTGCTTCAGCGCGGACTTAAAGCGGAAATAGTACGTCTTGTCCGCTCTCAAATTCTCCACAGTAATAATACGTCGAATAGCTGCATAGACACCACCCCGGGAACGAACCGGCGTATCTGCCTTGCCGTTGGTCATCGTAAAATACTGCGGCCCCTTCAGATATCCTTGATTTCTGAGGTTCTTGTCGTTCTCTGCATTAACCGCATCATCATCAACATCTGCCACCCAGGGAATTTCCGGGTTATTGTCGACAGACTGACGCTGATCGTAAGGCAATCCTACTGGAGAAAGACGAAGAGGATCATCTCCGAAGTACATCTGGACCATTCCACGCATACTGTTCATACTAACGCCCATACGCAACTCGTAGGTACCGTCCTTGGGAACTGGAGGAATGCGAAGAACGAAATCGTACAAACCGGTAAACATAACTTCATCGCCCTGATAGTCATTCCAGCTGCCGCCGCCTGGCGACCAAGCATCCATCAAATACAGGATTCGCGTATCGCTGGATTCGCTCATGATGTTGTCGAAGAAACCGTTCGGGAAACGGGTGTACTCGTTTCCGCGAATGTTGTTCGACGCCATCTCGGGCAACATCGTCGTCATGTCGATGCGGATTCGCTCACTGCCTAAATTATTGCGCGTTTCATCATCGTACAGCAAAATCTTATTGATCGGATAATAAAAACCGTTCTGGGCATTGTTATCATATTCCCCATTGCTGGCAGAAATCAGAATGCCCGGATTCGTCACTCTAAGTTCACTGTAATCCCCGTCACGGTCATCGTTGTAGACCGAAATACGGTTGATGTAAATCTTGTGATCCAAATCTCGCTCAAACCCGGCATCACCCACCTGCGTGACCTTAACTAAACCACGGTATTTACCCATAGTAGTATAATAATCCCACACATTGGTCGGCATCTGCTGCGTCTGCGGATTCTTATTATCGCCGTACATGTAGTTGAACTCATTGTAGTGGTGGACAAATCTGTCGTATGCCATCTTGCCCTCCATTAAATGATAAGCAACAAAGCGATTGACCGCATTCTCGGGGCTTGTCAAGTCGTCCGGATCCTCCGTACCATAGACAGCCTCACAGCGCTGACGAACGACTTGCATCACGTCGTCCCAGTTCGTGACATTACCCTCCGCGTCAGTCGTAAGGTTAATCCCCCACTCCTGAGCATAAACATCATCCGGCTCTACGAAAGCCGTAAATCCGAGATAACGATGCTGCGCCACGGTAAAGGTCCCTGGGACACCGCTCTGCGTATAGGTTTCGTCGCGGTTCTCCTCCTCGTACTCTACATCTCGATCGACGACGAGCGAATCTGCCCAAGTCGTCTGCTGCAGAAGGTAGGAAAAGATTTTCAGGTTCTCGGCGCCGCTAATCATATCTGCCAAAGTCTCGGAAGACGGGGCAATCACGGCGTCTACCTCATGAATCATACCGTTGGAAACCTCTACGTCACCTTTCACAACGCGAGAAGTACCATTAATCAAATAATAGCTGTCGCCATCGTCAGACGTTTCAAAAGAACACGTCAACAAACGGTCGTTCAAGTTGGACAAGGTAAATGTTCCCGGCGTAGGGAAGTCGGCCATTTCGTACGCACCTTCGTCCTTATTATCAATGATACAGCTATTGGCAACCAACTGTGCCTGCTCATAGGTCATTTCATCAACAGATGTGAGACCGAGAGACTGCAGGTGAGCCGCAACAGCATCATTGTTCGGAGCGAAAATCGTATAATTTCCACGGGCTGACAACACGCTCGTCAAGGAAGAGGCATCATCTGAATTACCCAAACTTACACGGTCGAAGATGGCTTTGATGCTGGAAAAAGTCTCAGGATGGTTTGCGAAATAATCAGTAGCAGTCTCCTCCGTGGCAATAGCGTAGTTGTCTGTACTGATATTCTCGGTACAAGCCGCCACCAGTAATCCCACCGCGAAGGTGAGAATTACTGCTGACACACTCTTTATATATTTATTGCAAATTACCATTTACCTTACTTTTTAACCAATTTACCAGATATCTTCCGGCTGCGGACCATTATAAATCTGCGTCGGAACAAATTCAAAGTAGTCCAAGAAGAACTGTGCATCCGACTTACGAAGGGCCGACTTGAAGCGCAGATAATAAGTCTGCTCTGCTCTCATATTCTGTACGGTGATGATGCGACGGATTGCTGCTGCAGAGCCACCGCGTCCACGCACCGGAGTATCGGCCTGTCCATTTGTCATCGTAAAATATTGAGGTCCCTTCAAATACACGAGGTTACGCATGTTCTTGTCGTTCTCCGCATTAACTGCGTCGTCGTCAACATCTTTTACCCAAGGTATATCGGGGTTATCCGCGCTCACCGTTTGACGCTGGTCGTAGGGAAGACCTACAGGCGAAAGCCTCAAGGGATCGCTACCGAAGTAGATTTGCACCATTCCGCGGTTAGGATTCATGGCAACTCCCATACGCAACTCGTAAGTTCCATCCTTCGGCACTGGCGGCAAACGGAGGACAAAGTCGTACAAGCCGGTAAAGAGCCACTCGTCACCCTGGTAGTCATTCCAGGTTCCGGCGGTCCCAGACCAACCGTGCGTCAGGTAAAGCATATTCGTCTCACTCGACTCGTTCATGATATTGTCGAAGAAGCCATTCGGATAGTAGGTATAATGCCCACCACGCGTATTATTAGAGGCGACTTCAGGCAACATCGTACACAAGTCTATACGCATACGCTCACCGGCAAGGTTGTTACGCGTCGCATCAGAATTCAACAGAATCTTATTTATCGGATAGTAGAATCCGTTCTGCGCGTTGTTATCAAACTCACCGTTGTCCGGCGAGATGCGTATGCCAGCTTCAGAGACACCAATCTCATGATAATCACCGTGACGGCCATCATCGTAAATAGAGATTCTGTTAATATAAATATTGTGCTCCAAATCCTGCTCGAAGCCGGCATCTCCGACCTGGGTAATCTTCATCAACGAGCGATGTTGTCCCATCGTCGTATAGTAGTCCCATACGTTGGTCGGCATCTGCTGGGTCTGCGGATTCTTCATGTCGCCGTACTTGTAGTTATACTCATTATAGTGGAGAACGAAACGGTCATAGGCCATCTTTCCATACAACAAGTGGTAAGCTACAAAGCGATTGACAGCGTTATCAGGACTGGTCAGGTCGTCGGCATCTTCCGTACCGTAAACGGCTTCGCAATGTTCGCGAATAATCGGCATCACATCATCCCAGTTGGTGACATTACCCTCTGCATCTTTCGTCAGATTGATTCCCCACTCCTGGGCATAAACATCATCGGGCTCTACAAAAGCCGTGAAACCGATATAACGGCGCTGCGGAACGTTGAACGGTCCACCGACGACGCCTGTCTGATTGAACGTTTCGTCATGCTGCACCTCTTCATACTCCAGGTCACGCTCCTGAACCAAGGAATCGGCCCAAGTCGTTTGCTGTAAGAGGTAGCTCATGATTTTCATATTGTCCGCCAATGCTATCATGTCAGGAAGGTTATCAGCCGACGGAGCAATCACCGTCGCAACTTCATGAATCATGGCATTGGAGACCTCGATATCGCTCGACAATACACGCGACTCACCATTAATCAAGTAATAACTGCCTTCTGCGTCATCCGTAACGAAAGAGCACGTCAACAGACGGTCATTCAAATTCGGAATAGCGAAAGATCCCGCAGTCGGGAAATCGCTCGTCTCATACGGACTCTCCTCCACGTTATCAATAATACAGCTATTCGCTATCAGCTGCGCCTGCTCGTAGCTCAACTCGTCGATTGAAGTCAAGCCAAGCGTTTGCAGATAAGCAGCAATTGCATCATTGTTAGGGGCGAAGATTGTATAATTACCACGCGAAGACAGCACACTCGATAACGGAGATGCGTTGTCTGCATCACCTAACCGCACGCGGTCGAAGATGGCCTTAATACTGGAGAACTTGTCAGAATTATCGGTAAAATAATCTGTAGCCGTCTGTTCGGTAGCAATGGCGAAATTATCCGTACTGATTTCTTCAGTACAACTTGCCAAGTTCATACCTGCTCCCAGCATAAGGACACACCCCAACACGCTGCAAGTGATATGTCGAATATGTCTTCCGTAACTAAACATTTCAACTAATTTACTCATTAATTAGAAGAGTAGCGTTCCCAAACGGGATTCTGCTCTAACTGTCCACCGTATTCTACACCGTTCACACGAAGCTCTTCGCTGTAAATCGGGTTATACATTGCCCAGATCGTACGCATACGCCCTCTGACAGAAGAAGCTAAGGTGATAAAGTTCTGAAGTACCTCAGAAGGATCATTCGTAGCTTCACACTGACGTACAATGTCGAACCAACGCTTACCTTCCGTAACGAACTCGCGCTGACGCTCGTTATAAACTAACGTCAACAGGTCGGAGGCTGTAAGGCCATTACCGCTCGTTGCGTAGTCATCATTCAAACGGCTGTTGCGCAAGTCACTTGATACAGACGTGTTCGTTGTCGGCTCAAGGGCAGGATTGCAACGGTCAAAGATGGCATTGCAAAGACGGAAGCCCTCATTAACGTTCTCATCGTTCTTAGCATTCGTAGTGGAAGCGACAGAACGAGCAATTGCCTCAGCCTTTATCAACATGATGTCCGTCAAACGATAAACAGGCCAGTTCGCCGTATTCGTACCACTATAAGAAGCAGACACGCCTTCGGTCATATCTTCAAGGTCGCTGATATTTACTGAGGACGCAATGTTCTTGTGTACAGGAGGCTGAGAAGCATTGGACGTCGTGTAGTTGAACGTCTCAAGCAAACGGATGTCTGCACGGCCGAAGCCTCTGTCTGGAGCGTAATTGGAAGAGGCGCTACCGGTCAGCGCATTGGCGCCCACCATATAACGCGGAACCAAGCCCGTCTCCACATTACTCAAGTACGTACGAATCGTACTGTTGATCGTGTTCACGCCATCGTACTGCAACTCGAAAATAGACTCCGTCGAATTCTTATTCACCCAAATCGAGGTGTAAATGTCATCGTTCACATTCTCCTGGGCAAAAGAAGACAGATACGTCAGATAGGGATAATTCTCATTTTCGGGAGCGGGCAAGTACGGATTTTCGGCTTTCAATTCCGCATAATCCTGATCGAAGTAAGCGAGACAAGCGTCCGCGCATTCGATGGCACGATTGAAGCACTCCGTACTCAGCGTATTTCTGCTTGCAGTAGACAAAGTGTCCCCTTCAGCGCCCGTTACGACGTCGCCCTTAGCTTCGGAATTCAGAAGCATACAACCACGCCAGAGATACATATCCGCCATCAAGGCATAAATACTGCGCTTGTTGAAACGGCCTTTATTATCGGTATTGTTACCATAGTCCTCAGCGGCATAAGTAACAGCCTCTTCCAGCTGCGTCAGCAAATCGCCCAGAATCTGGACACCCTGCGTAGCAGCAATACGGCTGTTCATAGCCTCCTCGTCTGTACTAACAGAAGTCGTTACATAAGGTACATTGCGGAAAGCACGCACCAGATAAAAATAGTACAGGGCTCGCATTGAAATCATCTCGGCCTTGATAGGCTGCCAGTCGCCACGACGGAAACTGGGATCGACCTCGTTGCCCGGCTCCGTCATGACTTCGCCGCGCTCCAACACCTTATTACAATAGTTGATACCCGTATAGAAGGCTGCCCAGTTGAACATATCCTCCGTCGGCTGCAGAATGGCCTGCTGCAAGTGCTGGAGGTTCTCCTGAGTCATGTCATTCAGAGCCAGGTTGTCCGAACGGAGCTCGCCCCAAATGAGAATCCTCGAAGTAACGTCGGCATCGGTCATTTTCTTATATGCCGCCGCACGGACGTTGTCCAAGTCGTTCTTGTCTTGCCAGAAATCATTCTCGGTAATACTGTTGGTAGGAAGCACCGTCAGATAATCGTCGCACGATGTCAGGCTCACTCCCAGCAGCAGACCGGCTGCAAGAATCAATCGATTATATATTTTCATCTTTTTCATTTCTCATGGATAGATTAGAAGCCAATGTTCAAGCTCAACGTAAATGAACGCGAACGCGGAGTCTGCGAATCATCGTAGCAAGGATAGTAACCAGACTGGCTGTGATCCGGGTCAGTACCAGAATACTTAGACCAGAAAATCAAGTTATTTCCAGAAGCGGAGAGACGCAAGGTGCTCAAACCGAACTTCTTGAGTTTCTCAGGAGCAAAGCTGTAAGACAGCTGGAAATACTGGAAACGGAGATAGTCGCCCGGTTCTACGTAACGGTCGCTGATCAAAGCATTGTAGGTGCTACCATTGGAAACGTTCGTATTCATGGCACGCGGGATTTCCGTTACCTGACCGTTCGTTCTCCAACGGTGGTTCACTGCTGCACTCTGGTTACGGTTCGTACGCATGTTCTCGGCATTCATACGTGCCAAGTTAACGATCTTACCACCGATACGGAAGTTAAAGCTCGTCTTCAACTGCCAACGTCCGTAGGTCAAGTCGATACCGAAACCACCGTTCACCTTCGGGTTAGAACCGCCCAAATAAACGATATCGAGTTCGTTGATCTGACCATCGTGGTTGATATCTTCATAGATAACGTCACCACCTTCAAAGTAGTAGTTCACACCACCGTAATTGAAGACCATCTGCAACGGGTCACCGTTCTTATCATAAACCACATTACCGTTCGCGTCGAATACGATAGGAGCAGTCTTGCCGGTAGCACGGGCCGTATTATAAATATTGCCATTCTCATCCGGCTCGGTCAGATAGTATTCATTATCTTCCTGGTTAAGGAAGTAACCGTTGTGCTTGTAGTCATACGCATAAACACCCTTATAGCGGAAACCGTAGATACCACCCAGTGCGTGACCTATCTGCACGCGGCGCAACAGGTCGCCGTAAGAACTTACATTCGTATAGGCGAAGTCAGCGTTCTGCGTAGCGAGCACAGAGGCATCCATGTCCGTCACCGTATTAATATTCTGCGCGATGTTGAAACGCAAGTTGGCATGGAACTTACCGAACTTCAAGATGTCGTTCGTATTTACGAACAATTCCCATCCCTCGTTCTCCATCGTACCTACGTTAGCCCAAGCCAAGGTCGAGAAACCTGTCGACGAAGGAACGCGTACGCCAGAGTTCAACAAGTCAGAAGTTTTCTTCTTATAGATGTTCAAGTCAAACTTGAGCAAGTCATCAAAGAGGTTCAAGTTGAAACCCAAGTTCCAGGACTTCGTCTTCTCCCAACGAATCTGCGTCAAACGCAAGTTAGAAGGAGCGATGGCCGAAACGCCGGCATAAGAACCAATCGAAGAATAGTTGTTGTAAATCAAACCTTCATCGAAGGAAGAGTTACCGGTAATACCCCAACCCGGACGGATGGCCAACATGCTGATGACCTTACGCAAGGGGCGGAAGAATTCCTCATCGCTGATATTCCAACGACCGGAGATACCGGGGAAGAAGCCCCACTTGTTACCGCTACCGAACTTCGTACTACCATCGGCACGTATCGTAAAGTCGAACGAATACTTGGAACCGAAAGAATAGTGCACGGAACCGATACCATTCATCGTATGTCCCTTACCCGTGCTGGTCGAGGCGCCCGTCTGATAACCGGGAACCGTCGGGTCGGTGATGCCACCGCTAATACCGGAAGAACTCAGGTACTGCGTCGTGCTGGAGCTGGAACCTACCTCAAAGCGGGCCAGGACCTGCAGACTGTGGTCAGGATTAGCAAAGTAAGGACGGAACACCAAAGAGTGACGCGTCTGGAAATCCAAAGACTTGTACTCCTGGTTAGACGTCAAGTTGATACCACCGGATACGGACCAGGGATTAGACGTCAACTGAGAAGGATAGTAAGAATTCTTCGTCTCGGTGTAGGCATTCATATATACCTCACCCGTATAGTTCAACTGCGTCTCGTTATCACTCTTGCCCAACAGTTTGTACTCCAAGGAGAACTGCGGCGTAATCGTGTAGGTCGACCACTTTCTCCAAGCCAAATTACCGATGGCCACCGGGTTACCCAGGCTAACCATGTCGGAGAGATAGTAGGAAGAACGGTTACTGTTGTTGGCGACCATACCGGCAGACGTAGCTGCAGGAGGCATGATGAAATATTCGCCCGTGTCATAATAATAACCTGAACCGTTCGGGAGACGAGCGTACTCGTAACGCGTGACGGACATGTTCGGCATAGCCTGATAGGCATAGCTGAGCAAGTAATCGTCGTAGTTCTTGTTATTCTTCGTATAAGTCAAAGCGAAGTTAGAGGAGAACTTAATACGATCGGAAACCCAATAGTCCAAAGCCAGACGAGAAGTGAAGCGGTCGAGCGACTGCTTAATCACAGTACCCGTCTCGTGGTCGTAGCTGGCAGAAACACGGAAAGTAGCCTTCTCACCACCACCGGAGATGGCCAAACCGTAATTGTGCGTCTGACCGAACTGCGTTACTTCATCGACCCAGTCGGTATTCTTGTTAAAGTTCTCGTAGTAAGCCGTATAACTCGGCAGATACTGCAACTCGACGATATTGTCCGCAGGGTTGCTGGCCTCGGGGTTCGGGTTATGGTAGGCCTGCTTCAACATCATGGTGTACTCGTCACCGTTCAAGAGCTTCATGCCCTCAGGCTGCCAAGAACCGGAAAAACGATAGCTGAAATTCACGCGGGTCTTACCGCGAGAACCACGACGCGTCGTAATTTCGATTACACCGTTAGAACCACGCGCACCCCAGATAGCGGTAGCGGCGGCATCCTTCAATACGTTAATGGTCTGAATATCTTCGGGGTTGACCTGAAGCAAGGTAGCGAACTTCTCCTCGTTCATGTCGTTGGCATCGAAGTCCTCCGTATTGTAGTCTTCCAGAACATAGCCATCGACTACAATCAACGGCTCCTGGCTACCATTAATAGAGGTAACACCACGCAGACGCATACTCGTACCGGAACCCAGGTTACCGGAGTTCGACACAATGTCCAAACCGGCAATCTGACCCTGAAGTGCCTCACCAGCCGTCTCGAAGGAAAGACCTTGCATCTCGTCCATGTTCAGAGACTGCTGAGCCACGGAAATTTCTCGTTCCGGAATGGTCAAACCATTAGATTTCAGCTTACGCTGAGCAGTTACCGTAGCTTCGCGGAAAGTATTCTTATCCTTCAGCTCGATGCGGAAGTTCGTCGTCGAACCTATCGTACGCCGCTCCGTACCGTAACCGATGTAAGAGACCTGCAATACATTATTAGGATTGCCCGTAGTCTGAAGGGAGAAGTTACCATTGGCATCCGTCTGTGTTGCACGGACGGCACGATTGGACTTATCCATCTCAGCCACGTTCGCCATCACGATGGGTCCGTCGGCCTGACTCCAGACGTGTCCCGTGATTCGCTTTTGTGCCAACGCCACCGTAAAGCAGAAGCACAAGGCCAAAGTCAATAAATATTTTATGTCCTTCATGATATTATAATTATTTTCTTATTCTGTACTTCGCCGTGAAAGCCTTAGCCTGCGATGTCGTTGCCCACGCGTCGTCATATCTTCCACTGGAAGGCAGGGCGGCAAAGTCCAGTACATGGTTCACCTGATGGATAACGACATAAGAAGAATACTGGAAGCTCGTCGGCGGAGTAGTGCTGACGGTGCTATTAAAGTTCATATCGCGGGCCAACACATTGTAGGGCTCAACCACATCCTGCGTATTTCCGTTGTTGTCCGTTACGGTCAGGGTGTTAGGCGACTGTTTTACGTGGATGGAAAGATAGACGTTGTTCTCATTGTCAATGCAAGAAGTCTGGTAATCGTTCTCGCTGTCTACATCGTCAACGTAGTAGGCTCCATCCTGGAAGTGATACTTCAGGAAGTTAATCAGCATCGTAATCATGGCCTGTGCCTTTGCCTGATTTTCCGGAGAAAGCGTCGGGTAGCCATTTGAATCCTCACCAAGGCTATTGTTCTCGATGAAATCATGAATTTCATCATAGGTCGGCAGGCCACGCGAGATGGCATCCTGCACGGCGGCATTCGTCGGAGCGTAAATCGTATAACGGTAATTGTTAAAGAAACGAACCAACTGCTCGCCATTCGCAGGATTCATACCCGTAGCCGTAAAGATACGGTACTTGTTCTGCTCCGAGCTCCAGTCGTCATCGTCAATGTAATTACTGTCTCCGGGCTCACCGCGGAAACCGGCAGCTGTCAAGTCGCTCTCAGAGAAAGAAGCCTGGCAGAGTTCAAAGAAGTCAGAATAATTGTCGGGGTTGTTCGTAAATACATTCCAGACAGAACGGGTCGTCGGCTGCATCGGACGGTCAAGCAAATAAGTCTTACCGTTACCGTAACCGTTGCTCTCCTGCGTCATGTCGTAACCCTCGGTCACCGTACAGTCGTGGTCGTTATCGGGATAAGCATCCTGGTTCAACTGCAGCTGGAAGCCACCGTCAACCACCATGCCTACGTTATTGTTGTTGACTTCGCCACGATCCTTTACATAAACGGGAGCGCCACCGCGCGACGTGAAATAATGACGGCGGGCATTCACACCTTCATCATTATCAGCATCATCCGTGTCGTGAACCACGATGTGCTGGTCGATCATGTCAATCAATAGGGTGCGCTTAATCAGACCGGCGCCGGAGGTCAGACCATCGGTTGCGGCCGACTGATATGGCATATACGTCTGACGTGCATCGGTTTCAGGCCGCTGTCCCGTCTGCAGATTGTAGCGATAGGCTTCTGCACGAATCGGGAGCGTAGCACCCGGGGCATTGTTGTAAACGAAGCGCCAATACTTATACTGTGCCGACTGAGCCGCATTCAGTGACAACGACATCGGGTCGACATAGCCGTAAGAATTCAGACCCTCGTCCGTCGGAACGAAGAATGAGAAGCGCGACTGCATGGCCTTCAGATAGGTGCTGTAATATTTCTTCAACGGGGCGTTGTTGTAAGAAGAACCCTCGATGAAGTTATCGTCGGCACGAATCACGGCACGAACCACCGTTGTATTATTGGAATAGAGTGCAGGCGCAATGACGGAGGCGTAGTCGGCCGGCGTAATCACCTGATCCAAAATATAAACCACGCCATTGTTGGCCAGCAACGTCTTCACAATGTGCTGCTCATAGTTATCCTGAGTAGCATAGTCTGCATTCGTTGCGGGGAACATCTGGTCCTGGGCATCGTTCATGATGGTCAAGTACTTGCTCGGCACCGTCTCCAGGAAGGAGTCCTTCATTAGGTTGTTCAGCAAGGACTGAAGGATGTCGAGAGGAATCTGGTACAGATTGTACTCCAGGTTCTCGGCCGTGTTGGGACGTTTCGCGTAACGCTCCATGAGCACACGACCACCGCCGTTGATGAAGTACTGCTCCATGGCCTCATCCGTCGGAACGAATATCGCGCCCATATCCTGCTCTTTGGGAATGGAGGAGCTGACAGCATATTCATTCCATCCCGGGTCATAGGTCAGCAAGGGCACGCTACCCAGAGAGTTTCCGTCGAAGTCGACAGAGAGTGCGGCATTGCCCTGAGAACGAGAGGACAGATAACGCTTCTCGTAAACGGAGTCATTACCAATCTCATGAAGTGCGCGATACTGATCGGTCAGTTCGGAATTGTAGTACGGCGCGCTGAAGCGGTCGAGCATCTTGCTGAACAGATTGGTCAATCCGTTTGTACGAATCACCTCGGCCATGTTGGACGGCGTCACCAGGACGGAATCCAGCACGTTGATATAGCCGTTCATACAGGTAATGTCCTGCTCAATGATGCGATTGCCGTAAACATAGGCACGGTTACCGCCTTCGCTACCGTCAAGCCAGGGATCCTTTTGATCCAGGCCCAGGATGAAGCTGATGTCGGAGTGACGGATGTCGCGCTCCTGCATCTGCTCGTCGATGAAGTGTACCATCATAGGCGACGTGGCGTCGAGTGCCATATAGATGCCGCCACGGGCCGGCGTACGGAAGCGGTCCCAGAAACGGTTATCGCCGGAGGTATTACCTTCGGCGTCGGTCTCGGGCTCATTCAGGTTGTTGGGCAGCTGGTCCCAAGGCCAGTAAGCCACAGAGTCGATAGCCGCCAACTGCGTCGTACGGCGCATCGTCAGGCTACCGCCCCCTGAAGAGTAAGGCAACATTTCGAGCACGTCCGCATTGTTCAGCATAGAGCCGTACAACAGGATACTCTTCTGCGCCGTGGAAAGCTGATCGTAACTGCGAATCGGATTGCCGTTGCCGTCGGTCCATGTGGTCGTTGCAAAGAACTTCGCAAAGGCATCGTCGTCAGCGACAAAGAGCGTCTTACTACCGGTCTTCGACATAACGTCCCGGTAGTTTAAGTCATCGATCAACCGAATCACGGTGTTGAAATTCCTTGCTTTCAACTCGTCGTAGATACTCCCACCCAGAAAACTCGGCATCGTTTCGTCGAGGTCGTAGTCATCTGAGCAAGAATACGTAAGACCGCAAGTCGAGAGCAAGCACATTGCACCAAGCAATGATTTCCCCATTCTGCTAAAACGGTTTTTCATACGCATTAAATCATTTAAATATCTATTTTTTCTGATTGTTTCCATTTTACACACCCCTGTGATTAGGGACAAAATTAATAGATTTTTGTTTTCCAAATTGTAATGTGGACGAACAAAATCTGAGTTTTTAATGATTTTTAATAGTGGAGACGGCAAAATTGTTAAAAGATTCACAGCCGGAACTGGTGCGCAAATCATGACAAGAAATGAGTTTGAAAGCGAAATTAACGCGCAAGTTGTCATAATGTTCACACGGCGTCGCCCAATATGAGATTTTTTTAACATCAAAATGAAAGCAGCGGCTTCAAGAGGCTGCCGGTAAAGGGGCGCTATCCCCGCCGCGGCGGCGACAGGGAAAGCGCCGGTTTTCCGCTGAATGGCAGTCCGGGAGAGCAGCCAAAAGCCCCGATTTGCTGTATTTAGATTGCATATCCTACGCATAAAAGGTCACGGGCCGCTTCCGGCGGGGCGGCGGGTACGTGCAGAGGGTCGCACCGCTCACCCCGGCGCGGCGCGACCCGACGCGCGCCAGGCGCCGACAGGCTTCGGAGAAACGGGAATAGGGGAAGAAAAAACGGGGCCTATCCCCGTAAAAACTGGAATAGACCCCGTAAATACACCTATATTTATATTCTACACACCATATATTATATAAGGTAGCGCGAAAAAATGCTATGCGCGCCCGCCGCGGCAAGGCGCCGTCAGTCCTGGCGCAACGCGACGCACTCTACCTCGATGAGCCACTCCGGCCGACAGACGCGCGCCTCGACCATGAGGTAGGGGCACGCCGGGAAACGGCGCTCCAACTCCGCCCGGACAGTTTCAGTATCGGCAATGTCGCGCAAATAGACAATCATATACCCCACGTCGTCCAGCGTGGCGCCGCCGTCGCGCAACAGCTGGTCGATGTTGAGAAACAGGCGGTCCGTCTGCCGCAACACGTCGCCGCGGTAGAGGCATTCCCCGTGGCGGTCGATGCTGGCGGTCCCGGAGATGAAATAATGGCGCGCGCCGAGCATCCGTACCATCGTGCCGCGCTCGAAAGCCACGCCGTACTCGTGCGTCGGGTTCAGATAGTCGAGTGCCTGGAGGTAGTGCACGTCCTGCTCCCCCAGCCCGTCGACGGAAAGGAAGTCGATGCAGACGGCCGCCTCACGGTTGTCGGGAAAGCCGCCGATGCCGGTCGAGGCAATGAAATGCGTCCCGGGCGTCAGGCCCTCGTGGTCGAACACCCGGTTGCGCGCCGCCACGACTGCGGCATAGTGCCGGTCAATGTCGCGCACGTAAATCCAGGTGCGGTGGCAGTTGCCCTTCAGCGTAAGCCCGTGCTCGCGCAGCCAATCCATGTGGCGGGCAAAAGCCATCTCCGTCTGCCGCCCCGCATCCAGCCTCCGAACCTCCTCGGCCGAGAAGCGGACGGACTGCCAATAGAGCGTCACGCCGCCTATGCGGGCCGTCAGCCGCTCGGGCGTACCGGTTTTCTGCAATCCGGGCAGGGCGTTGAACCACAGTTGCAGGCCCACCTTGGCGCCGCAGAGCAAAGGCTGCTCCACATAGGAGACGGCGCCGGCCGAGAGGTAGCAGCCATAGAGCGTGTCGTTGCGGAAGGCCGCCCACTGGTTGGCCGCATCGGTCAGGTAGACCCGCGTCTGGAGCAGTGCCGTCGTGGTCAGTCCGTGCGTCTCCATCCAGGCGCGCAGCTGGTTCTTCAGGTCGCGGACCTGTTCCGCAAACGTCCCCCTAACGCGGGGAACCATCGTAATATAGGAATCAAATTTAGGATTCGTCATCGGGTGGTATGGTTTACTTCATTGTTTTCACTCAACTCGGGCGTTACGGACGAGCAGCGTCCCTGCCACGCGCCGCGCCGGCGCATGACGCCACGGAGCAACGTCAGGAATTCATGCCCCTTCAGCCCCCACCTCGGCGCCACGAGCCAGTCGGCAGGCGACTGCGAGGTGAACCGCTCTACGGCTATGTCCGGCCGCAGGTGCTCTAAGAAGGTGGCAACGGTTTCGGCGTATCCCTCGGGCGTGAACAGGGGAACTGCCTCCGGATGCCGGGCATAAAGGCGCGCCAAGGCCGTCCCGCGAACCACTTGCAACTGGTGGAGCTTGACCACCTGGACCGGGAGCCCGGACAGGCGTCGCGCATGCCGCACCACGTGTTCCGGTCCCTCGCCGGGCAGGCCGAGAATCAGGTGGACGCAGACGGGTATTCCCCGCGCGGCGGTGCGTTCGATGGCCGACACCGCGCAGGCGTAGTCGTGCCCGCGGCCCAGGCGCCGCAGCGTATTGTCGTCCGTACTTTCCACGCCGTACTCCATCAGGACAAAACGGCCGCGGGCCGCGCGGACTATGCCGTCGAGCACGGCGTCGGGCACACAGTCGGGCCGCGTAGAGAGGACCAGCCCGGCGACACCGTCCACGGAAAGCGCCTCGGCATAGCGCTCGCAGAGCGTGGGCAGATCGGCGTAGGTATTCGTATGCGCCTGAAAATAGGCCAGGTAGCGCATGTCCGGATATTTCCTGGCGAAGAAACGCTTACCGGCCTCAAGCTGTTCCCGAACGGTGGCGGCGCCATTGCAATAGCGGGGCGTGAAGGAACGGTTGTTGCAATAGAGGCAGCCCGTGCGGGAAAGCGTGCCGTCACGGTTGGGGCAGGAAAAGCCGGCATCGACCGGGAGCTTCTGCACCTTCCCGTCGAAATGACGGGCCAGGAAAGTGGCGTAGTCCGTATATAACTGCGACATCCCTTAGCATTTGACGACAAAATTAGTAATTTTATCCGATACGATAAGACAGACGGCTGCGCGTAAAAGCGTCGGAGCGCGAATATACCCACTTCGGGTGAGGAGCGCCGCAGGGCGGGTAAGCCGAAAGCCACAACGGCCGCCCGCGAAAAGCGTGCGAGGAGATTTTTCTAAAAATTGCGGATTTTTTTACCATAACGGAAGGGCGCGGAAACTATTTTTTCCGTACATTTGCCAAGAAACCGCAAAAAATCCGACAGCCTATCGAAACATCTTTACGCTGAACCATCATTTTCCAACTTATGGAGCAAAATTTTCAGCACACCGACCAGACGTTGGTGCAGATGTATATGGCGGGAATCAACGAGGCCTTCGACATGCTCCTGGCCCGCTATCAGGATCGCCTGTACTCCTATATATATTATGCCATCCAGGACGAAGACCTCGCTAACGACATTTTCCAGGAAACTTTTGTCAAAGTCATCACGACACTGCAGCAGGGCCGTTACACGGAGAACGGAAAATTCTATTCCTGGCTGGTGCGCATCGCGCACAATCTGATTGTCGACCACTACCGCTCGGAGCGCAACGAACCGGGCGCGACGGGGACCGACGCCGAAAGCCTGCGCTGCGCAAACGAGATGCAGGACACGGCAGACGAATCGGCAGCAGAAAAGGAACAGGCCCTGGAGGCCGTCTGCCAGCTCATGGAATTTCTGCCGGAGAGCCAGCGGGAAATCATCCAGATGCGTTTCTACCAGAACCTGACTTTCAGGGAGATAGCCGAAATGAAGGGCATGAGCATCAATACGGCACTCGGGCGGATGCGCTACGCCATACTGAACATGCGGCGCCTGGCGACGGAACACCACGTGCAGCTCCGCACGGAGTGAAACGCCGCGGAAGGAAAATATAGGGTACGGGCACACACTAAACGGGCCGCGCCGGCGTTTATTAGGTAAAGGAACCCTTGACAAGTTTTGCCTATGAACGACTTTACCCCCGTGCCCCCCTTGCTCCGTCCGCGACGCGAAACGCTGAAAGCGCTGCGCGCACTGGCCCGGCAACGCCCGCTCCGTCCGTTTGCGACGGCAAGCGAGGAGAATCCGACCGTTTTCGGGCAACCGAGAACGCAAAACCTGCCCTGCTGAAGGGCATTGTGCCACATTCCCCGAAGGAAGGCGGCCGTATCTCCAATAAAAAATGTAACTTTGCATAGGTCGTTGTGGCACACCCGCCGCAACGGCCCAAAGTAATTTATAGCACCCACATATTTATAGCTTATGAAAAAAATATTGTTGCTTGGCTCGGGAGAATTGGGCAAGGAATTTGTCATTGCCGCCAAACGTCTCGGCCAGTACGTCGTGGCTTGCGATGCCTACGCCGGAGCACCGGCAATGCAAGTGGCCGACGAGTCAGAGGTCTTTCCCATGCTCGACGGGGAGCAGCTGGAAGCCGTCGTACGCAAGCACCGCCCGGACATCATCGTCCCCGAAATAGAAGCCATCCGCACCGAACGCCTCTACGAGTTTGAGAAAGAGGGCATACAGGTGACGCCGTCGGCCCGGGCCGTCAACTTCACCATGAACCGCAAGGCCATCCGCGACCTGGCCGCCAAAGAACTGGGTCTGAAAACGGCCAAATACTTCTACGCCAAGACTTTCGACGAACTGAAGGCCGCGGCCGAGACCCTGGGCTACCCCTGCATCGTCAAGCCCCTCATGTCGTCGTCCGGCAAGGGGCAGTCGCTGGTAAAGTCGGCCGACGACCTGCAACACGCCTGGGAATACGGTCTGCACGGCAGCCGCGGCGACATCCAGGAGCTGATTGTGGAGGAATTCATCCACTTCGACTGCGAAATCACCCTGCTGACCGTCACCCAGAAGAACGGCCCCACCCTCTTCTGCGCGCCGATTGGGCACGTACAGAAGGGCGGCGACTACCGTGAGAGCTTCCAACCGGCCCATATTGCGCCGGAACACCTGGCTGAGGCCGAACGCATGGCCGATAAGGTGACCAAGGCGCTGACGGGCGCCGGCATCTGGGGCGTAGAGTTCTTCCTCAGCCACAAAGACGGCGTTTACTTCTCGGAGCTTTCTCCACGTCCGCACGATACGGGCATGGTGACGCTGGCCAATACGCAGAACTTCAACGAGTTTGAGCTTCACCTGCGGGCCGTTCTGGGTCTCCCCATTCCCTGCATCAAGCAGCTCCGGGCTGGTGCCAGCGCCGTCATCCTCTCGCCCATTGCCAGCCAGGAGCCGCCCCGCTACCGCGGACTGGAGCGCACGTGCGAGGAAGATACGGACATCCGCATCTTCGGCAAGCCGACCACACGCGTCAACCGCCGCATGGGCGTCGTCCTCGTAAGCGGCCCGACAGACGCTCCCATCGACGAGCTGCGCGACAAGGCCAAACGCATCGCGTCCTACGTAGAAGTGTACTGAGACCTCACCCGACAGCTCTTTCAAGAGCCCTGGTTTGTCAAAGAAATATCAGAATCAGGAGAAAGCAACGCGGCGTAATCTTCTCGAATCTTGAATTTTACAAAACGCTTCTCCCCGAAAATGCTCGAATTATACGCGCCGAAAATTGGCGCGTATAATTTTTCCGAGGAATCGTCCGAATCTGAGCCAGGAATAACCGCGCAACTTTTAACAAAATCTTAATATTGCCAGTCTGACTTTCCGCATTATGCTTTGTAATTTTGTTCGGTGGACTGTCTGGTCTCATGTTGGCGACATGCCGGACGAGCGGCAGCCGGACAGACCGCACAAGAATTATCATTGTATATGAAATCAAAAACAGAGAAAACCTATCTCGAGCGCGACATCAGCTGGATGTACTTCAACCGCCGAATTCTTCAGGAAGCCGAGAAAGAAAACGTGCCCCTCTTGGAGCGCATGTCTTTCCTGGGCATCTATTCCAACAACCTGGACGAATTTTTCCGGGTCCGCGTGGCCACGCACAACCGCGTAGCCGAGTGCGAGGTAAATTCGGTGAAGGCGGCACGCACCGAGGCCCTCGCCCTACTGAAAGAGCTCAACAAACTCAACGCCCAATACTCGAAGGAATTTGAACAGGCCAACCAGGTCATCATCAAGGAATTGCAGAAAAAAGGTATCTACATCCTGAAAGACACCGAGGTGGACGAGGAACAGCTCCGGCTGGTACGGGAATATTATGCTAAGAATCTGAACGGCCGGATAATGCCCATCTGGTTCTCGGCTATCAAGCAGTTCGACCTGGAGAAGGACGAAAACATCTACCTCGCCATCCGCATGCACCGCATCGGCGACAACAGCAAGAAATCCTACTACGCTTTTGTCGAATTGCCGGTTTCCACGTGCGGCCGCTTTGTCCGCCTGCCGGACCGCGACGGGAAGAGTTATCTCATGTACCTGGACGACGTCATCCGCTGCTGTCTGCCGCTCCTCTTCCGCGGACAGGACTACACGGACTTCGAGGCCTACTCCTTCAAATTCACCCGCGATGCCGAGATGGAGATAGACAACGATCTGCGCAACGGCACGCTTCAGAAGGTGAGCAAGGGCGTCAAGAGCCGCAAGCGCGGCGCGCCGCTCCGCGTCGTCTTCGATGCCGCCATGCCCAAGGGGCTGCTCCACCAGGTTATGGACGCTCTGAACCTTGACAAGCTCGACACCGTGCTCTCCGGTGGCCGCTACCACAACCATAAGGACTACATGCGCTTCCCCGACTGCGACAGGAAGCACCTGAAGTACGAGCCGTGGGAACCTATTCTCAAGAAAGACCTGGACGGACATGTGAGCATCTTGAAGCAGATCCGTAACCACGACCGCTTCATCCATGTGCCCTACCATAGTTTCGACTCCTACATCAACGTGTTGCAGGAGGCGGCCATCAGTCGCGAGGTGAAGGGCATCAAGACCACGCTCTACCGCCTCGCCAAGGATTCAAAGGTGGTCAAGGCCTTGATTTGCGCCGCCAGGAACGGGAAGAAGGTCACCGTAGTCATTGAGCTCATGGCCCGTTTCGACGAAGCGTCGAATATTGACTGGTCGAAGAAAATGCAGGAAGCCGGCATCCACGTTATTTTCGGTGTCGAGGGACTGAAGGTCCACTCCAAGCTGACCTATATCGCCATGAAGACCGGGGCGGACATTGCCGTCATCAGTACGGGCAACTTCCACGAGGGGAATGCCCGCGCCTACACGGACTGTCTGCTGATGACCGCCTCGCGGCCCATCGTGAACGACGTCCTGTCCGTGTTCCGCTTCATCGAGCGCCCCTACACGCCGACCCGGTTCAAGGAACTCCTGGTCTCCCCCAACGAGATGCGGCAAAAGTTCATCCGCCTCATCAACGAAGAGATCCGCAACAAGGAAGCCGGCAAGCCAGCCGCCATCACTATCAAAATCAACCACATCACAGACCCCATCATGGTCAAGAAACTCTACGACGCCGCTGCGCACGGCGTGCCGGTCCGTTTGCTTGTCCGGGGCAACTGTTCACTGATTCCCACGCTCCCCGCGCTCAATGACAACATGCACATCGTCGGTATCATTGACCGCTACCTCGAGCACTCGCGCATCTTCATCTTTGCCGCCGGCGGCGAGGAGAAAGTCTTCATGGGCTCCGCCGATTGGATGCCGCGCAACCTCGACAACCGTGTCGAGGTCATTACGCCCGTCTACTGCCCCGAGATTAAGGAGGACCTCAAGCGCGTAGTCGAGTGGGGCCTGCGCGACACCATGCAGGGCCGCATCGTAGACGGCACCGGACGCAACCTGCCGCTCACCATCCCCGGCACCGAGCCGTTCCGCTCTCAGGAAGCCCTCTACTACACCTACCTCGAGGAGGAAAAACAGCGGAGGGCCGAGGAAGCAGCCGCTGCCGAAACCGCGGCCGAAGAACAGACCGTGTAATAACTGAAACAAACGTAACAACATGAACAACAGACACTATGCTGCCATCGACATAGGCTCCAACGCCGTCCGCCTGCTCATCAAGCGCGTATCGCGCAACGTGGCCAACGGAGAAGAGAAGCTCTCGAAGGAAATATTGCTCCGCGTCCCCCTGCGTCTGGGTTTCGACGTCTTCGGAAAGGGAAAAATCTCCAAGGACAAGAGCAAGAACCTCCTGCGCCTCATGAAGTCCTACAAGCAGCTAATGGAAATCTACGGTGTCAGCCGTTACCGCGCCTGCGCCACCTCTGCCATGCGCGACTCGCGTAATGGCAGCAAACTCATCCGCACCATCAAGAAAAAGGCCGGTATTAAAATCGACATCATCGACGGACAGGAGGAAGCCCGCATGATTTACGACAACCACCTGGAGTGTATCGAGGACCGCAAGGGCAACTACATGTACGTCGACGTCGGCGGCGGCAGCACGGAAGTCAACTTGCTGGCCAACGGCGAACTGGTCTATTCCCACTCGTTCAATATCGGCACCGTCCGCCTGCTTACCGGCGGCGTGACGGAGGCTGCGTGGATACGCATGCGCGAAGAAATCGAGGCGCACACCGCCGACTTCCCCGTCATCAACATTATCGGTTCGGGCGGCAACATTAACAAGCTCTACAAGCTCATAGAGAAGAAGGAAAAGAAGCGTAAGCAGTTCAGCATCGGCGCCCTTCAGGAAATCTACGACCAGTTGGCCCCCATGTCCGACCAGGCGCGAATGGACACGTTCGACCTGAAGCCCGACCGCGCGGACGTCATCGTGCCGGCCGCCCGCATCTTCCTCTTCATCGCGAAAGCCATCCACGCCGAACACATCTACGTGCCCGTCATCGGACTCTCGGACGGCATCATCGACAGCCTGTATGCCGAAGACCTGGCCCGCCAGAACGAAGCGGCGAAAGAGCCGCAGGCTGAGGCCGCACCGGTCGAAGAAGCCGCCGCTGCCGCTCCGCAAGAAACGGAAGCCGCGGAAGATACAGTCAAAGATACGACTGAAACCCAAGACGTTGCGCCGGAAGCCGCCGCACCCGAAACGACGCCGGCGCCCCAGGCCTGACCGCCGCCGGGCAACGCGCCCCGCCGCGCATCCCTCATTACCAACGCAGTCCGGTTCTGCCCGTAGCGGGCAGGACCGGACTGCGTTTTTCTATCCCGCTTGCCGTCACAGGTACTTCCCGAGAAAGGCCTCCATGGCCCGATAGAAGTCGAAGCGGTTCTCTTGGTTGGCGAAGCCGTGCCCTTCGTTTTCCTTCACCAGGTATTCCACCGGCAGGCCGCGCTGTCGCAGCGCCGCCACCATCTGGTCGCTCTCCGCCTTGTTCACCCGCGGGTCGTTGCTCCCCTGTGCTATCAGCAACGGCACGCGGATGCGGTCCGCGTGGAGCGCGGGAGAGGTTGCCGCCAACTGTTCGCGGTCCTGCTCCGGGTGGCCTATCTGCTCGTACATCATTTCCAGCATCGGCCGCCAGTAGGGCGGAATCGTTTTCAGGAAGGTAAACAGGTTCGATACCCCGACGTAGTCCACCGCGCAGGCGTAGAGGTCGGGCGTGAACGTCACGCCGCAGAGCGTGGCATAGCCGCCGTAGCTGCCGCCGTAAATCGCGATGCGCGCCGGGTCGGCGATGCCTTTTTCTATCAGCCAGTTCACGCCGTCCGTGATGTCGTCCTGCATGGCCAGCCCCCATTGCTTGTAACTGGCCTCCAGGAACTTGCGGCCGTAGCCCGTAGAGCCGCGGAAGTTCATCTGGAACACCGCGTAGCCGCGGTTGCAGAGGAACTGCACCTCCGACGAATAGCCCCACACGTCGCGAGCCCAAGGGCCGCCGTGCGGGTTCACCACGACGGGGAGCCCCTTCGCGTTCTCCGGCCCGTAGCCCTTCGGCAACGACAGATAGGCCTCGATGGTCCAGCCGTCACGCGTCGTGTAGGTCACGGGGTGCATCTCTACCAGCTCCTCCTCGTGCAGCCACGGCGCCGTCTCGGCAATTTTCGTCGCCTCGTCCTTCGCCACGTCGTAGAAGTAATAGGCGCCGCGCGTCCGGTCGTTGCCCACGTAAATCAGGTAGTGCTCCTCCGCCTTGTCCGTATCGGCCACGCCGAAGCGGTAGCCCGGGAAGTGGCGGCGGATGCGCTCGCGCAATTCGCGCTCCTCCTCGTCGAAATAGTGCCGCACCGGCTCCTTGTGCCCCGTGCAGTAAACGCTCAGGAGCTTCTTGCGTTTCCGCGAATAACTGATGCTCGAGATGTCATACTTCGGGTCCTCGTACAGCAGCTCCAGCTCCGCGCACGTGGCCGGTTCCATGAGGACGAGCGCCACCTTGTCGCGTCTCAGGTTCGTAGCCGCGTAGACCCGCTTGTCGTCCGGCGTAAATTCCATGAAACTGACCATTTCCCTGAAGTTAGTCGTCAGCACCGGCCGGAAGTCCTCCGCTTCCGTCTCGCGGTAAAGGATTTGCGTGTTCACGCCGTCCACGATGGCCGTGACGGCGCGCAGCCGCCCGGCGTGGTCGGTCATCCAGCCCTGCCAGTTGCCCGGATTTTCGGCCAGCTGCGTCAGCTCGCCCGTAGCCAGGTCCAGGCGGTAGGGGTCGAAGACCTCCGGATTGCGGCGGTTCAGCCCGATGAGCACCTGCCCGGGCACTTCCTCCAGGTCGTCAATCAGCGTTGTCCGCACGCCGGGGAAGTCCGTATAGGCCCGCAGGTCCGAGCCGTCCAGATTCACACCGTAGAGGCGGTAGTTCTCGTCGCCGCCCGTGTCCTTCATGAAGAGCAGGCGCTCGTTGTCCGCCCACATGTAGCCCGCCAGGCTGCGCTCCGTCTCCGACGTGATGCGCACCGCCGCGCCGCCCGCCGTCGGGCGGACGTAAAGGTTCATGCGGTCCGCATAGGGAGCCAGGTACGACAGGTGCTTCCCGTCGGGGGAAATCTGATAGGCCGCTTCCTGCGAATTACGGAAAAAGTCCTCGAGGGGTATTTGCCGGACCTGTCCGGCAAGGTTGCTGTTCTTCGATTGCGTCATCATCTCGTTTCGGATAAAGATTGCTTAGTCTATACAAAGAAAGGGAAAAATCGCGACACGGGCAAGCCCCGCCGCTATTTTCGCCTCCGCGCCCCGGCCGCAGGGCCGAACGGACGCGGCCTGTTTCCCGAACAACGGGGATAGGGCCAGTTTTTACGGGGCTAAGGCCCGTTCGCACGGGCCTTAGGCGTGTGGCGCGGGGGCCGGACGGACGCCGCACGGGACGTCACCGGCTGCGTGCGCAACAAATCTTTAGGAGTGTGAAAATTTATGGATTATTTTCGGGGAAACGGCACCCGGCCCAGGCCGATAATTCGTAATTTTGTGGGAAAAGTCACAACCAGAACAAAAAACCACCTCGCATGTCCAAGAAATATTTACCGCAAGACCGGAAAAGCCTCTTCCGCCAGTTGCGTATGTGCGCTCTGCTCGCCGTGCTGGCGCTGCTCTTCTGGCTCCTGCTGTTTCCCGCCAGCATACGGCGCCAGCTGGACGGCGTCTGTCTGGTGGAGAGCAGCGCCCGCTACGCCCTGCCGCTGCCGGCGGGCGACACGCTCTGGTTCTCGCCCCGCGGCCGCGTCTGTACGGCCGCCGGCGACTCGCTTCGGGGCGACAGCGCGACGGCCTCGGGCTTTTTCGTTTCCAACGAAGGGCATCTCGTCACCTCGGCCGCCCTGCTCCGCTTCGCCCCCGACTCGCTCCCGCCGGACACGGTGCGGGCCTGGCTGGAACGGGAAAAGACGCGGCTGGAACAGTTGCTGAAGAAGAAGGAAAAGGAAGGCGGCGAACTGGACTACTACGCCGCCACACACTCCGTCATCGACGACGGATACAACGAAGTGATGGCCTACCGGACCCTGTCGGCCGGGCAGAAAAGCCGCGTCGGGCGGCTGCTGCAACAGGTCACAGCGGCCCTGCAACAGCCGACGGCCGCCGCCCGCCTGCACGACAGTTACCGCATAGTCTGCGTGCAGCCGCGGGGAGCCGACAGCGTGAGCCGCCACACGGTCGTCGCCCTGCGCCGGCAACGGGCCGACTCGCTGCTGCTGCTTCAGACGGCGGACCAGGCGTTGCCCCACGACGCTTTCCGCTTTGTGGTCTACGCCACCGGCGTACCGCGCTGGAGTCCGCGCCTGATGGGCTTCTTCGGCCCCACGTCCCTGCCGGACGCCGCCCTGGCCGACAGCGCCCGCTACCTGACGGCGCCGCAACTCGAAGGGGCGCCGGTGGTCAACCTCTTTGGCCAGCTCTGCGGCGTGCGTTGCGACGGGAAAGTCCGGACGGCCGCCAGCGTGCGGGCCCTCTACTTCGCGGAACGGAACTGGCCGGAATGGGCCTGGGCCAACGGTCTCCGGGCCGTCCGGCGCTTCTTCACCTTCGCCCCGCCCCGGCCCGACACGGTCTGCGCTACGCCGGGCCGCCCGCCGCGCAACGTGAGCCGGCTGATGCACGTAGGCAAGGCCTACGGCCGACTGGCCCTGCCGCAAGGCGAATACTGCGGCCGCATGGCCGACGGCCGGCCGGAAGGCTTCGGCGCCCTGCGCTACCGCGACGGCAGCGTCCACACAGGACTGTGGCAGGCGGGCCGCCGCGAGGGCTATGGCCGCCTGCGTACGGACTCGGCCGTCTACGCCGGCCACTGGCAGGCCGACACGCTGGCCGCCGGCACGCGGCTGGACAGCATCGGCCTCTACCGCGGCCAACTGAACCACAACCTGCAGCCCGACGGCGCGGGCAGCCTGACCCAGCACAACGGCATCTTCTACTGGGGCAACTGGCAGGCGGGACGACGCGAGGGCTTCGGCTTTGCCGTCAGCGAGCGGCACATCGTGCAGGCGGGCATCTGGAAAAAGGACCGCTTCCAGGGGGAACAGATCATCTACACCGCCAACCGCATCTACGGCATCGACATCTCGCGCTACCAGCACGAAATCGGCAGGCGCGTCTACCGCATCGACTGGTCGAAACTGCGCATCTCGAGCCTGGGAACGGCCAGCCGTAAGCGCATCCACGGGGAGCAGGACTATCCGGTCAGCTTCATATACATCAAGGCCACGCAGAGCAACTACATCCGCAACCGCTACTATGCGGCGGACATCGCGGCGGCGCGCCGGCGCAACATCCCAGCGGGGGCCTACCACTTCTTCTCGACCCGGCGCAGCGGGAAAGTACAGGCGCGCTACTTCCTGCGCATCGCCAGCCCGCGGCGCGGCGACCTGCCGCCCGTGCTCGACGTGGAGCCGTACGACAGCCAGATCCGCGCCATGGGCGGCATCGACGTGCTGTTCCGCGAAGTGCTGCAGTGGATGCGCGCCGTGGAGCAGCACTGCGGGACGCGGCCCATCCTCTACGTGAGCCAGAACTTCGTCAACAAATACATGGAGCACGCGCCGGCCGCCCTGTCGCGCTACCCGGTCTGGATAGCCCGCTACGGGGAGTACAAGCCCTACGTGCGCCTGCTCTACTGGCAGCTGGCCGCCGACGGGCGCGTGAAGGGCATCCGCGGCGCCGTGGACATCAACGTCTACAACGGCTCGCGCGAGCAATTCGAGACGTTCGTACGGGAAGAATGCGTCAAACGGGGCAAGTAGGCGGAGGGCGGTTTGCTACTCTGGTGAAAAAGTCTTAACTTTGCCGGCTCATTTGTAACATTATTTCCATCATGACGAAAAAATACAACGGAGAGGTGCTCCACGGCATCCTGCTCATTGTGCTGTTTTCCTTTTCAGCTTTCTACATCGCAGACTTCGATTTCATTAAGCGCCTGTCGTTCAGCCCGCTCATCGTAGGTATCATCCTGGGCATGCTCTACGCGAACAGTTTGCGCAACAAGCTGCCCGAAACGTGGGTGCCCGGCATCAAGTTCTGCTCGAAGACGGTGCTACGGGCGGGCATTGTGCTCTATGGCTTCCGGCTGACGTTCCAGCAGGTAGTGGCCATCGGCATACCGGCCATCACGGCGGACCTGATTATCGTGGCCGGCACGCTGGTGCTGGGCGTTGTGCTAGGACGCCTGCTCAAGGCGGACCGTGACACGACGCTGCTGACGTCTACGGGCAGTGCCATCTGCGGTGCGGCGGCCGTGCTCGGCGCCGAACCGATTGTCCGCGGCGAAGCACACAAGACGGCGGTGGCCGTATCGACGGTCGTCATCTTCGGCACGCTCTCCATGTTCCTCTACCCCATCATGTACCGGGCCGGCTGGCTGGACGGGCTGGGCAACGAGGGCATCGCCATCTATACGGGCGCGACGCTTCACGAAGTGGCCCACGTGGTCGGGGCAGGCAACGCCATCGACTCGGCCGGCGGCCACATAGCCGACACCGCTACCATCACGAAGATGATCCGTATCATCCTGCTGGCGCCGACTCTGCTGCTGATGAGTTTCTGCCTGGCACGTTTCCGCAAGACGGCGGGCGCAGACGGCCGGACGGGCGGCGGGAAAATCACCGTACCCTGGTTCGCCTTCTACTTTCTCGTGGCGATTGCCATCAATTCGATGCTGCAGTCGGCCAACTTCATCCCGGCCACGGCCCTAAAGGAGGCGACGGACTTCATTAACAACATCGACACCTTCCTGCTGACCATGGCCATGACGGCTCTGGGAACGGAAACCAGCATAGACAAGTTCAAACAGGCGGGAGCCAAACCGTTTCTGCTCGCTTTCGGCCTCTACATCTGGCTGGTAGGCGGCGGTTACCTGATAGCCAAATGGCTCGTCTGAAACTATGATACGAAAGGCGGCCCGTTGCTTTCCGGAATGGAAGCAACGGGCCGCCTTCGTTGTCGGTTGTCAGTTGGCTCGGCGACGCCACTCTGTGGGCGTGGCCCCTGTGATTTTCTTGAAAAGGCGTGTGAAGTGCTGCGGGTGCTGGAAGCCCAGTTCGTAGGCGACCTCGCTCACGGGCTTGTCGGGCAGGAGGATGCGCTCCTTGGCCTCGTGGATGAGGCGCAGCTGTATGTGTTCCTGCGCGCTCTTCCCGGTTTCCTTCTTCAGCAAGTCGCCGAAATAGTTGGGCGACAGGCAGAGCTCCTGCGCGCAGTAGCGCACGGTGGGCAGGCCCTCTTTCGCGGCCCGGCCGGAGGCGAAATATTCGTCGAGCAAGTGCTCGAAGCGGTCCAGGATGTCGTGATTGACGTGGGTGCGCGTAATGAACTGGCGCTCGTAAAAGCGCAGGCAATAGTCGAGCAGCATCTCGATGTTCACGTTGATTAACCGCCGGCTGTGGCGGTCAATGGGCCGCTCCACTTCGGTACGGATCTTATGCAGACAATCCAGGACAATGTGCCGCTCCTGCTCGGAAAGGTGGAGCGCCTCGTTGGACTCGTAGGAGAAGAACGTATAGTCTTTCATCGAACGGCCGAGGGCTGTGCCGTGAATCAGGTCGGGATGGAAGAGCAAGGCCCAGCCTTTCGGCTGCACCGGTTGCCCCGTGCCGACCACACCGAACACCTGGCCGGGCGCTACGGCCACGATGGTCCCCTCCTGGTAGTCGTACGTCTGACGGCCATAGACGAGGTCGCCGCACTTGACCTCTTTGAGGAAGACGGCATAGAAATTGAACAACTGCCGTTGGTAGGCCACCGGGGTGCATTGCGAATAGTCGATGACACTGACCAGGGGATTGAAAGTCTCGACCCCTAACATCTGGTTGTACTCGCATATCGTGGAGAACGTTATGACTTTGGGTTCTGCCTTTTCCATGAACTGCTAATTTTAGATGTGCCGATATTGTGAAAGGCGGACGGCGAACAAAGGGAAGGCTCGTGTTTTCTTCGCTTGTCCGGGCCGCCTCCCGCCTTCGTGAAACAAAGATACGGAAAATCTTACGCATGACCTCACTACCGGGCGAAATGCGGTAATCACGGTAGGATAAACCGTAATTATGGTTATCCAACGAGAAAGACTGGGGGCTCTTCCGGTCCGTCAGGGAAACGGGAGGGCGTGCGTGGCCCCATGGGAAAATGGGGATGCGTACCGGCCAGGGCAAGAGCGAGCACGCTGATGCGGACAGCCCCGGCCGAGGCGACGACCCGCCCGCAGGAAAGCAGCGAAGCGCCCGTCGTCACGATGTCGTCGATGAGGAGGACATGGTGACCGGCGAGCGCTTCGGGATGTTTGAGAGAAAAAATGCCCTGTACGTTGGCCTGCCGTTCCCGGGCATTCAGGCGGGTCTGCGTGGGGTTGTCGACCGTGCGGACTACGGACGTGGTGTCGACGGGCAGTCCCGTCACGGCGCTGACGCCACGGGCCAGCTCCTCGCTCTGGTTGTAGCCGCGCCGCCGCTGGCGCCGGCGGGAGAGCGGCAGGGGCAGGAGGAAATCCACGCCGTCAAAGAAATCACTGTCCAGCAAGTCGGCCGCCATCGCACGGCCCATGTAGCGCCCCACCTGGGGGCGGTTGTAGTACTTCAGGCTCCAGAAGAGGTTGCGACTGTCCGTGCCGGCATAATAATGCAGGTAGGCATTGGCCCTTTCTATGGGAATTTTTCCCCAGAAAAGGCGCTCCACGACGTTGCCTTGCTCCCCGTGCAGCCGCGTAAACGGAAGGCTTTGGAAACAAGGAAGGCAGAGGCAGCGCTCAGTGCCCGTCAGCCGTCGCCCACAGACCACGCACCGCTCGGGAAAGAAGAGGCACAGCGCGTCGCGCCCCGAAGCGGCCAGGCCTCGCAACCAATCCGGAAGCATGGGGTCAGACCAGACGGTTGCCGTTCGCGCCATCGGGGAAAATGACGCGGGGCTTGAAGGTCCGGGCTTCGTCGGGCGTCATGGAGGCGTAGCTCATGATAATCACTTCGTCGCCCACCTGGAACTTACGCGCGGCGGCGCCGTTCAGGCAGATGCAGCCGGTGTCCCGTGGCCCGGCGATGACGTACGTTTCGACCCGCTCGCCGTTATTATTGTTCACCACGTGGACGTGCTCGCCCGCCAGCAGGCCGGCAGCCTCCATCAGGCCTTCGTCTATCGTGATGCTGCCCATGTAGTGCAGATTGGCTTCCGTCACTCGGGCACAATGAATTTTCGATTTTAAGATACTCAGATACATAGATGCTGTAAAAAATTGGACTGCGAAAAGGCGTCGCGCCACAGGACTGCGGCCGTCAGCGGTAGCGGATGTTGTCAATCAGACGGACGGGAAGGTGACCGCAATAGACGGTGATGCAACCAACAATACCTTCGGCCTCCGTCCAGGTGTTCACGGGTTGCAGCATCGTGTCGTCCACAATCTGGTAATACTCCACCTCGAGCCCGTCAATCGCATTGAGGGCATCGACGACATGGTCGTGCGTCTCGGCCACCGTGTGCGAGGCCGCATAGTCTAAGCTCGCCTTCAGGACGCGAGAGATGTTGACCGCCGTCTCCTTTTCCTCCGGCGTCAGCAAGGCGTTGCGGCTGCTCAGGGCCAGGCCGCTCTCCTCGCGCACAATGGGGCAGGGACAGATCCTGACGGGTAGCTGCAAGTCCCTTACCATCGCGCGGATGACGGCTATCTGCTGGAAATCCTTCTCGCCGAAATAAGCGTTCTCGGGCTTGACCCAAAGGAAGAGCTTACTGACAATCTGACAAACGCCGTTAAAGTGGCCCGGACGGTGCGCACCCTCCATCACCGTGTCAACAGGCGGGTAGCTGAAGTGCCGGGTATCGGGTTCCGGATAAACCTCCGCAACCGAAGGGGCAAAGACCACGTCGGCCCCCAGCTTCTCGAGCAAGCGGCAGTCCGCCTCCAGCGTACGCGGGTAATGCTGCAAGTCGTTCTTGTCATTAAACTGCGTGGGATTGACAAAGACGCTGACCACCGTCGCATCGTTTTCGGCGACACTGCGCGTCACCAGCGAGGCGTGCCCGCTATGCAGCGCGCCCATTGTCGGCACCAGGCCGATACGCTTCCCCTCGGCACGGAGACGAGCCAACTCGGTCTCCAAATCTTGAATAGTTCTGACAACTAACATCTTCCTTTGAGATTTTATTTGAACGTGCAAAATAACAGATTCCTTACCAATTATTAGTCAAACTCCGACTACAAATCGCTGTTTTTAACATTTGAGGATTTTCTAAGCCAGGCCGCGGAGGGCCAAATCCTTTTTTTTTCGTACCTTTGCAGAAAACAAACAGCTATATACATAAATGAAGGCGAAGAAGGTTTTATTTATAACTCAAGAACTTATTCCCTACGTCCCCGAAAGCCCCATGGCCTCGATAGGCCGAAAATTGCCCCAAGCCATCCAAGACAGCGGCTACGAAATCCGCACGTTCATGCCGAAATGGGGAAACATCAACGAGCGCCGCAACCAGTTGCACGAGGTGATCCGGCTATCGGGAATGAACATCATCATTGACGACACAGACCATCCGCTTATCATTAAAGTCGCTTCCATCCAAGCTGCGCGGATGCAGGTCTATTTCATTGACAACGAAGAGTATTTCCACAAGCGGGCCATGCTCTGCGACGAAAACGGAGAAGAATACGAGGACAACGCCGAACGGGCCATCTTTTATGCGCGCGGCGTGCTCGAGACGCTGAAAAAGCTCCGCTGGTGCCCCGACGTAATCCACTGCCACGGCTGGATGTCCGCCATCGCGCCGCTCTATATCAAGACCGCCTACAAGGAAGAGCCCCCGTTCCTCAACACTAAGGTAATTTTCTCAGGCTATGAGGAAATGCCCAAGAACGCACCGGTGGCCAACTTCATGGAGTGTCTGAAATTTCGCGATGTCAATGAAGAGCTGATTCAGAATACGGGCATCGACCTCAACAGCCCCGATGCCTACGGCCAGCTGGCCATCGCCTTCTCCGACGGCTACGTGCAGGGAGCAGAGGGTTCCCACCCCGAGCTGCTGGAATACGCCCGCCAGCACAACGTACAGACCCTCGAGTGGCCCGGCGAAGACAACCTGAGCGAGACTTACAGCAATTTCTACCAACAAATCATCGGAGAAACCGCCGAGGAAACGGAATAATACGTACCTTTGGCCGAGTTTTCACCAAACAAGACATCATTGTGAGAAATTTTCACCTCCGCACCCTCGGCACCTTGCTGCTGTGGTGGGCAACTTTCAGCATTTTCACGGCGTGCGACGACGACACGGCGAACATAGGGACCAGCATCATGCCCGACTATGACAACGTCTCTACCTCCCAAGCCGTCTACACCGTCCACTCCAAGGCCGTCAAAGTGGACTCCGTCCTGGCCAACACGAGCGACTGCTACCTGGGCCGCATCGTCGACCCCGAGACGCGCGCACAGACCACGTGCAACTTCCTCGCCCAATTCCACGTGCTGGAAGACTACTACTTCCCCGACCTCGAGGACATGGTGTGCGACGACAACGGCGCGCCCATCGCCGACTCGTGCGTGCTCCGCGTCTTCTTTGACTCGTACTACGGAGACTCACTCACCACGATGACGCTCCATGTGCAAGAGCTCGACACGGCCAGGGTCATGGAGGAGAACGTGCCTTACTACACCAACCTCGACGCGTCGGATTTTCTCAGCACGTCGACGCCTGTCCAGACCAACATTTCCTACTCCGTCAAGGACTTGAGCCGCCCCGACTCCGTTACGGACGGTTCCACCTACCTGCGTAGCGTCGTCATCAAGCTGCCGCCCTCGTACGGCCAGTTCCTGCTTCAGAAATACTACGAGAATCCCAACTTCTACAAGGACTCCTACCAGTTCATCCACCACGTATGCCCGGGCTTCTACTTCCAGACCGTGGGCGGCGTAGGGTCTATGATCAACGTGGAAGTCAGTACCCTGGACGTTTACTTCAAGTACCGCTCGAAGACGGCCGCACTCACGGACACCATCATCGACGGCATGCAGCGTCTGGCCGCTACGGAAGAAGTCATCCAGAATACGCAGGTCAGCAACGCGATACCGGAAAGCATGCTCGACGAGAACAATACGTACACCTACGTCAAGTCGCCCACGGGCATCTTTACGGAAGTCACGCTCCCCGTCGGGGAAATCGTCGCCGGCGAGCATTACACGGACACCATCAACTCGGCCTGTCTCTCCATCCGCCGCTACAACAACACCGTGGAAAGCCCCTACAATCTCGACCCACCACAGACGCTTTTGATGGTCCGTAAGAGTGAGGGCTACAAGTTCTTTGAGGACGAAGAGCTGGCCGACGGCCGCACGAGCTACCTCAGCACCTTCTCCAGCACGAACAATGCCTACACCTTCGACAATATCAGCACGCTCATCACCAACCTGAAGAACGAACGCGACAAGGGGGCCGGCTGCACCGAGGAGGACGACGCGGCGACGCGCGAGGCGAAGTATGCCGTCTGGGAGGCTGAAAACCCGGACTGGAACAAGGTCTGGCTCATCCCCATCAAGGCCGACTACTACACCAGTACGAGCATCTGGGGACAGACCTCGCAAACGCTGATGCGCGTACGGCACGACATGAGCCTGTCCAGTGTCCGCTTGGAAGGGGGAACATCCGACGACCTCGAAATCAATATCATATACAGTCGTTTCAATCAATAAGCTTTATCAAACCCAAGTGACAGGCCGATGGCCTGTCACTTTTTTTGTACTCGCCTATGAACGCCATGCTCTTTGCCGCAGGGATGGGGAAGCGCCTCAAGCCCCTGACCGACACCATGCCCAAAGCGCTCGTACCGGTAGCCGGAAAGCCGCTCGTCGACCACGTGCTGGAGCGGCTGCAACAGGCCGGGGCCGAACGCGTCGTCATTAACGTACACCACTTTGCCGAACAAATCGTCGCCCACTTGGCGGACCATCCCTACCGCCGGGACATCGTCTTTTCGGACGAACGGGACGAACTGCTCGACACCGGCGGCGGGCTGCGCAAGGCCGCTCCCCTGCTCGCCGCGCCTGCGGACGGCCGCCCGCTCCTACTCCACAACGTGGACATCCTGAGCAACGCGGACCTCGCGGCCTTCTACGCGGCCCACACGGCCGACGCTGCGGCCCTGCTCGTCTCCCGCCGCGAAACGTCGCGCTACCTGCTCTTCGACGACGACCTGCGCCTGCGCGGCTGGCTCAACGCGAGTACGGGCGAGGTGCGCTCCCCGTTTGCGCGGCTCAACGTCGGCCGCCTGCACCGCTACGCCTTCTCGGGCATCCATTGCTTCTCGCCGCGGCTGTTCCCCATGATGCAGGACTTCCCCCCGCGCTTCTCCATCACGGATTTCTACCTGTCCGTCTGCGACCGGGTCCCCATCGTGGCGCATCCGGCGGAGGGGTTGAGGTTGCTCGACGTGGGCAAGCTCAACACCCTGGAGCAGGCAGACGCCTTCCTGCAATCGCTCGGGGAAACGGCGCAGCCGTAGCGCCCGGCTGCCCCGCCCCCGCCGCAGCAAGGCGACGCCGACAGGGCGGGAAATGCCGGCGCGTCCGCAACCGGCGCCCGCACCGCCCGGATAAGGACGGCAAACACGAGCCTTAGGGAAATTTTTACGGGCCCTATTCCAGAAAAAACTGGAATAGGGCCCGTTTTTGCGCTCCCCATCGGCCGGCACCGGCCGATGCTTCCCGGTCTCGGGGGAACAACAGCCGCGCACGCCGGGGCAGCCCCCAGTCGCCCGCAGCGCAACAGGGCCGCTCCGCGGCCGTAACGGACGCACCCGCAACCTTATCCGCAACCCCACAAAAAAGGCGTTGCCCCGCCAGGAGCAACGCCTCGTAAGCGTTTACGGTTGCGCCGCGCCTTCTTGAATGACGACGGCGGCTTCGGGCATCTCGAACGTATAGCTCACGGCCCCTGCCGGCGCTCCGGAGGCTACGGCCACGCGCTGCAACTGCGGTTGCGAGGCGTCGGCCGCTTTAACGTGTACCTGCGGCGCCGCGGCCCCGGCTTCCTTGGGAATCAGGGTCAGGACGATGGGCTTACCGCTCTTCCCGTAAGCAAGCCGTTGTTGACCGTCACCTGGTCGTCCACCTGCACGCGACAGTCATAGTCCGCCACGGCCGTACGGATGGCGTACCAGGCCGGCGACTTCAGGCGAACGACCGAGTCGGAAAGGCAGTAGATGGTATGAGAAGCAATTTTCCCCTTACCGAGTATGCGCCCGCCGCGTACCATCACCTCGCCGTCGTCCGTGCCGTTGATGATGTCGCCGTCGCCGCAATTGGCCACCGTGCCGCCGTCGACCGTCACCAACGTGGCGCGTACCACGCCCGAACGGTCGTTGTCCACGTTGTCGTTACAGCTGATGAGCCGGGCCCCGTTGCCGACGGTCACGAAGCCGCCGGGAAGGCTGACGACGGCATTGCCCTGGCCGCCGTGGAGTAGAAGCGGGCCGCTGACTTCAAGCGTAGAGTGCGTCCGGTCCGACACCACGCAGCCGTTCCCATAATTGAACAGCGTTCCGGGACCGACAATTTTCAGGTCGTAAGCCTGCGTTTCGTTGACGAGCAGGCCCGTCGCATTTCCGCCGGCCAGCGTGAAGCCGTTCAGGTCGAGCGTCACGTCGCAGTTCGTCCCGGCCGGCGTGGCCTTTACGGCAAGGTCCGCAAGGTCTATGCTGGCCTGCAACTGCACCACGGCCTGCTGCCCGTCGGTAATGCTGGCAAAGGCTTGGTCAAGGTCGGGATACTGCCCCACGGGCTTTCCGCCGACAAGGAGGGTGACCTTGGCCGCCGGCGCCGCGCTGCGCTGCTCCGGAGCGGTTCCGGAAGCCTGGGCGGACGGGCCGAGCGCGCCGAGTGCGAAACAGAGAAGGAAAAGTGCTTTATTCCCCATGTGCTGGATAGGTTTTCAGATGATTGTCAATTGTTCTACAAAAGTACATGATTTCGGCGGATGGCACGGCATGAGGCCGCCGAAAATCGCCCGCCGCCCGCGGTTTTCGCCGCGCTGGCCCGGGACTTCGGGGCCGATGTCCGGCCACCGGACCGCGGCGGGAAGCGGCCCGGCCGCGCAGCGGCGCAGTCGGCGGACGGGCCGGCATTCAACGCCGGAACGCGCCGGCCGGCGCAGGCAGTGGGGCGCTCCCCGCGGCCCGTGCGGCGCAACCGGGCAACCGGCGGACACGAACGACGGCCCGTCCGGGCGGACGCGGAACGTCCGCAGGCGCGGCCGGCAGGCGCCGCCCGCACGGCCGCGAGCACGGAGCCCGCACGCCACGGCCAAGCGTCGCGGCCGCGAAGACTACCGCCCTGCGCAACGCACCGCTGAGGGCGCGGCGCCTCCCCGCTGCGGCGCCGCGGGGCGGAGGGGAAAGGCGGCCCAGGCCGTCCCCGCTCCGCCCGAACGTACGTTGGAAATACCTTTTTCCGGGGCAAATTCCTCGCCTTTTCATTGCAATTTACCGGGAAAGACATTACATTTGCAATATCTAAACACTTGGTCCGCTCAAAAGAGGGCGGGCGCGTGCGCAGATTATATACATAAAAGGCGTAACTGTACGCTTTGGTTTTGACGATAGAAGAACTTCGCAAACTCTACGGATTGTCAAGAACAAAGCAGCGGGAACGCCCTATGGGGTGTATGATATACGTCCTCAGAAGAGGTTGGCCTGCTTGGAGGTCAACCCTTGGGGGATTTCTATATACTTACATCAGCGTGGGGCTTTCAGCGTTGCTCGTTCCGACAATCCGGGCAATGCGAAGGCCTTAACACGTGGAACGAGTAACAGGACTGGCTCCACGTTTTTTTGTATATACCCTTTACTAATATTATGAACAGATCTGCGCGGAGCCGGCAGACGCTAAGGACAATGGAATGAGATTGAACGAACAATTGGAATCTCTCTATGCCGCCAAGTGGAAGGGACTCTGCGATGCCTGCCGGGCCCTGCCCCGTAGCGGGCGCGCTTCCGAGAGGCCTTCTTATCCGTTTCTGCTCAGCCTGGTACACTGGGAAGACAGTCAGCCTACGGAGAGCTGGTATGCCGACGCCGACTTGAAGGTGATGGTGTTCGGCCAGGAAACGAACAGCTGGGTTGGCGCTGCGGACGATTTCGGCACGCCGCCGTCGCCCGTTTTCAATCCCGAGGTGGCGATGGGGGCCGTTATGGGCATCTACGAGAATTTCTATTCGGATTACCACCTGAACCGGCAAAAGGGGTTCAGCCATAACGGCACGCGCTACGGCACGTTTCACTACGGCTTCAACCGGCTGGCGGCGCTGCTCAACGCCCGCTGCCCGGGCAAACGGGTGGCTTACGTGTGGAACAACATCGTGAAGATGGGCAAAGCGGAAGGCTCCGGCTTTTGCGGAGAGAAAATTTACAGCATCCAGAAACAATGCTTTGACGTAGTGGGCCGTGAGGTGGAAATCCTGAAGCCTGACCTTATCCTGTTCCTGACGGGGAGTTACGACAACCGCATCTGCGACTGTTGGAACGGGGCACGGTTTACCGCCCTGCCGCCCTTCGCCGCGGGTGAGGTGGCCAAGGTCACGCTCCCGGGCGTCGGTATTCCGGCCTACCGCACCAATCACCCTTCGGCTCGCCTGCCGAAGGAGGAGAAGGAGCAGCGGCTGGAGGCCATCGTGAATAATTTTACGGAAGTTGAACTTAAATAATAAAAACAAAGAATATGTTGAGGAGATGTAAATGGTGTGGGCGAGAATATGATTCCCTTAAATCTACTGCATCCTCAAGTTTTACTTATTGCAGTGGTCGTTGCGAAGCGGAAGCTGAAAGGGCAAAAGCGGAAGCTCGCGCACAGTCCGGCGGCTCCGATAACGACGGCTGCGGTTGGATTTTTGGGAAAAATGGTTTTGGATTATCGTCGTTGCTTTTGTCATATTTGCAATGTGCAGTAACCCCGATGAAGATGGGAAAAAGAAAGGAAAGAAAACGGAGAATACCGAGACCACGTATGTCGCCCCTGCGAACCACGAAGGGTGGCAGCGGTGCTGACCGATGACAACAGGAAGGCTAGAGTTGGGAACTACGGTAAGAACTTTCCTACCGTAGTTCCAACTGCCCGCTGCACCTGCATGTTTCCTCCGCATTGCAGAGAATAGATACCAGAATATTTGGCAGAAAATCATCCATCAACTTATTAAAGAACAGAATTATGGGAAATACGGAAAACAAGGATTACGCAATCGCGGAACCTATCCAGAAATTGCTCGATAGAGCCCAACACACCAACGCAGGTCTGGGAGGATACCTGGTATATATGGCCATCCTTTTGGTCTTGCTGGTTGTAGATACAATCTACTACGAGAAAAACGTTTGGTACGATGTAGACTACGACATCTATACCGGATTACTCCAATTCGTTATCCTGCTCTACACGACCATATACTTGTTTAGAGGGACAGAAGGCCACCGGATTATTTACGGCTGGAAGCGCTGGACATTAGGTAGTGTCTTCGCTATCTGGACATTGCTTGCGGCCTTCGGAGCTTGGGTGTCGGTGGAGCAGACCGGTGAGGAGATACACAGCAAAACGGGCTACACGCGAACGGAAATGCAGGAAATCAGACAAGCCTACCTGGACGAAGGATACAGCGAAACGGACTTTCAGGCGGAAATGATAGCCGAAATCCGCGACAACGAACTATTCTCTCGCGTCCTGGGCTTCCTTTTCATAGCCAGTTGCCTCGGTCTGTGGTACTGGACCGAATCTATCAGGAAAATAGAGGAAGAATACCAGGGTGAAGAGGAAAATGTAGAGGAAGAGGAAGAACATGGAGAACGGCAAATAGTTTTGAAGAATGATAACGAGGAAGACGCGGAGAGTAATGAAGAAGACAATGAGGACGACGAGGAGGATGAAGAAGAGGATGACGAGGAGAAAGACAATGCCTGAAGAATGAAATCCCTGCCTCCCGGCAGCCAGCTCCACAGTCAACGAACTGACTTGCCCGCACCAGATGGGGACGTGGGAATCATGCGGCTGCTGTCATGACACTGTCCAAAATTTTGTGTAAATGGAAACAGGATTCAGTTGTAAGTTTCTTATATCTGAATTCTGTTTTCAAACATAACGGCACTATAAATAGGTGCTCACTCCCATGCCGCCGCATCAGAGCAAACCGATTGCCAGCCCACGCCGCGCCTGGAAAAGAATTCCGCACAGGCTAAGATAAAACTACGCGCCCACGGCTGGCTCATATATAATTAGAGGTGTACTCCGACCACAGTGTCGTTATAACTCCAGCGGCCTGTCGGCCCAATCCGGCAGGCCGCTGCCCATGTGTCGCAGTTTTTTCTACGCCGATAAAACTAGTTCTCTCGACGCCATACACCTTCTTCTAAGCAGACAGCACCTGGAATCCCGTCACCTCGCTCATTCTTCCACGCCGGCGCTATCAGCGCACCAGTCCGGAAACCTGTTCCATCTTCGCCGCATCCCTTGCCCAGCGGTAAACACACAAAAATCCCCCGCAAAGAATCTTCTTCCTTGCGGGGGATGCTATCTTAAAACGGCGGCGACCTACTCTCCCACAGCTGCGTGCAGTACCATCGGCGCGCCCGGGCTTAACGACTCTGTTCGGTATGGGAAGAGGTGGATCCCCGGGGCTATAACCACCTGAATAAGGTGACTGTCTTCACCAGAATAACAAAGCTTCCGCTCCAACACAATCATCTCACGCGTGCAAGTCTCGGGCTATTAGTAGTGCTCGGCTTTGGCGTCACCGCCTTTACACCTGCACCCTATCTACGTCATCGTCTCTGACGACCCTCAAGGGAAATCTTATCTTGCGGCCGGCTTCGCGCTTAGATGCGTTCAGCGCTTATCCGATCCCGACTTGGATACCCGGCAATGCGCCTGGCGGCACAACCGGTTAACCAGAGGTCAGTCCGTCACGGTCCTCTCGTACTAGTGACAGAGCCGCGCAAATTTCCTACGCCCACGATAGATAGAGACCGAACTGTCTCACGACGTTCTGAACCCAGCTCGCGTGCCACTTTAATGGGCGAACAGCCCAACCCTTGGGACCTTCTCCAGCCCCAGGATGTGACGAGCCGACATCGAGGTGCCAAACCACTCCGTCGATATGAGCTCTTGGGAGGGATCAGCCTGTTATCCCCGGAGTACCTTTTATCCTTTGAGCGACGGCCCTTCCATACGGAACCGCCGGATCACTATGCCCTAGTTTCCTACCTGGTCGGCACGTCTGCCTCACAGTCAAGCGCCCTTCTGCCATTGCACTCTTGGGCCGGTTACCATACGGCCCGAGGGCACCTTGGGAAGCCTCCGTTACACTTTTGGAGGCGACCACCCCAGTCAAACTGCCCGCCAAACGCGGTCCCCATAACCACGGGTTAGGGACCAGACAGCGCAGGGGCCGTATTTCAACGATGGCTCCAAACCGGCTGGCGCCGGCTCTTCACAGCCTCCGGCCTATCCTACACGAGCGATGCCCGGTCACAACGTTAAGCTGCAGTAAAGGTTCACGGGGTCTTTTCGTCCCATCGCGGGTAATCGGCATCTTCACCGATACTACAATTTCACTGGAATCACGGTCGAGACAGTGTCCGGATCATTACACCATTCGTGCAGGTCGGAACTTACCCGACAAGGAATTTCGCTACCTTAGGACCGTTATAGTTACGGCCGCCGTTTACCGGGGCTTCAATTCAAACCTTCTCTTGCGATGAGCTCTCCTCTTAACCTTCCGGCACCGGGCAGGTGTCAGACTGTATACCGCTTCTTTCGAATTCGCACAGCCCTGTGTTTTTGTTAAACAGTTGCCTGGACCTATTCTCTGCGCCTCACTCACGTGAGGACCCTTTCTTCCGAAGTTACAGGGTCAATTTGCCTAGTTCCTTAACCGTGAATCTTCCAAGCGCCTTAGTATTTTCTACCTGGCTACGTGTGTCCGTTTACGGTACGGGTGCCTCATGTGTTAACGCTTAGCGGGTTTTCTCGGGAGCATGATTACCTTCACTCTCCGCGGGACGAATCCCTTGGAGTACTTTCGGGCTTCAGCTCGGAACGTGTACTTCACTGCGTCCCTCTACGCCTTTACCCTTAAACGCACCATTCCGTCGGTGCGCGGAAGTGTCACTTCTCCGTCGCCGCTTCACCACATGAGCCAGTAACGGAATCTTTACCGTTTTTCCATCGACTGCGCCATTCGGCTTTGCCTTAGGACCCGACTCACCCCGGGACGATTGACGTTGCCCGGGAAACCTTAGCCTTTCGGCGAGGGTGAATCTCACACCCTTTATCGTTACTTATACCTACATTTGCTTTTCCAGCCGCTCCAGACGGGGTCATCCCCGACATTCTACGCAACTGCAATGCTCCCCTACCGGGCTCTACAGCCCCCGTGGCTTCGGCAGCGGATTTCATACCCGATTATTATCCACGCACACTCCCTCGACTAGTGAGCTGTTACGCACTCTTTGAATGAATGGCTGCTTCCAAGCCAACATCCTAGCTGTCTTCGGGAATACACTTCGTTAGATTAACTTAACCCGCATTTCGGGGCCTTAGCCGACGGTCTGGATTCTTCTCCTCTCGGGCGCGGACCTTAGCACCCACGCCCTCACTCCCGTACTTCAATAATGAGCATTCGGAGTTTATCCGGACTTGATAGGCGGTGAAGCCCTCGCGTCCGATCAGTCGCTCTACCTCTCATTATAAACATACGAGGCTGCACCTAAATGCATTTCGGGGAGTACGAGCTATCTCCGAGTTTGATTGGCCTTTCACCCCTACCCTCACCTCATCCAGAGGCTTTTCAACGCCAGTTGGTTCGGTCCTCCATCCGGTGTTACCCGGACTTCAACCTGGACAAGGGTAGATCACTCGGTTTCGCGTCTGCCGCTCCTGACTCTGCGCCCTCTTCGGACTCGCTTTCGCTGCGGGTACGTGTCTAAAACACTTAGCCTTGCCAGAAACGACAACTCGTAGGTTCATTATGCAAAAGGCACGCCGTCACGGGACTTGCCCGCTCCGACCGCTTGTAGGCGCACGGGTTCAGGGACTCTTTCACTCCCCTGTTCGGGGTGCTTTTCACCTTTCCCTCACGGTACTGGTTCGCTATCGGTCTCTTGCGAGTATTTAGCCTTGGCGGATGGGCCCGCCGGATTCAGTCAGGATTCCTCGTGTCCCGACCTACTCAGGTGCCGGATCAGGAGACCTCTGTTACGCCTAAGGGGCTTTCACCCGCTGCGGCTGCACTTTCCAGTACATTCAGCTTCCATCTTTCTCCAACTAACTCCGGTCCTACAACCCCCAACGTGCTTGCACACCTTGGGTTTGGGCTCTTCCCCGGTCGCTCGCCGCTACTGGGGGAATCATTCTTATTTTCTCTTCCTGCGGGTACTAAGATGTTTCAGTTCCCCGCGTTCGCCTCCCCTAAGGGATGACATGTCTTCGACATGCCGGGTTTTCCCATTCGGACATTCGCGGGTCAATGGCTGTTTGCGCCTCTCCGCGACTTTTCGCAGCTTACCACGTCCTTCTTCGCCTGCAAGAGCCTAGGCATCCACCGTGCGCCCTTCTTTACTTGCTACGCATCCTCTTTCAAGGATACGATGATTCTGTTTGAGTTTGCACTCTGTTATTCTGGTTCAACATGTCATAGATCGCTGGCCTTCTTCAGACCTCGTGGAGAATAACGGACTCGAACCGTTGACC
>OHFP01000064.1_pt1 | contig 63845 bp, 56 predicted proteins | sample 1567591 | NCBI WGS metagenome assembly OHFP01 (sample SAMEA3879547, study PRJEB24766) | human gut metagenome | biome: human-associated habitat; feature: feces | place: USA | collected 1985/1987 | reverse complement strand
ATTCCATTAATTATAAACTTTCTGGCCCAAGCCCAGGCTGCGCCTAAAATTTCTTGCCTCTGATCATGCTCGCCACCGTGCGGATTATTATACGGAAATCGAGCCACAATGACCTGCGTTCAAGATAACAGACATCCATCCTAAGCCTTGTCAACATCTTTTCCATCGTGTCCGTATATCCGTTGTACAACGTTGCTTCCGACGTAAGCCCTGGCCTCATCTTATATATAAGCTCATACTCTGGAGCTACGGCCGTGATTTTATCAATGAAGTACTTTCGCTCAGGGCGCGGCCCCACGAACGACATGTCTCCCCTGAGCACGTTCCACAACTGCGGCAACTCGTCAAGATGGTGTTCACGCAGATACCGCTCAGTCCTGGTGGAGTTGCTTTCGTCACATCTTGCCACAAGCCTCGGCTCGGTCTCACGGCCGCTCAACGTCCTGAACTTGTATATCGTAAACGGCTTTCCGCCATATCCAATCCGCTCTTGGGAGAATATCACCGGACCGTTGCCCTGCCTTTTAAGCATTATATAGATTACAAGGTATGCCGGCGAGAGTACAATCAGGCCTACAAGCGCGGCCACAAAGTCAAGCGCTCGCTTCACTCCCCTTTGCATGGCACCCATAGCGTCGTGCCCCCGCACAACATCAGCCCTACCGTAACTATACAAACTGTCCACTTTTATTCTTCAGCCTTTTTCCGTTATTATACCATCAATATATATAACATGAAAAATCCGAAATTGTTGCAAAGATAGCACATTTTATTTTAATACAATCGTTTTTACCACCACTATTTTCATTACAGACTCCCCGCACTATCCGCTCGCGGCAGCCGTCGAAGCGTCAAAATCAAGCTTTAGCGGGCACACAAGCAGCCACTGTCATAATGCATTGAAACACAACACGTTACAATAAGCCACATATTAGACTGCGAAAGACCGCATTTTATGTTCCAATTAACGGCCTTTTACATTCCGAAAGACCACCTTTCATAAAAACGGCAACAGCTATACATGACGCGATAAATCCATTCTACAATGAATAAAAAAAGTTAAAACAAGAGGCATACACTTGTCTGTCAACAGAAAAAGACATATCTTTGCATAAATATCTTCGTGCCAAAAGCACGTTGTCAAGGGGTTGACTGGATTTGACAGCGGGTTGGAATGGTACGTAAGCACGCGGAGCGCAGTCTGTCGGCTCCTGAATCTCGGCAGTCATAAATTTATCTGGCGAAAACAAATACGCTCTCGCTGCCTAATCGAAGCATAGTAGATTATCGGCTTAATCCAGTCACAAGGTGACAGGACGAGACATCGCTCGGAAGCTGTTGTTCCGAAGCATTCCGGTAAAGCGGTGCGGTTAAATCGGAAATAGTCATGCTCGGCCCCGCGCGCATGATGAAAATTCAGGGGATAAGGTCGTTGTTGGTGGTCCGGGTCTTGCAACGACACGAAAACCGAAGGCCGGAATAAGCGTGTAGAAAGCGTATGGTTTCCCTGTTTGGACGAGGGTTCGATTCCCTCCAGCTCCACAAAGGTACTACGGATGTAGTGCCTTTTTTGTTGCATGAAACAAATATTAATCTTATAGATACATTTTGTAACCGCATTTATCGTGTTTACAGTTAACTTTGCAGTGTTGTTGGCTTTGTCTGACGAAGACAATTGAACATGTAATTAAACAATACTAAAAAACATATTATGAAAAGAAAAAGCATCATCAGGTTTACCACTCTTGCAATGCTGGCCTATGCCATGCCAAACTTTGCCTCGGCTGTTGCCGACGGACAGGACGAAGGTTTTGCCATGTTCGACAACTTCGTATATTCCGGCAATGACGACTTTTATAACTCCAACCCATTGCCTGGACCGTCATCATTCTACAACCCGATACTTCCGGGATGGAACTCCGACCCGAGCATTTGCCGTGCCGGAGACGACTATTTTATGGTAACATCTACGTTCTCGTACTTCCCGGGCGTGCCATTGTTCCACAGCAAAGACCTGCTTAACTGGAAACAGGTAGGCTACGTTCTGGACAGGCCGTCACAGCTTCCTCTCGACGGGCAGAAAACGTCTGAAGGCATTTTCGCTCCCGCGATATCATACAACCCGAACAATAAAACGTTCTACATGATTACTACCAACATCAGGCTGGGCAACTTCTTCGTAAAGACAAAGGATCCGTTCGGCGAATGGTCTGACCCGATACGCCTGCCCGACGTTGGCGGAATTGACCCATCGTTCTTCTTTGACGACAACGGTAAGGCTTATATCGTCAACAACGATGCTCCCGAAGGGCCTGCTGAATACGACGGACACAGAGCCATCAAAGTAAGAGAGTTTGACGTTGCGACAGACAAGACGGTAGGACCTACGAAGGTTCTTGTAAACAAGGGCGTGCATCCCGAGGACAAACCTATCTGGATTGAGGGGCCGCACATGTATAAAATCAACGGCAAATATTACCTCATGGACGCTGAGGGCGGAACTTCCGACATGCACTCAGAGGTTATATTCATGAGCGACAGTCCGTTCGGACCGTTTGTTCCGGCAAAGCAAAACCCGATTCTTACGCAACGCCACCTGCCTGCCGACCGTCCTAATCCTGTAACGTGCGCAGGCCATGCCGACCTGGTACAGACTCCGGAAGGCGACTGGTATGCCGTGTTCCTTGCCTGCCGGCCGTATGACGGCAAGTCGGAAAACCTTGGACGGGAGACATTCCTCATGCCTGTCAGATGGAACGCCGACGGATTTCCATATATCACCGAAGGCAACGAGACTGTACCTCTGGTGTCGGAAGTCAAGGGGGCCACACGAGGAAATGAGGTTACCTTCGGCAACTTTACTTACAAAGACGACTTTTCAAGCGCTGAACTCGACCTCGGCTGGTTCTCACTGCGCGCCCCGGCAAGCACTTTCTGCTCATTGTCGAAAAACAAGGGATACCTTACCATGCCGTGCATTGACGTAAAGGCATCAGAAATGAAGACGCCGGCATTAGTCACACGCAGAATCAGCCACCATAAATTTGAATGTTCAACGCGCCTTACTTTTTCTCCCGCACAGGCAGGCGACAAGGCTGGCTTGATGTTATACAAGGACGAGAACCATCAATACCTGCTATGTGTGGTCAAGACCAATGACGGCAGACAGGTAGAGGTACTGAAGGTTTCGGACGGAGGAGCCGAGGAGGTAATGGCATTCTCACCGATAAACAATGACAATAATGATATAAGCCTTAAGGTTACATCCGACGGGCCGACGTTCAGTTTCCACTACTCAAAGAACGGCAACGATTGGGAAACCCTCAAAACCGGCGTTGACGCATACTATCTTACAACACGCAACGCAGGCGGATTCACCGGCACTACAATCGGACTGTATACATCATCTAAATAGAACAAGGCAACGCCGAATGGTCTCAAGGCAAATCAACGGCCGTTAGTTAATAGCTGACGGCCGTCTTTATATCCCGGCATGAGCGGTCAGAGCTACATAAAAATCAATAATTCACGCAAAACAGCAAAAACCTTTCTTTTTGAATTTCTCTAAATACGGAGAGAGGCCTCGCCGTAAAAATATCGCCAGCTGTACGTAAATAACGCAAAAAATCATGTGCAAACATAAAGCATTGGCACTCAATATGATAAAGCAGATATGCGCTAAAATGTGCAAACAACATGGCATTTTTAACCTCTATCCGAGCCGTTAATTCACACAAAAGACCATATTTCACACCACCAAAAGCCGTCCTGACACTTTGCCCGGACGGCTTTTTACAACCACAAACATGGCATTTTGCGGTGTAAAACGCCATGTTTCGCAATGCGATAAACGGCATTCCACACTCCACTGAGGCTTCTATGACAAGAAGAAAACTCTATTTCGGCCATTAAGGTGAACATTTTTCATTTTACATATTGCCACGTTTCAACTGGCTTTACATATCACAACGTCATATTGTCGGAATTTTTGTACGGCACGAAAATCCGCCAACACATCCGCATAAACCCATTATTAACTCTTATTATGAATAAAAAACATTTTTCCGACAGTACAAAATGCCAGTTCTTACGTCATATACATAAAAAAGAATCATGGCATATAAGAAGAATTTATGGTTTACATTAATAGCCGTGTTGCCGGTATTGGCCTTGAACGTCAGTGCCGGCAACATTGTTTTAAATGAAAATACAGTCGGGGCAAAGGCTATGCCGGCAGTAATCGAAGACATAGCCGGCACTCCGTTCAAGATGAAAACCCCTGAACGTCCCACGTTCCCCGACAGAACGGTGACGGTAAACAAAGGCTCAATAGGTGCCGACGGAAAAATCACCGAGGCAATAAACGGACTCATTGCCGACATATCGAAACGTGGCGGAGGAACGGTAAAAGTGCCGTCCGGACACTGGATGTCAGGACGCATCGTGCTGAAAAGCAACGTCAACCTGCATTTGGAAGAAGGCGCGGTGATAGAGTTTTCAGGTTCGATAGACGACTATCAGCCAGCCGTATTCACAAGGCATGAGGGTATAGAGATAATGGGCGCCGGAGCATTTATATATGCAAACAAAGAGAAAAACATAGCCCTGACCGGCAAAGGCACAATAATGGGGCCGCCGATGAGCGCCTCAATGCGCACACTGCCCAACGGCAAGAGCGTTGTAGAGAATGACGTACCCCATGACATGCCCGTAAAACAACGTATTTGCGACGGCTATGAAGGACGCACATTCTACCGTCCAAAATCATTCTCGCCGATAAACTGCAAGAACGTACTCGTAGAAGGCGTAACATTCGAGCGCAGCGTATTGTGGAACGTCAACCCTGTGTATTGCGAAAACGTCATAATACGCGGTATAACGGTCAACTCAACCGACGTGCCCAGCGGCGACGGAATAGACATTTCGTCATGCAAGAACGTATTGATAGAATACTCTACGCTGAACTGTGGCGACGATTGCTTCACGCTGAAAGCAGGCAGGTGTGAAGACGGGCTGCGAGTAAACCGTCCCACGGAAAACGTCGTGATACGCTATTGCCTAGCCAAAGAAGGACACGGAGGAATAACCTGCGGCAGCGAAACCGCCGGAGGCATAAACAACGTGTACCTGCACGACTGCCTGTTCTACGGCACACGCACCGGATTCCGCTTCAAGACAAGACGTAACCGCGGAGGGACTGTAGCCGGAATAACCTACGAGAACATACGCCTTGTAAACGTACGCGAGGCTTTCACATGGGACCTGCTCGGCTCGGCTACATACATGGGCGAGCTCGCACGCCGATATCCCCCGCTCGACATAACGCCACTTACGCCGACTGTAAAGGACATAACAATACGCAACTTCACCGTCGAATCGGCCGACAGGCTGCTTACCGTCAACGGAATACCGGAAATCCCGTGCTCAAACATACTTATCGAAAACGGGGATATAAGGACTAACCGCATAATAAGAACGATGAACGACGCTGACGGATTCACCTTCCGTAACCTTGAGATACAAGCAACCGACAACAGAATGACCATTGACGACAGCCGCAACATCACATTTGACAACGTGACATTTCACATACCCGACAACACACTTGACATTGAGATAAAAGGCAAAAAAGCCGGCAACATAACAATAAAGGACGGCGACAAGACAATAAAATGCCATAACGGGCTGAACCCTCTTGATTGAATGGATTAAAAGCCTACAGCTTTCAGTTAAACAAATTACCAAGCATGTACTCTCACAATAATGAGGAATTATTAAATTATGTGAGTACATGCTTTTTTTAATTATTAAATGAACAAACTAAACTCACAAAACAATACTAAACACGAAAAACATCCTATTTTTTATCCTACACGTAGCTATTATGAGAAATAATGAGTAATTTTGCAACAAAATATAAAGTTATGGAAAACAATCTTGTCTCTGTCATAATGCCAACCTATAATACAGGAAGCATTTTGGAAGATAGCATAAACAATATATTAAAACAAACATATAAAAATTTAGAACTTATCATTACAGATGACAAATCAAATGATAAAACAACATTAGACATATTAGAAAGATACAAAAAGAAAGATGATAGGGTAAAAGTTTTTTATCTAGAAAAAAATATGGGATCAGGGTATGCCCGTAACATTTCCATAAAAAATGCTAAAGGAAGGTATATTGCGTTTTGCGACAGTGACGATATCTGGTTTCCTGATAAATTGGAAAGACAATTAGAGTATATGAAACACAAAGGTTGTAGTGTAACATATTCTTCTTATATATTATGCAATATGGAAAATAAAGAAGAAGGCATTGTCATATCACCCAGTAAAGTTACATTCAATATGATGAAACATGATAATAAAATAGGATGTCTTACACTTCTTTATGATGTAGAAAAGAACGGGAAACAATATTTCCCGTTACTGCGTAAACGACAAGACTGGGCAATGTTGCTTACTCTATTAAAAAAAAGTGGAAACGCATACGGTATTAAAGCACCATTAGCATATTATCGTATACGTCCAAATTCTTTATCACACAATAAAATTTCACTTATTAAGTATAATATAGACGTTTACAACAAAATATTAGGCTTTACTAAAGCAAAAGCATATATATATTTCTTTTTTATCTTTCTTCCGTGTTATTTCACAAAAAAAATAAGAATAAAACGTTTAAGCAATAAATATATGAAACACAAAGTTTCATTTTAAAACCTATCCTGCAATATATCAAAATTTTCTTTATATTTATCATGCAATATTCACAATGAAAAAGCGTTTAATAAGTAAATTGACTAAATATATAAATATCTGCATACAAAAAAGATGAACGCATTTGTGAATTTTATCAGAAGATTTTTTGACATAATCATTTCTATTATATGCTTAATTGTTTTTTCTCCTCTATTTTTAATTTGTTATATTGCAATAAAAATTGAAGATAACGGCGACGCCATTTTCAAACAAGAACGAATAGGTAAAAACGGTAAACCATTTAACATTTATAAATTTAGAAGTATGAAAATGGAGGCCGAAAAACATGGTCCCGCTCTTTGTTGTGATAAAGACAATAGACTGACAAAAACTGGACGTTTTTTAAGAGAGCATCATATTGACGAACTTCCTCAGCTTTGGAACGTATTAAAAGGCGACATGGCTTTTGTTGGACCCCGTCCGGAAAGAAAGTTTTTTATTGACAAAATTATGGAATATGACAATAGATATAAATTACTTTACCAAATAAGGCCTGGTGTCACATCATACGCAACACTTTATAATGGATACACGAATACCATGGAAAAAATGCTAAAAAGACTTGAGCTTGATTTATATTACATTGAACACCGTTCTTTGTTAATGGATCTTTCCATATTATTAAAAACTTTCTTTAGCATTATATTTGGTAAAAAATTCTAAAATCAGGAAACAAACAATTACAAATTACCATTATATAAATATTTTATATATCTATTGTACCCAAAATATAAACAACATTTAAATCAAAGACGGAATCTACAATTTACGAAAATAAAGTCGTAATGATTCTGCGCAAAGCACCATTTTACCATTTCCTAAGCTCTCAATTGAAAAGTTTTCTTCAAGAGAATTAACACCATAAGGAGCCGATAACGATATATCGGTTAAGGGCTTATCACCATTTGTTCGATCATAAATATACGGATCATAAAGTCTCAATATATTATCCTTATGTTCGAAACGCATAAGTAAACTAACTTTATTTCCTGATTTATCTTCAAGTTGTAATAACTTAAACTGAAATAACCAGTAAATTTTGTCATCTTCCATATATTTAACGCCTGAAGTCGATAGTGTATCAACCCTTACAAGATGCCACATGCCATCTAAATCACCATTATTTGAAGTCTCTAACTCACACGAGCACACAAAAAGCATACAAACTCCGATAAAAAAAATTACAATATAACACTTCATCTCTACTTAAAATTTAATTAATCCATTCTTTACAATTGTCACTTGAAATCCATAATTGTCACCAAGAATAGCACCGAGGTCCATGCCATAACCGCCTTTCACTTTCCAGCCATTGAGAAGTTTTCCGCCGAATGCGTATTCACCTTCAACCAATAGACTAAAATTATTCCTTTTATTTTCGTAAGGTTCGTCATAAGTACCAAGCCCTTCCTGCCATGACGCAAGCACACGATACATGAAACGTGGAAACGGGCGGCCGTCAATGCCTAAATGAAAAGCCATGAAGCGGTTATCCTTCACCATTATCGTTCCGTCTTCATTATATATCGGCGAACGATATAAAGGGTTGCCGATAACCTGCCCCCAATGTTGCCATCCTGTATATATAGAGTGGTTATAGAAATTATCACGACCTCCGATGTGGTCTGAAATCGTGTTTGTATGGTCATGATAAATCGGACCGCTTTGGTATTTTGAGTAGATATACTCAAACACGACATCATTTATCCATCTGTCATACTTGATGTTTAGTTCCATACCGAGCATTATGTCCTTGAAATCATAAAGCACGTAACGGCTCTTTTTATTTTCATCCCATTCTTCACCCTGCCCGTATCCGTCATAATCAAGCTGGAACATTGCCGAATGGTCTTCAAAATACTTGTCTGCGTAAACGCGAAACCGCCACATGTCCGTATCCCAATTCATACGTATAAGCCAACTTCCAACATGATTTCCTTCTACATTTTGATATGTCGTTTCCCCTGTATCATACCCTCCGGGTACAAATGCATTCCAGTAAGCGCCCAAACCTGTATCGCCCTTCAATACCGTCATACCACCTTTACCGTCGGGACGATAAGCCGTACCGCCGAACGTAGCAGCCATCTCAAGACCGAGTTCGAGTGAGAACGGACAGAAAACGTCCTCATTGCCGATTTTCAAATAGCCGGCCTTACTGTGGAACAACACATCATCTGCATACTTGTTTTTGCGATCGGTGAACTCATGCTGCCATCTGTCGTCCGTCATACGCCCATACGCAATATGTCCTTTCAAGTGCAGCCAACCTTTAGCGAAAGGCAAAGTCCAATACTCAGGAAGCGCGATACGGACCTGTGGAATAGGTCTGGCATTAATTCCTAATGTCTGCGAACCACTGCTCAGCAGATTATTTTTCAGTTCCATAGGATATTCTTTGCTGCCAACTGTCATCACACCATGCAGCCAACGGCCTTCAACGAACGCCTGTTGTACGACAAAATCGCTCGTGAAATTGTACGGAACGGCAACATCCACCCCATAGCCCATCCCCCATCGCCGGGCGGAATCGGTGCGTAAAGGACGGAACACGCCTGCACGCAGGTAGCCATTCGTATTATCCAACGAACTCAAGCCATACTTATTGGCGTTAAGCCACAAAGGAGTATGGCCTTCGGAAAACGTTGACTGCATCTCTATATCATACTCAAGCCCTTTTGCCAAAGGTATGTAACCTTTCTTGTCTTCATCGAAGTCTTGGGCAAAAAGCGGCGTGACTATTTGCAATAAAAACAAGACCAGAAAATAAATCTTCATAAACAAAACTTTTATTTATAACGTACTTACCTTTAAAATATTATAAAGCCGCTAAATCTTGCACGACAATGGCAAATAGGGTTTTCCCCGCCAGCATTAGGGAAAAACCTTTTACATTAAACGATTTTATGCGTTTCTTTGCATCAAGGAAACGTAAAAACATATTCACCATGAAACGAATAGTTACCATACTGACCGCTATCCTGACCGTTACGGCAACAGCAAGCGCCATGAGTTATGAGAATGCACGTGAGCAGGCTCTGTTCCTTACGGACAAGATGGCCTACGAGCTTAACCTAACCGAGGAGCAGTACGACGCCGCCTATGAGATAAACCTCGACTACCTGATGAGCATCAATACCCCGGACGATCTCTACGAGGCATACTGGAGGCAGCGTAATCTTGACCTAAGCTACATACTCCTCGACTGGCAATACCGCGCGTTCTGTGCCGCCACGTACTTTTACAGGCCAATATACTGGACCGCCGGTGTATGGCATTTTGCCGTTTATTCACGATATCCACGCCGCAACTTTTTCTATTTCGGCCGTCCCAACATTTACATAACCTACCGTGGCGGCCACAGCTGGCACCATAACGGGGGCCACAGCTGGTACAAAGGGCGGACGTTCCATCATGGCAACACAGCCAAATGGCATGGCATGAGAGACCGCTATCACCGCGGTGACTACCACAAAGGCGGCCATCATGGCGACAGCCACTACTCCGGATTCCATGGAAACAGGCCCGGAAGAAATCCGGGCAACAAGCCACAACGCCCCAGGACAGACAAGAAACGCCCCGGAACGACATTCAAGGGACACCGCAACGGCTTCAGGAACAACCGTGAAAGCAGCACGCGCACAACGGCACGGCCAAGTAACGGGAACAAGAGAGGTTTCAGTTTCAGCGGGAACAGACGTACAACAAGCACAACGACACAACGAAAGCCCAACAATACATTCACTCCGAAACGAGGAACATCAAGACCATCAGTCAACCGCGGTACGGGCTCACGCCCCTCAATGGGAGGCAGCAGGCCAAGCCGTGGCTCATCAAAGTCTACGTCACGCAGAAGTGGCGGTGGCCGTGGAGGTAACTTCGGAGGCAGGAGATAACATTAACGCGACGAAGAAGTTAATGATGTTACGGCATGGATTGCCGTCAACAGAGAGCCGGCGGACAACATGTCTGCCGGCATTTTTTATGCGTTGATAATCAATGTGTTACGTAACGCCATGCTAAAACACGGCAAAACGCGTTGCAATAGACGGCCTTTGACCACATGAAAGGCGGCCTTTGACAAAGCAAAATGCCGCCTTTTACAAATGCATGCATAACGGACCAGCAGACTGCATGCCACAGAAACGGGAGCAGTTCATAAATCAAGTACCCTCACCTCAGCATTCCGCATGGGAGGGATATCTTTCATCTCCTTACCATAAAACACGGACTGGATCGCCTTGTTTATTATTCCATGGCCTACGGCCAACACCGTCTCAGACGGATATTGTGACCTTATATATTCCAAAAAACGTCCGGCACGCTCCTTCAAAGCGTCAACCGACTCAATATCGTCAGGCCATGCTGCATCTTTCAGGTCCGGAATATACCTGCCGGTAAAGCCGCCCCAATCACGCTCACGCAATAACTTGGTCGTAACGACACCGCAGCCATGAGGCCTTGCGATAATCACGCACGTATCCACAGCACGCCGCAAGTCGCTGGAAACAAACGCATCTATCTTTTTATCCGCCATCTCACGGGCCACGACATGCGCCTGCTCACGACCGTTATCGGTAAGCATTCCTTGCGTCTGTCCCTGCATAATGCGGTTTACATTGTCTACCGTCTCTCCATGACGGACAAGATATAGTCTGGTCATAAACATCCCGTAATCTATCAATAAACAACCGTTGACAAGGCCATCGGCAGCAATGCCAATGCCGACAACAGTCTGCATATATCCTTGATCATTAATGCAAAAGTAATAAAAATACTTGCTTCATACCTCAAAAATCACTACTTTTGCATACAAACCATCATGCTTTGACTACCATGAAGATATTAAGAAGCTCTTTATTCCGCGCGGTTTGCGCCATCATAACCGGCATTTTACTCATCAACAATCCCGATAACACAGTACGTGGAATAACCATCGCCATCGGTATAATGTTCCTTATTTCGGGCGTAATATCATGTGCCACCTACATTAGCGCACGCAAAAGCCCTACAAATACCGAGCTGTATGACAGCAACGGACGACTCCTGTTGCCGGCACGGCCGCCATTTCCCATTGTCGGCATTGGCAGCATACTTCTCGGATTAATCCTTGCCGTCATACCTGACGTATTCGTTACTTCATTGATGTATGTCCTCGGGGCTCTCCTGATACTCGGAGCCATCAACCAGTTCATGACCCTGTCCAGCGTGAGACGTATGTTCCGAGTGCCCATTTGGTTCTGGCTTGGACCGTCACTAATACTCATAGCCGGCCTGCTTGTCATCATCAAGCCGATGGAGACGGCCGCATTGCCTCTGCTGATAATAGGCTGGTGCTTATTGCTTTATGGCGTTACCGAATGCATCAATTCGTTCAAGATATATAAGGAAACGAAAAAGGCAAGGGAGATTTATAAAAAATAAGGAGTTAAAGGAGTTGGAGAAGTTAAAGGAGTTAAAGACAATTGCATTGCAAATAACTGATATAAGATACACATATAACGTGTTTAAGTTGCAATGCAATTGTCTTTAACTCCTTTAACTTCTCTAACTACTTTAACTTCAAATACTATTTTACCACCCCTTCGATGTACTTACACAAGATGTCGATACCCGTATGGTTCTCACCTCCCTGCGGTATTATCAGGTCGGCATATTTCTTTGTGGGCTCGATAAACTGCTCATGCATGGGTTTCAGCACCTTAAGATAACGGTCGATAACCATATCAACGGTGCGCCCACGCTCGATAACGTCACGCTGTATGTTGCGTATCAGGCGTTCGTCGGAGTCAGTGTCAACATATATCTTCAGGTCCATCATGTCGCGCAGCTTCTTGTTCAGCAGTGTCATTATACCCTCAATGATGATTACAGGGTGCGGTTCTATATGCACCGTCTCTTTCAAACGGTTGCAAAGCAGGTAAGAGTAAGTAGGCTGCTCAATTGACTTACCGGCACGCAGCTCGCTCACCTGCCTTATAAGAAGTTTCCAGTCAAAGGCGTCAGGATGGTCAAAGTTGATTGCGTGGCGTTCTTCCTCCGTCATCGCCGACGTGTCATTATAATATGAGTCCTGCGGCACTACAACGACATGATGTGGCGGCAGGGCCTCAACTATCTTCCTTACAACGGTGGTTTTGCCTGACCCTGTACCACCTGCAATTCCTATTATTGTCATATTTTCATGGTTTTTAGTTAATTATATAGGCCTGATTGGCCAGATGAGCCGAATAAGAAAAACGCAGGATGACAGCAATCTTTCTTAATTCTTAACTCCCAACTCTTAATTCTAAAGGCTCTTGATTCCCAATTCCAAGAACATTTTATCGTAGAACGCGGCCTTTCTCTCCACCTTCATCGGGTACGCCCGCGAACTGCTTGGCATACGGTAGAGCCGCATGTCACGTCCGTCGAAAGTGAAAGGCTCCGACGTTCCCACCTTTGGCTGCTTCATTCCAAAATGGGTTGTGAACACGTCTGTGGCTTTTTGTCCTGTAGTTACCACTGCCACGCATTCCGGAATACGGCGCAAAAGGGCGTTAAGATCGGTGGCGGTCACGACTTCAAGGTCCTTGTCAGACGCCGTATTCTTTGTCCGTCTCACGGCACACGCCGTGTCATACAAGGCTATGCCCCGTTCGGTAAGAAACCTTACGATGTCTTCACGGCGGAACTTGCCCGCCACAGTGTCGACAAAACGCTCTTTGTCACCAAAGAACACGAGCCCGAAGATACGCCACATATCGTTGATGAAATTAGGATAGAAGAAATCCATGCACCAACGCTTCCGCGACGGCGGGAAACTGCCGAGCATTAACAAACGAGCCCCTTCAGGCAGAAAAGGCTCGAGAGGATGTTGTTCAACGTCGTTCATTGCTGCTCCTTGACGAGATAAACCACTACGGGAAGGTGGTCGCTGAAGCCGTCAAGCCATATCCCGCTTGCATGCGTACGCTTGGGAGTACCCTTGTAACGCCCTTCGGTATTGATGAGATAATCACGGCGGAATATCTGGTTTTTCCAATATTTCAGGGTGGAGAAGTCACGTTTACCGCTCTTGTTTACCATGTTAGGCGTCAAGACAATCTGGTCAAAGAGGTTCCAAGAGCCTTGATATGACAACGTACCAGTACCTTGTTTCACAAGGATGTTGTACCAAGGGTTGTACATGTCGCCTTCGTTTACGCTGTTCGCGTCGGCTTTAGCCCGCAGCACGTCTTTCATACTTTTGTTGGTCGGGTCGTCGTTCATGTCGCCCATCACCATCACCTTCATGTCCGGATTTACGTTAAGCAACGAGTCCTTAAGGTTTTTCACCAGCTCGGCAGCCCTCTCCCGGTATGACGAACCAGCAAAGCGGCTGGGCCAATGGCACACTACAACGGCAACGGGTTCACCGGCCAGTTCGCCGCTTACGGTAAGGAATCCCCTGGTACAATAGTCCTTCGCCATCGACTCGTCCGGAACATAGGGCACAAGTTTCACGTCAACGACCTTGAACAACGACGGATTATACAGCATGGCGCAGTCTATTCCGCGCTTGTCGGGACCTTCCACGTGTACATATTTATATCCACGCGCGCGTAAAGGCTCTTGCGCCGTAAGGTCATCAAGCACCTTGGCATTCTCGACTTCTGACAGTCCTATTAAAGCACAGCCCACCTTCGGCAACACGTCAGTGCCCATGTCGGCAAGCGCCCGGGCCATGTTACGCAGCTTGTGTGTATATTTCAACCCGTTCCAACGGTACGAACCTGTAGGCAGGAACTCGCTGTCGTTCTTGCCTTCATCATGGCACGTGTCGAAAAGGTTTTCCTGATTATAGAAACCTACGGCATAAACAGAATACTTCCTTTGCGCATGACCACAAACTGCCACGAGTAACAACGGCAGTATGAAAAACAGTGTTAATTTCTTCATGATTAGCAAAACATTTTCTGCAAAGATAGTGTAAATCGGGCGTAACACAAAACAAAACACCGTTTTTTGTTCATTGCGCCGGCACGATAACATATTTGCAACCGCACGGAAACAGCGTTGAAACAAACGGCCCGCAGGCTTGCAATTAAAAATCGGCAAGTAAAAAACAAACAGCCTGTATTACTCGAACTGTTGAATTGCGAGCCTGCGAGGCAACCTCTTAGAATCAGGAATTTAATGTATACCTATAAAACAAAAATTGCCGATAAACCGAAAAAACGCCAGAAGATATCTTACATAAACCACGCCTACATCCATCCAAAACGCGAAAGGCCGTCTTTTACATCGCAAAAGGCCGCATTTCAGTCGACGAAAGGCCGTCTTTTATCGTCCAAAAGACGGCCTTTTACGCAGTCACAGTATAACCAATTGATATTCAACGAGTTACAAACAGCGTTTTCACAGCTCCGCATACTCATGACAAAGCCTCACCGCCTGCGCCCTGACATACCGCAAGTGATAATACAAACATGTTAAAAAAGAACGTTGTCAAACGAATTTTTGCATTTTACTTTGATGTTTATCTAAATTCTGTTAACTTTGCAACAAGTATTATCAAAACATATTATTATGCAAAAAAAGCTGAAATTAGCAGTGATGGCCTTGTGCTACTCGCCTTGGGCGCTGGCCCAGAGCGACTCCATAGGGCTTAAGGGTGCCGTCATGAGCGAGTCGGCATTCACATTCACGGAGGCTCAGTTGGGTGAGGACGACGACATGTCGCAGAACGTGTCGATCATCAACTCCAACTCGAACATCTACGCAAGCGAGGTGGGATACCTCTTTTCGCCGATGCGCTTCCGTTACCGTGCATTCGACCAAAGGTACAATGACATCTACATCAACGGGGCGCCGATTAACGACATGGAGTCAGGGCAGTTCCGCTATTCATGGGTAGGCGGACTGAACCAGCAGACACGTAACATGGAATCGGCCCTGCCCTTCGAGGACAACAACTTCTCCATGACGGCGATGGGTGGTTCAAACAACTACAACTTCCGCCCGGCGGCCATGGCCACAGGCCACAGGATAACACTGAGCGGAGCAAACCGCAACTACACACTGCGCGGAATGTACACATTCAACTCGGGACTTAACAGCAAGGGATGGGCCTTCTCGGCCAACATCACCTACCGCTGGGCCAACGAGGGATACGTCGAGGGAACGTTCTATAACTCGCTCTCTTACTTCCTCGGCGTTCAAAAAGTATTCGGCGACGGCAGCCATTCACTCTCGTTCGTCACATGGGGCAACCCCACCGAGCGCGCATCGCAGGGCGCCGGAACTGACGAAATGTACTGGATGGCCAACGACCGGCAGTATAACCCGTACTGGGGATACCAGAACGGAAAGAAACGCAACTCGCGCGTAGTACACGACTATTCACCCACAGCCCTGCTTACATGGGACTGGAAGATTGACGACGAGACGAAGCTCACCACGTCGCTCCTCGGAAAATACACCATGTACGAAAGCACCAAGCTGAACTATAACAACTCGGACAACCCCCACCCCAGCTACTGGAAGAACATGCCGAGCAGCTACTACGACGTATGGAAAGAGGGGAACGCGTCATACCGCACGCAGCAGGCACTCGAAGACTGGTACACGGCATACGAATACTGGAGTGGGCCGAAGGCCAACCGCCAGATAAACTGGGACCGCCTGTACTACGCCAACCACGGTGCCAACCTGCAGGGACAGGACGCTATGTACTACATCCAGGCCAAACACAACGACGCGCTGACGCTTACCCTTGCTTCTACGCTCAACAAGCAAATCGGTAAAGACAAGCAGTGGAACCTCGGTATCGTGGCAGCAACAAACAAGGGAATGCACTACCAGACAATGGAAGACCTCCTCGGAGCCGACACATACCACAACATCAACACCTACGCACTTGGCACTTACGACCGCAATTCGGACGAAGTACAGTATGACCTGAACAACCGCGACGGCATTGTACGCGAGGGCGACCGCTTCGGTTACGACTATAACCTGCTCGTAAACAACGCCCGCATATGGTCAAGCTACACCCAGAACTTCGGAATACTGCACTATACCATCGCAGCAAAGCTGGGCTACACCTCAATGCAACGCGACGGAAAAATGCGCAACGGTCTTGCCGCCAATAACTCATACGGCAAGAGCAAGACAGCAGAATTTTTGGACGGAGGATTCAAGCTCAACACAAGCTTCAACCTCGGACGCGGCAACACCTTCACCTTCGGTATCGGATACGAGCACCGCGCGCCACAGGCACGCACGGCATTCGCTTCGCCTGAAATCAACAACGACTTCGTAACAAACCTCAAGAACGAGCGCATATTCAGCACGGAGATTGGCTACCAGTTCCAGACATCATGGCTCCACGCCAACGTCAACGCATATTACAGCCGCATGACCAACGTCACCGACTGGCAGAATTACTACTTCGACGATATCAACTCGTTCTCGTACGTATCTCTGACCAACATCAAGAAGCATTACTACGGCCTCGAGGCAGGCCTCCGCTTCAAGGTTACCAGCGCGTTCGACATCAACCTCTTAGGAACAATCAGCGACGCGAAGATCATCAACAACTCCAACGTACGCTACATGAACTCTACCAGCGCCGAATACATCAGCGACATCGTATATAATAAAGGTATGCGCGACTCAGGCACGCCGCTCACCGCAGCCAGCCTCGGACTGAGCTATCACAGCGGCGGTTGGTATATCGACCTCAACTGTAATTACTACGACCGCATTTACCTCTCTTACTCGCCGAGCTACCGTTACGCAAATACGATTAGCGCAAGGAACGATGCTTACCAAAAAAACAATACCGCAATGGACCCCGTTTACGACAATGAAGGCAACATATTGCCCTCAGCCGTAGAGCAGGCGCAAGGACACGGAGGCTTCATGCTCGACGGTTCAATCGGAAGAAGCATTTACCTGAAGCGCGGAATGCTGTCAATCAACCTCATGGTGACCAACATCCTCAACAACCAGAACCTCTGCACGGGCGGTTACGAGCAAAGCCGCAGCGACTATACCAACGCGGGTAACGTGCGCGCATACCGCTTCTCGAAGAACCCGATGAAGTTCTACGCTTACGGAACGAACGGTATGCTGAACATCACTTACAGATTCTAATTCTATAAATACAGAAAAGAAGATGAAAAAAATAAAGTATATCAAATTCGCGATGGCAGCCCTCCTGCTCGGCCTCAGCATGAACTCATGCATGGACGACGACTGGGACGACCCCACGGGCGACGTTGCTCCCTACGGAAACAACAACCTGCAGGAGACCAACGTGATGACAATCGCCGAACTAAAAGACAAGTATGCAACGGCAATCGACTCACGTAACGACACCGTACGCATAACGGAGAACGTACAGATCAAGGCCCGCGTCGTTGGCAACGACTTAGGCGGAAACATCTATAACTACGTAGCTTTGGACGACGGGACCAGCGGCCTGATCATAAACGTCGCACAAGGCGGCATGTGGGCTTACCTGCCCATTGGCCAGGAGATACTTGTAGAATTGAAGGATCTGTACATCGGAACAAGCAACTACCAGCCGCAGATAGGCACGCCGTACATCAGTTTCGATGATGACGGCAATCCGCAGTATGCCTCTCCCGGACGTATGAACCGCACGACGTGGCAGGAGCACTTCAAGATTGTAGGCTCTACCGCCCCTGAAACAGTTGTTCCTGTAGAGTTGGACATGAGCCGAGTGAACGACGATGACTATATGCAGGACCTGATCGGGCGCCTGATCGTAGCAAAAGGTGTCACGCTTACAGAGGCCGACGGAGAAAAAACGTTTGCCCCGGAGGAAGATGTTACGGGCAACGGAGTAAGCCGTGAAATCAACGGAAGCAGCAGTTTTGTTGTACGTACAAGTACTTATGCCGACTTTGCGGCCACCGTAATGCCTCAGGGCAGCGTCGACATATCGGGCATACTGACCCGTTACGGCACAACATGGCAGTTAATCATGCGTACAAGCGACGACATAAAACAAGCAGAATAATCAATAACGAAAATACATTTTATTATGAAAAAGATATTATATTCAGTGTTCGCGTTCGCCATGGCGGCGTTCACTTTGACAAGTTGCGAAGACGTACCCGCACCTTATGACATGCCCGATGAAGGCGATATAGACAAGCCTGCGGTATTTGAGCCCGAAGGCTCTGGCACACAGGACGACCCTTACAACGTAGCAGCGATAATACAAGAAGCAGAAAAGCTTGCCCCCAGCGAAGTTTCAGCAGACAGCTATTACTTTGAAGGATACGTTACGAGCATTAGGGAAAACTACGATCACGTTAACGAAGAGGGCAGAGCATTCGGCAACGCCACGTTATACATCTCAGATGACGAGGAAGGTAGCAACAGCTTCTACGTTTACCGTGCAAAATATTTCAACGGCCAGAGTTACACTTCTGGCGTACTTCCGCAAGAGGGCGACAAGGTTGTGTTCTACGGAAAACTGACGAATTACAACGGAACGCTTGAAACCAACCAAAACGACTGTTATCTTATATCAATAAACGGACAGACGGGCGAAGGTGGAGGAGGTGGTGACGAGCCAACACCGGGGCAGCCCGAGGGCGACGGAACACTTGAAAATCCGTTTAATGCTCCTGCTGCTTACCAGTATGCAGCAGCCCTTGGGGCAGATGAAGTTTCTGAGAACGAAGTGTATATCAAGGGAATCATATCACAAATCAGGAACAACTACAACAGTAATTACAAAACTGCTGATTATTACATTTCTGTAGACGGTACTTTCGACAGTGAAAATAGCGGAAACCAATTCTATGTCTATGCTTCAAATTATTTGAATAATGAGAAGTATACATCCGGAGACTTGCTTAATGTTGGTGATGAAGTTGTTGTATATGGGAAAGTTACAAATTACCGTGGTAACACACCAGAAACGGCCATGAATCAAAGTTATCTGTATTCATGGACAAAAGGTGAAGGTGGTGGCAGCCAAGACGTAGGCGACACCAATGCGCTTAACGGCGACTTTGAGTGCTGGATTGGCGGACAGCCTAATAACTGGAAGTCTGCAAATTCGGCTAGCAACGCGACACTCACGCAGAGTACCGATGCCCACAGCGGCACATATTCCGTGTGTGTAGGCGGTTCATCAAGCGCCAACAAGCGTTTGGCTTACAAGGAACTTGAACTCAAGGCGGGCGAGTACACGATGGAGTTTTATGTCAAGGCGCTGACTTCTGAGGGTGCCTCTTTAAGGCCTGGCTATGCCATTGCACATGAAGACGGTTCGTCTTTGAGCGGCGACGACTATAAATATGGCGACTATGTGAACGATATACCCAACACGGAATGGATGAAAGTTACTTATACATTCACCATTGATGCCGACGGAATTTACAATGTACTCATGATGAATGCAAAGAACCCCGGTAATGACTTCTTGGTTGATGATTTCAAGTTAACAACGGGTTCAACTGTAATAATCGAATAAACAGTCACAATGTAAAGCTGATTAAATGTCTAATCAATAACTCATTGATAATAAGACAATTTTCCAAATGCCGCCTTTCGCAATGCGAAAGGCGGCATTTTAGCTTGCGATTGATAGCCTTTTACAACGCAATTTGCCGTCTTTTGGGAAACAGGTGGGAAACGCCCAATTTCCAGTAAGAGTTTTAATGCTTTGTTATACAGAATAAACGTACGCATATTACGGTCTTCGACCAGTAGCCATAACTATAAAAACAATAATTATTTCATGCCAACGCTTTGTATTTTCATACAAAACACTTAACTTTGTAAAACAATAAAAGATAAATGAACAACGTTATGGAACCTAAAATCGGTGACAAGATGAAGGCAGACCCGCAGTTGACAGGGCTGGACGCATGGGTTATTGGCTCAGTAATAGATATTGAACATAATCCATTCAAAGGGCTTGTCGTAGCAATAAAAGACGAGCTGGGACGTATATTCTTCGGACAAATCAAGTATTTCCAAACAGTATAAAATGTTTGCGATAGCCTTTGACATGAGTATATCCAGTCTCCGTAAATATTATGGAGAGCCGTATAACAATGCTTATTTTGAAATAAATAAAATGTTACGTACGTGTGGTTTTTACAATGCGCAAGGCAGCGTTTACCTTACAGAAAGCGACAACATGGCCAACCTGTTCAAGGCAATACAACTTTTGAAAAGCGTTGACTGGTTCAAAAAGTCTGTAAGAGACATTCGTGGATTCAAGGTTGAAGACTGGTCTGACTTTACTGATATAGTAAAAGACTGATTTTCCGCAAGAAAACAAGGTATATATAAATACTGTAAAGAAAAACATCCAAATAAATTTTGCCATTAGCCGGAAAAGTGGTAACTTTGCACCCCAAAAGCAAGTAATTGCGACAAATTAAATTAACATTCAATCATAACATTAAAATGAAAAAAGGAATCCATCCCGAAAACTATCGCCCCGTCGTATTCAAGGATATGTCCAACGGCGATATGTTCCTTACACGTTCTACATGCAAGAGTACAGAGACAGTAGAATTTGAAGGCGAAACTTACCCAGTGGTAAAAGTCGAAATTTCAAGCACTTCGCACCCGTTCTACACGGGCAAGAGCAAGCTCGTTGACTCTGCGGGTCGCGTAGACAAGTTCATGAGCCGCTACGGTAAGGCGCGCAAATAATATATTTACATATTATTCAATGAAGCTATAAAATGCGTTCAGACGTAGTCGCATATACGTCCGAACGCATTTTTTATTCCAAAAAGTTTATTTTTTATTTTCCAAGATGACAAACAAGCTATATTATCTACTACTTTTGCTCTTGTCGGCAACGGCATTTTCGTCATGCAGCAACGACGATGACGAGGGCGGTGGTTCCGGAGAATCAGGGCCTAACGCCAACATGAACATCGTGACCGACGAGCCGGCAGTGGCCCGCCTGGAGTTTCCGAAGCTTAAGGACGACGGCAACAGCGTTGTGATAGTGTACCGCACGAGCACTCGGTCGTATGACGCCGACCGCGTGAACTACGCCGTTGAATGGGACTGCGACAAGAAGTCGCAGCGCTGGTCGTGCTACCAGATGCACCAAGGGTACTCGGGCAGTTACAACAGGGTGGTTGATGGATATATGAACGACACCGACAACCTGCCTGCCGGCAGCTATTGGCAAGACGACTACTATTATGGCTCGGGCTACGAGCACGGCCATATCTGCCCCAACGCGGACAGAAAATACTCGTATGACGCCAATTACCAGACGTTTTACCTTACCAACATGCAGCCGCAATACCATAAATTCAACGCCTACACCAACAGTGGCGCTGACCAAGGAGAAGGGCTTTGGGTAAGAATGGAGAAGCAGGTAAGGACGTGGACGCCACGACGCAGCACTGACACGCTGTATGTATGCAAGGGCGGAACCATCGACCGCGAGGACCAGATTATCGAACGAATCAACGGAAGGCTGATTGTACCAAAGTATTTCTTCATGGCCTGCCTGATGAAGAACAGTCAGGGCTACCGCGCCATAGGTTTCTGGGCAGAGCAGATGAGCAACGAATGGCGTGACGACGAGCCTCTGACGAACTATACCGTGACCATAGACGAGCTTGAAGAGCTTACCGGAATAGACTTCTTCTGTAACCTGCCGGACAACATCGAGAACAGCGTGGAAGACCATTTCTCGGTCAAGGCATGGGGACTTGAATAATTCATAATGTATAATTCACAATTCATAATTGGGTTGGTTACGTAAAATTGCCCAATTATGAATTGTGAATTATGCATTATGAATTGAAAAAAGAATTTTGAGTCATGCTTGTAATAATAACTGTTTTGGCATATTTCGCCGTACTGTCTGTACTCGGCCGGTTGACGGCAGGGCGCGCTACAAACTCTACATTCTACCGTGCCGACCGCAAGTCGCCGTGGGCAATGGTGGCGTTCGGCATGATTGGCGCATCGGTTTCCGGCGTAAGCTTCGTCTCCGTGCCCGGAATGGTTGGGCGTTCGGACATGACTTACCTCCAGACTTGCCTCGGTTTTATCCTCGGTTACTTCGCGGTGGCGTTTATTCTGCTGCCAATTTATTACAAACTTAACCTCACCACAATATACACTTACCTGAAAGGACGGCTCGGACAGCGGTCATATAAAACCGGAGCAGCCTTCTTCTTACTGTCCGACCTTACCGGCGCTGCGGTTAAGTTCTATATAGTCTGCATCATCCTGCAACGCTTTGTGCTCGACGCTTACGGCATTCCGTTCATTATAACGGTGCCAATGCTTATGCTGCTGATATGGCTTTATACCCGCAAAGGCGGAATCAAGACGCTTGTATACACCGATTCGTTCCAGACGTTATGCATGCTTGTCGCCCTCGTCCTTATTATAGTAAAAGTTGCCGGGGCGTTGGACATGAACCTTGAAGAGGCCGTAAAGGCAGTGGCAAACAACGAACACTGCCGCATTTTCGACTTCGGCGACTGGATGTCACCGCAAAACTTCTGGAAACAGTTTGTCAGCGGAGCGTTCATCGTCATCGTAATGACAGGCCTTAACCAGAATATGATGCAGAAAAACCTTACCTGCAAGACACTGCGCGAGGCCCAAAAGGACGTGTGTTCATACGGATTTGCCTTCGTTCCGGTAAACCTTCTCTTCCTTAGTCTTGGCATATTACTGATTCTCCTGGCGCAGAAAGAAGGCACGCCCCTACCCCACAGTCCCGACGAACTGTTGCCGATGTTCACCGCTACGGGGTATCTGGGTGACACTGTGACGGTGCTTTTCACGATAGGAATTGTCGCGGCGTCGGCAAGTACGGTCGACTCATCGCTCACGGCACTAACAACGAGCTATTGCGTGGACATAAAAGAGCGCCCAGATGATGAGCGCCTGCGCCGCCGTACGCACCTTATCATGGCAGCGGTGTTCGTCATCTTCATCCTCGCTTTCCGCGCATTAAACTCCACGAGCGTGATTGACGCCGTGTATATCCTATGCTCATACACTTACGGACCGTTGCTCGGACTGTTCGCTTTCGGTCTGCTCACACGCCGGAAGACAGACGACCGCGCCGTGCCTTACATCGCCGTGGCGTCTCCGTTAATATGCCTTGCCATTGATTACGTTACCTCTCATTACACAAGCTACAAGTTCGGATACGAGCTTCTGCTGCTAAACGGGGCGATAACGTTCGTGGGACTGATTATAAAAGGTGAGAAAGTGAGAAGGTGAAAAGGTGAGAAAACACAATAAAATGTAATCATTACTTGCGCTTTCTCACCTTTTCACCTTCTCACTTTCTCACCTTTCAAATAATGCCTTGCTCTCTAAGATACCTGTCGGCTTCAATAGCGGCCTGGCAACCGCTGGCCGCAGCCGTTATGGCCTGACGGTAATGAGGGTCGGCAACGTCGCCGGCGGCAAATACTCCGGGCACCTTTGTCTTCGGCGTACCGGCCAAAGTGATGATATATCCGGTCTCGTCGGTGTCGAGCCAAGCCTTGAACACATCGCTGTTAGGCTTGTGTCCGATAGCGAGGAAGAAGCCGTCAACGGGTAATTCGTACACCTGCTCGTCTGCCTCACCTTTGCGTTTAACGAGGCGTACGCCCTCAACGCCGTTGTCGCCGTACAGTCCGAGTGTGTTATGTTCAAACAAAACCTCAATGTTTTCGGCGTCTTTCACACGCTTCTGCATCACGTCAGACGCGCGAAGGAACGGCTTGCGCACAATCATATAGACCTTTTTCGCCAATCCGGCAAGGTACAATGCCTCCTCACAGGCTGTGTCGCCACCGCCCACTACGGCAACAACCTTCTTGCGATAGAAGAATCCGTCGCACGTAGCGCATGCCGAAACACCCTCGCCCTTGTACTTCTCCTCGTCGGGAAGGCCGAGGTATTTAGCCGACGCACCAGTCGCAATAATCACCGTATCTGCCTCTATCACGTGGTCTTCGTCGGTCGTCAGCGTGTACGGAGCCTTGCCCAGGTCGGCCTTGACGATAACTCCGTCACGGATGTCGGCACCGAAACGCTCGGCCTGCGAGCGGAAGTCAAGCATCATCTGGTTGCCGTCCACTCCGTCAGGATAACCCGGAAAGTTCTCGACCGTAGTCGTCTGGGTCAGCTGTCCGCCCGTTTGCAGGCCGCAATACATCACCGGAGCGAGGTTGGCACGCGACGCATAGATCGCAGCAGTATATCCAGCGGGGCCACTGCCCACGATAAGGCAGCGCACATGTTCTTTCTGTTCCATAAGCATTTTTATTAAAATCAGAAGTTAATGAATTAAGAAAAGGAGTTAAGGAGTCATGTAGTTAAGGAGTTAAGACGAATGTCTTGCTGCTAAAATGGTGCAACAAGCAATCAACAAAGGTTTTGTCTTAACTCCTTAACTACATGACTCCTTAACTCCTTTTCTTTATTTCTAACTTCTAAATCCTAACTGATTAAATTATTTCAGCAGTTCTACTATTTGCTTCTCGATATTCTCAATCTTCTCCGTCGGCTCGAAGCGTGCTACCACTACGCCCTTCTTGTCAACGAGGAACTTTGTGAAGTTCCATTTGATGTCGGCCTTGCTCTTGTAGTCGGGGTCCTCCTTTGAGAGCATGTCGTCAAGTATATGGGTCAGCGGATGGCTCTCGTCCCATCCTGCAAAGCCCTTCTGGCTTGTGAGGAACTTATAGAGCGGGTCGGCCTCTTCGCCGTTTACCTTAATTTTCTTGAAGCGTGGGAACTCCGTTCCGTAGGTCAGTTTGCAGAACTCATGTATCGACTCGTCGGTTCCGGGAGCCTGCTGGCCGAACTGGTTGCACGGAAAATCCAGGATAGTAAAGCCTTCACCGTGATGTTTCTCATAAAGCTTCTCGAGCTCTTCATACTGCGGAGTGAAGCCGCATTTTGTCGCTGTGTTGACAATAAGCAGAACTTCGTTAGCATACTCTTTCAACGATACGTCTTTTCCTTTCCTGTCCTTGACAGTGAAATCATAAACTGTTTTCATCTTATTTGCTTTTAGTAACTTGTTAATTGCCAATTATGGCTGTTTGCAAAGATAGTGTAAAATTTCGATTATCTGAAACGAAAAAGAAAAAACTTTTCCTTTTCTCCGGCACGCCCACCCTACCATTATCCGGGCATTTTCATCTACAAAATAGGGAAATCCCTATAAGTAATATGGATTTATATTTGCCAATGACGTGGCAAAACGTTAATTTTGCAACACGAACATTAACAAAGACATTACGATTATGAAGAAATTTACATCTCTTACGGCAATATTCATGATGGCAATGATGGCCTTCACGTTCACAAGTTGTACCGATGACGACGACATAGCGGACACGCTTTGGGGCGTATGGGAAGGCGACATGCATGTATGGAGCGAGTGGAACGGACAGTATTATGAAGCCCACGAATCAGTAATACAATTTGACCGCGACCCTGATTACTACGCCACCGGCACAGGATATTGGGTTGACTATTACAGCGGAGACAGCGGAGCGCCTTGGGACTACTTCGCAAGCCACATTACGTGGAGCGTGGAGAACGGCAACATACGGATATATTCATACGAGGACGATACGAATTACTACATTTTCGACTATTCACTGTCCAACAACTACTTCACTGGAACCATCGAAAGCGAATGGGGCGACCCTATGAACTTCCGCCTGGTGAAGACCGCCGCGCCTAACTGGAACGACTTTGAGTGGGGCTGGGATTCATGGGACGACTATTACGACCCGTGGTATTCAAGCAAGGGCACACGCAACGGAGACAATGAAAAGACAAGACCGACAAGGCATATAGGCGCAAAGCCCGATACCAACAAATAACAATACCACTACCATAGATACTAAATTCCGGCGGCATTCGGACTATCCTGAGTGCCGCCGGAAACTGTTTCAGACGTAAGACTATAACTGTTTGACAATCAACAGATTATAAACGGCGTTGTAAGAGGTGGCCTTTTGTGTTGTAAAAGGCCACCTTTTACACGACGAAAGGCCGTCTTTTACAATTAAAAAGACGGCCTTTATCAATTCAATATACCGCGCAGCACCCTTACGGCTTCCTCAACCGACGCTACGCCAGATACTATCATCATGCGCTTGCCGGCAATTTCCTTAAGATTGCAGCGCCGCGGGTTACGGCCTATATAATTAAGAACGCCGTCAAACACCTTGCTCTTATAATAAGCGCTCATCGGATTACTTACAAACTGCATGCGCATCTGGCCCTGCCTCAGGATGATTTTCTCACAGCCGAGCGAACGTCCCAGCCTGCGCAACGGCACCACCTGCATCAGCTCAAGGCCCTCACGAGGCACGGCTCCGAAACGGTCTTCCAGCTCTAAGCGGTACTTTTCCAGCCCCGCGTCGTCGTTGATGTTGTCCAACTCACGGTACAACAACATCCTCTCGCTGCTGCTCGGCACGTACTGGTCGGGCAGATACATCTCCAGGTCGCTCTCTATGGCGCAGTCTTCTACGAACTCGTCGCCCGTAAGTTCACGGCCTCCGGCCATCTCATCCTCATACATCTCGCTGAACTCGTCGTTCTTCAGCTCAGTAACGGCCTGGTTAAGAATCTTCTGGTAAGTCTCGTATCCGAGGTCTTCCATGAATCCGCTCTGCTCGGCACCAAGCAGGTTGCCTGCCCCACGGATGTCAAGATCCTGCATTGAGAGGTTGAATCCGCTGCCCAGTTCAGAGAATGTCTCCAACGCCTCGAGCCTGCGGCGCGCCTCATGGGTAAGCACCGACTTGGGCGGAGCCAGCAGGTAGCAGAACGCCTTGCGGTTGCCTCGCCCCACACGGCCACGCATCTGGTGCAAGTCCGACAGTCCGAAGCGGTGGGCATCGTTGATTATTATCGTGTTGGCGTTGCTTATGTCAATGCCGTTCTCCACAATAGTGGTGGACAGCAGCACGTCATAATCATAGTTGATGAATCCCATAAGTATCTTTTCCAGCTCCTCCGGCTTCATCTGTCCGTGGCCTATCGCCACGCGCGCGTCCGGCACGTACTTTCTGATAAGGCCTGCTATTTCCGGCAGGTTGCTTATCCTGTCGTTCACGAAAAACACCTGTCCGTTACGACTCATCTCAAAGTTTATCGCGTCAGCGATTACCTCTTTGTCGAAAGTATGCACCTCGGTATTTATCGGGTAACGGTTTGGCGGCGGCGTCTGGATAATGCTCATGTCCCTCGCTCCCATCAGCGAGAACTGCAACGTTCGTGGTATAGGCGTTGCCGACATCGTAAGTGTGTCGACATTTACCTTCATCTTGCGCAGCTTCTCCTTTGTTGCCACGCCGAACTTCTGCTCCTCGTCTATTATGAGCAGGCCCAAGTCCTTGAACGTTACGCTCTTTCCTATCAGCTTGTGGGTACCTACGATTATGTCAATCTTGCCATCCGCCAGGTCGGCCAGCACTTGTTTGGTTGTCTTTGCGCTACGGGCGCGCGACAGATAGTCAACCCTCACGGGAAAATCCTTCAGCCGTTTGGAGAACGTCTGGTAATGCTGGTACGCCAGAACGGTGGTCGGCACGAGCACAGCTACCTGCTTAGAGTCGCACGCTGCCTTGAAAGCCGCCCTCACGGCTACCTCCGTCTTGCCGAAGCCTACGTCTCCGCAGACCAGCCGGTCCATAGGTCTTGCGCTCTCCATGTCGGCCTTAACGTCGTTTGTAGCCTTCAGCTGGTCGGGCGTATCCTCGTACATGAAGCTGGCCTCCAGCTCATGCTGCATGAAGTTGTCTGCCGAGAAGGCAAAGCCTTTCTCATGCCTGCGGGCGGCATAGAGCTTAATCAGGTCGCGGGCGATGTCCTTTATCTTCTTTTTCGTGCGCTCCTTCAGGCGATCCCAGGCGCCTGTGCCAAGCGTACTGAGGCGCGGCGGCGTCTCGCTGTCGCGCCTCTTGTATTTCGATATTTTGTAAAGCGAGTGAATGCTTACGTCAACCTTATCGTTATTCTGGTATATAATGCGTATTACCTCCTGGTAACTGTTGCCCGAGGGGACGCGCACCAATCCCGCAAAACGCCCTATACCGAAGTCTACATGGACAATGTAGTCGCCTGGTTCCATCTCCTGCAGCTCCTTCATCGTCAGCGCCATCTTGCCCGAGCGGGCAGCGTCCGAGCGCAGGCTATACTTGTGGAAACGGTCAAAAATCTGGTGGTCGGTAAAGAAACAAGCCTTGAGCGTATTGTCGGCAAAGCCTCCATGAAGAGTCTTGTCTACAGGTATGAACGCGATGGAGGAGCTTGAAGGTAAGTGTGATGAAGCCCTATGACCTGCCGGAATGCCATTATCGGTAACCTGTCCTCCATTCTTCGCTCTTAACTCTTCACTTTCAAGTATCTCCTTAAGCCTTTCGTTCTGCTTCTGGCTGTCGGCCAGGATATATATCCTATAGCCCGTCAATATATAGTCTTCAAGGCTTCGCGCCAGCAGTTCAAAGTTCTTGTGGAACAGCGGCTGTGGCGTAATGTCAAGCCTGACGGTGGCCTGCGGCGTGCCCATAGGCTTGGTTCCGAACTCTACACGGCGGAACCTTACCGCCTCTTCGGCAAACTGCGAGCCTGTAACGAGCGAGTTTTCAGCCTTCAGTTCCTTCATCGCAGCCTGCTGCTCCATTTCCGTCATGCCCTCAAGCCTGTCAGCTACGGCTTGCGACGAGAATCCGTCACGGTATATCTGGTCTATGCGCTCACGGCAGAACACCATGTCTTTCATTACAAGCACGGTCTCGTCCGGCAGGAAGTGCAGGAAGGGCACCTTCTCGTCAACCAGCAGGGCAAGTTCGGGCACTACCTCTATACTGTCGCGCCTGTCGCGCGAGAGCTGGCTCTGGACCTCAAAGGTGCGTATGGAGTCTATCTCGTCGCCGAAGAAATCGACACGGAACGGATATTCACTGCTGAACGAGAACACGTCAAGAATACTGCCGCGGACGGCAAACTGGCCCGGTTCATATACATAATCCACTTCGTTGAAGCCCAGCGTGCGCAGGTCCTTGCCCAGCCTGACGATATCGTAAGTATCGTCGACACGTAGCCTCAACGAGCGCTCGTCGAGCTTCTTGCGAGACACGACGAGCTCGCTCAACGCCTCAGGACAAGTTACTATATACATAAAACCCTTCGCGCTGCCGTTTCCGCCACCGGGGCCGGCCGGCAAATCAGCACCGTACTGTCCTGATGGCGCCGACATGATACGCCCCAGAACCTCCGTACGGAGTATCTCACTGGCCGAATCCCGCTGGCCGTACTTTACCTGACGGCGGTACGACGAGGGGAAAAACAGCACATCGGTGTTGCCCAACATCTGCGTAAGATCATGGTAAAAATAGCCTGCCTCCTCGGCATTGTCGAGCACGAAAAGGTATATCCCGCCGACCGTGCGGGCCACCGAGGCGAACAGGACAGGCACCGACGAGGCTACGGCGCCGCCGATATAGGCCGCCGTAACATGCTTGTCGCCAAGCATGCCAGCCAACGCCGCCGATACGGGCGACTTGGCATATAAATCCAAAACTTCCTGTATTTTCATCTCAAATCTTGCGCAAAGGTAATCCAAATCAAGTGTATATCAAAGTGAAACGGTGAAAAAATAAAAAGGCGTGACAATAAAACACATAACGACAGCCATGCAGGCAGCCCACGAAATACTGCTGCCGGGCCCGGGAAAGACCATCCATAGCGAATAACGGGAAAACGATTGCGACACACCCGAACTGCGGATGAGCCCTAAAAGGTGGCCTATTGCGTTTCAAAAGGCCATCTTTTGCGCGCTAAAAGGCCGTCTTTTAAAAGGTAAAAGACGTCCTTTTATAACGCATTGAATATCAAGATGTTATACAGCAGTATACAAATGGCGTCAAATGGATGCGCAAGACGTATGCAAATAAATATCCGCGACGGCGTCTATCAGCTAAAACGGGAAGTGCATTCCGACCACTTTCAGGTTGTTCTCCTTCACGTATTCCATATACTTCTTGCGCATCTCCACGGCCCGCCGGCGGTCCATGTCATAGTCGGGGCATATCGTTGGGTCTTGCGTTTGCAGGGCAACGCCGTGCATCAGGTCGCCCGCTATAAACAGGCTGCCCATCCTGTAGACGGTATGTCCGGGCGTATGTCCGGGCGCGGGCATGGCCTTTATGCCGAAAGGCAGACTGTCGGTATATGCAAAGCGGTGTACCTTATCGCCGTATTTGCCTATTGTCACGATGGCATCCCTGGCGTTCTGCGAGCTCATCGCGAGCCAACTGTCATACTCTTGTTTGGGAACATACAGCTCGGCACGTGTAAACACGGGCTTGCCTGCGCGTGTAAGCCCTCCTATGTGGTCGCCGTGAAAGTGGGTGATGACTACGTAGTCGATGTCGCCGGGCGTCAAACCGAGCTCTTCAAGACGTTTCAGCATCATTCCGCCGCGGGCCTCGCCGTTGCCCGTATCAAACATTATCCTCTTGCCTTCGGCCTCGACGATGAAGCAGCATACCGACGACGGCACCGAACCTTCTGGTGAGAGGCGCTCTACCTTTGCCGAATCTTCCGTGCCGTAAAACAGCTTGTTGGGCATACGCTTGTCGCCGTCGTTGTCCTTGATTGTTATCACTTTCATGTTGTCTACGGTCTCCGTCTTCACACCTTCGGGCTGCGCTGCGTCGTCGACCTTCGTCTGCCGGCCGGCGTTACCGCATGAAAACGTCAATAGTGCGGCGGCCGTTGCCGCAATGATTTTGGTAGGTTTCATGATGTTCTTGCTTTAAATGTTCGTATATCAATGACAAAAATAGCAATAAAAACGCGAATAACGGCCTGTCTTCAGGCTGAATATGGATATTTACGCCATTATATCGAGGCGATAAAAACGGGCAAGGCCTTTGTCAGACCATGCCCGTAGGTATTATTTTAGGACGTAAGTCAACGTTTATCTTTACGCTAACCGTTGAGCAAAGACTTCTCCGCCATGAGGTCGTCGTCGGTCATCTTGGGCGACGGGATATCCCTCATGCGCACCACGTCCTCCCTGCCGCAAGTGTATTTATAGTATACTTTCTCCCTTTCATCAAGTTCGTCTTCATGCTTCAGGCAACCTTTCATCGCCATAAACTCATCGGTAGAAACACTGTCGGATACCTTGACGAAAAGAATGCGGCGCGCAATCGGATTGTAGTTGTAGTCAAAACAAGTATAAAGACCGCGCAGGTAAGGAGGCCGGTCGAACATCGGTATCTTCAGGCAGATATCGAACAAGGCCAGCTGTGGCTGCCTGTTCTCGTTGAAGATGATGTACATGTGGTTAAGCCCGTTCATCAAGGCAAAGCCGTGATGCGTCGAACCGTACGCGTTGTTGTGTATTACCTCAACGTAAATACCGTTTTCGGCCGGGGCAATAAGATACGGTTCGACCTTCATTGCGTTAGAGCTTGACGAAACGCTGTAGCTCATGTACGTCCCGCTGAAGTTGGTTATAAGGTTGATTGAGCCCTTCATGGCACGCTCGATCATGTCAAGATGGACGTTGTCCGTAACGTCAGCCTTCGGTTTAGGGGCTATCTCGATGGCAAACAATGCCGACTTTGTCTTGCCGATAGAACCGAGCAGCTTCTTCTTGGACACGTTGTTGACCCACAGCAGGGCATTGTCAAGCGCCTCGTCATCGGCCATGCCCTTGTCAATATTCTTGAAATACGCAGGCAGGACAGTGGTGAACAGCGCCGACAGAACGCTTGGCGGAAATCCCGTGCGCTCGGCAATCTCTTTCATCTTCACGCCCTTATGGCGCAAGAACTTTATTCTTTCGTATATTTCTTTCAGGTCATCCATAACGTTAAGCATAATTTTCGGCAAAGGTAAACATTTATTTATATAAACTTGTTACAAATCTGTTTCATTGAGATTCATTTTTCCTTACAGACCGATTATGATGTGTTTTCATTAATATTAATGAATTGTTACGCCCATATTATTCATTATGTATTCATTTTTTACTGGCAAAACAGGGTGTAATTTTGCAGCGTCAAAGTCATAGAAGTCAACAAGTTAACAGGTTGACAGGCAGACATGAAAGTTTGCTTTGACGTAAAGACAAGTTAAAACAGTAAACGATGAATACAGGAATATTAAACATGCAAAGGTTAAGGACGCTGAAGAGCAACATACCGGACTGGATGTTCGTGCTTTGGGCCGGCGGCACGGCGCTGCTCTCCTATTCGCTTGTCTATGCCTTGCGCAAGCCGTTCACGGCGGCAGAGTTTGACGGACTGGAAGTTGCCGGGATGGACTACAAGATTATCGTGAGCATTATCCAGCTCGTAGGCTACGTCTGCGCCAAGCTGCTCGGCATAAAGTTCATATCCGAGCTGAAGCCCGGCAACCGCCTGAAGTTCATCATCGGCTCGGCCGCCTTGTCCGAAGCGTCGCTTCTGGCGTTCGGTCTGCTGCCCGCACCGTACAACATCTTCGCCCTGCTCTTCAACGGCCTGTCGCTCGGATGCATGTGGGGCGTCATCTTCAGTTTTCTCGAAGGGCGCCGCACCACCGACATATTGGCCAGCATAATGGGCGTAAGCATGGCATTGAGCTCTGGCGTAGCCAAGTCGCTTGGCCTTTACGCGCTCAACCAGTTGCACGTAAGCGAATTCTGGATGCCCGCGCTCATCGGCGCGTTCGCATTCCCACTGCTGTGCCTTATGGGCTGGATGATGACCAAGTTCCCCGCCCCGACGGCAGCCGACATTGCGTCGCGCACAAAGCGTGTGACGCTCAACGGCCACCAGCGCTGGCAGCTTTTCGTCAAGTTCATGCCGTTACTAATCATGCTGTTCGGCGCCAATCTCCTGCTGACGGTGCAACGTGACATCAAGGAAGACTTCATTGTATGCATCATCGACGTAAGTACCGTGTCGTCATGGGCCTTCGCCTACCTCGATTCCATAGCCACATTAGTGCTCCTGGCGGCATTCGCGTTGCTATCGGCGGTAAGCAACCATCTCAGGTCTTTATGCCTGATACTAATAATGTCGGCAATAGGCATGGGCGTGATAGCCTTTCTCGGCGCCGAAGGGGCTGCCCTCGGACTGCCTACAACGGCGTGGCTCTTCCTGCAGACACTGTGTATCGACATCGCGTACCTCAGTTTCCAGACAATATTCTTCGAGCGTTTCATAGCTTGCTTCAAGGTCAAGGGCAACGTAGGATTCTTCATTATAACAATTGACTTCGTAGGTTATCTCGGCACACTCGCCCTGCTTCTGTTCAAGGAATTCCAGGCCCCGCACATCGACTGGACGTCATTCTACAACAGCATGAGCGTGTATATCGGAATAATCTGTTGCATAGCGTTCGTTTGCTCGATAATATATATCATCCACAGAGACTACAAGATTACGGGCGTAAGGGTAATCAGCCTTAAGCGGAAAAGCGGAAGCGTAACACAGGAAGGCAACCTTTCGGCCACAAGACAGAAAGAACTTACAACAGCATAAACAACCCAAGAGATATGAAAAAGATTGAATGTATCATTATGGACTGGGCCGGCACGGCAGTAGACTACGGATGTTTTGCTCCCGTTGCGGCGTTTGTCGAGAGTTTTAAAGCCATCGGCGCACCTGTTACGGCTGCCGAGACACGTGCCCACATGGGACTTACCAAGATTGAGGAAGTGCGCGCCCTGTTCGCCATCGACCACGTACAGGCTGACTTCCGGGCAAAATACGGACGCGACTGGAACGAGGACGACGTGCAGGCTTGCTACAAGAAGTTCCAGGAAGAGCTGTTCGCCACGCTCGAGGACTACTCTGAACCGATTACGGGTGTTGTTGAGACTATCGCCAAACTGCGTGCCGACGGACTGAAAGTCGGCTCAACCACTGGATACACTCGTGAGATGATGGACGTCGTAATACCTGCCGCAGCCAAGCGCGGGTACGTTATCGACAACTGCGTTACGTCCGACAATCTGCCCGGTGGCCGTCCGAGACCTTACATGATATACCAGAACATGTGCGAGATGGGCATTGACTGCGCACGCTCGGTTGTGAAAGTGGGCGACACTATATCAGACATTAAGGAGGGTGTGAATGCCGGCGCGTGGAGCGTTGGCGTTATCCTCGGTAGCAACGAACTCGCGCTGACAGAGGAAGAAGTCAAGGCTATGCCTGCCGACGAGCTGAAGGCAAGGATGAAGGCGGTGCGCTACAAGATGTACGCGGCCGGCGCCCACTACGTAATCGACGACATAACGGAGCTGCCATTGCTGATAGAGAGCATAAATTCAATTAAGTGTTAAGAGATAATTTATAAGTAGTTAAAGTAGTTAAGAGTAGTTATAGTAGTTAAAGTCAATAGCCTTTACACTGTATAAAGACATTATCAGCAAAAGTAATGACTTTAACTACTTAGCGAACGAAGTGAGCGATAACTACTTTAACTCCTTTAACTACAACGATAAAAACAAAACATAAGAATATGAGACCATACTTATTACTTACCCCCGGACCGCTTACTACGACGGAAACAGTTAAGAGCGCCATGATGAGCGACTGGTGCACATGGGACAAGGACTATAATGAAGGAATAGTAGAAGTTATAAGACGTGAGCTGGTAGGCCTCGCGACAAGCCGCCCCGAAGAATATACAGCAGTGCTGATGCAGGGCAGCGGCACGTTCTGCGTAGAGGCTACGCTGGGCAGCGTGGTACGTCCTGACGACCATCTGCTTGTTGCCGCCAACGGCGCTTACGGCAAACGTATGGGCACAATCGCCGAATATTACAAGCTGAACTGCCACGTAATGCGTTTTGAAGAGACCGAGGCCGTTGACCCGAAGGTCATCGACGAATACCTGACGGCACATCCCGAGGTTACCCATGTATCCGTTGTACACTGCGAGACGACCACCGGCGTGCTGAATCCTCTTGCCAAGATAGCCACCGTAGTGAAGCGTCACGGCAAAGTACTGATAGTCGACGCGATGAGCAGTTTCGGCGGAGTGCCCGTCGACATGGCCGCCCTCGGCATAGACTTCATGATAAGCTCGGCCAACAAGTGTATCCAGGGCGTGCCCGGCTTCGGCTTCATCATCGCCCGCCGCTCGCTGCTCGAGCAGTGCAAGGGCGTAGCCCGCTCGCTATCGCTCGACATTTACGACCAATGGGAGACAATGGAGAAAGGACACGGCAAGTGGCGTTTCACATCACCTACACACGTAGTGCGCGCATTCATGCAGGCCCTCACCGAACTGAAAGAGGAAGGCGGAATAGCAGCACGCTACGCACGCTACCGCGAAAACCACCGTACGCTCGTGGAAGGCATGTGCTCGCTGGGCTACAGAACGCTGCTGCCCGACGAGTGGCAGTCGCCGGTCATCACGTCATTCTACTACCCGACGGCCGACTTCGACTTCAACACGTTCTACCAGAAGCTCAAGGCCAAGGGCTTTGTAATCTACCCCGGCAAGATATCACAGGCCGACACGTTCCGCATTGGCAACATCGGCGACGTGCACCCTGACGACTTCCGTCGCCTTGTAGACACCATACGTGAAATGTAATTCTCACAAAAAACCTTTATAGATTGATTTGGCTTATTTGCGGAAGGGCACCTTTTGGATTCCAATTGGTGCCCTTTTGCATTGTAAAAGGCCACCTCTTACAATGCAAAAGATGGCCTTTCGTAAACACGCTGACTATCAAGGGAATAAAAGCCGGGCACACACGGCGGGGGCTCCGGCGCAAAAAGCCACAACAGATTTTAATCTACAAAAATGATATAAATACCCACCATAGGTGTTTTTAACAGCCATTATTTTCGGTTATGAACCATTATGAACTTGTCACTTTCCTTAATTTTACATATCTTTGCAAAGAAAAAAGCCGTTAACCGCATGGCAACAGTAACTCCATGACGGCGGAAACAATAAAAGCACTACCATACGAAAGGACGTTCTGACTTAGCTGACAGATACGACAAAAGCGCTAAAACAGCCTTAATATCAACCGGATTATGAAGAAGAAGAAGTTATGGATACTGCTATTGACTACCGTTATATTGTGCTCATGCTCGTCAGGAAATGACGGAGCGACCGACACCCCAGACACCCCTACCCCGCCAACGGCGGAGGAACGGTTGTCCATACACATAGGAACGGCCGTAAACGACCGTGAAGACACCAGGGTAACCGACCTCGCGTTCGAAGCCGGTGACCAAATAGGACTGTACGTGGCAAACCGCAACTCAGACGGTACGCCCGCGACACTGAAGCCCACAGGCAACCATGTAGACAACATGCGCTTTACCTACGACGGTACATGGACACCCGATACGCCCATATACTGGGCAGACAACAAGACCAACGCAGACTTATATATATATTATCCTTACACGACGACGGTGACTGACGTAAAGGCAATGCCCTTCAACGTCAGCGCCGACCAGAGCTCAGAGGCCGCCTACAAGGCCGGCGACGTAATCATTGGTTCGAAAAAAAACGTCAGCCCAACGGAAAGCACAGTAATCATCGATGCACGACACTCAATGAGCCAAATGCTCATTGAGCTTGCGCCAGGCAACGGATTCACGGCTAAAAGCCTTGCCGAGGCCGACATCAACGTACGCATTAACGGAATCAAGACTAACGCTACAATAGACCTTGCCGCAGGCACAGTAGCCGCAACAGGAGAGCCAACGGCAATAACGCCGATGAAAAGCGGTGACGGATACAAGGCACTGATAGTGCCGCAAAGCGTGGCTGACGGCAATCTGCTGACCGTAACGGCAGACGGACGTGAATATAATCTCAAGAAAGGCATGACCTTCGAAAGCGGGAAACGCTATAGGGTCACAGTGACACTGAGCAAGACAAGCGATGGCGTAAACGTTACCATAGACCAATGGGAAGACGACGGCACCGATTACGGAGGCACGGCTGAATAGAGAATAGAATTTTAAGCAAGCGAGATACAAGAAACAAGCAGACGAGCAAACGTGAAACAAGCAAGCGTAATACAAGCAGACAAGCAACAAGGCAAATTCCCTTGTCAACTTGCAACTCGTCAATTTGTTGACTATAAATAAAAAATAGCATGAAAATAAACCGACACATATTATTATATATTGCCGCAATCCTGTCATTATTGACAAGCTGCTCTGACGACCTGTTCAATGACGACGGCAACCGCCACGGCACAGACCGAATCAACCTGTCAGGCGAGATTGACCAACTGGCAGTAACTCGAGTGAACGACAGCGGATTCTGCGACGGCGACGTAATTGGCGTATACATCGTAGATTACAACGGCAACACGCCCGGCACACTGCTACCAAGCGGCAACCGTGGCGACAACGTGCGCCACACCTTCGACGAAAGCGCCAACAAATGGAACTCGGCCTACGACATCTACTGGAAAGACAAGCACACACCTATCGACGTATACGGCTATTACCCCTACGGCTCGCCCGAGAGTATAGACGCCTATCCGTTCACAGTGGAGCGTGACCAGAGCACCATATCCGAGGGAGGAGCTATGGGAGGCTATGAAGCCAGCGACTTCCTATGGGGCAAAGTGGAAAACGTGGCACCCACAACAAACGTTATCCGCCTGCCGATGAAGCACCGCATGGCCAATGCCCGAATAACGCTTGTCGAAGGAACGGGCTTTGCCTCGGGTGAATGGGCGCAGACGGAGAAAAACATTCTCGTGGCCAACCTCGTGCGCGAGGCAACCATCAACCTTGCCGACGGAACCGTGACACCTACCGGAGGCATAGAAAAGACGGCCACGGTGCCGTCAAACAACGGCAACGAATGGCGCGCGATAGTAATCCCGCAAACCGTACAGGCCGGCACTACGCTATTCAGCATAACCGTTGGCGGCACACCCTATAAGTTCACAAAGAACGAAGACTTGACCTACGTGGCAGGAAAGATGAACAACTTTACAATCCGCGTTGACAAAAAAGAGAATACCGGCCAATACACCTTAACCCTAATCAGCGAAAGCATAACGCCCTGGGAGAACGACCTTGTCAGCCATGACGCCGACGCACGGGAATATATCATCATAAACTCTACCGCCGGACACCTGAAAGACTCTATCATTGCGGCCAACAAGGACTACACGCAAGTGAAAAACCTGAAGATAACAGGACGCATAAACAGCCAGGACTTCTATTTCATGCGTGACTCTATGGACAACCTGCAAGCACTGAACCTGAAAGAAGTTTCAGTAAGTGGCGGTTTTAACGATTATGACTATTATAATTATTTCAACACCCAAGATTCCGAAGAAGAAATAGAAGGAATGATACCTTCATTAGCCTTTCAATACAAAAAGTCATTGATACGCATCGTTCTTCCTGATAAGTTGACCGGTATCGGTTATGATGCATTCAGTGAATGCGACAACTTAACCGGTTCCATAATTATACCCGAAGGCACAACCAGAATTGCGAGAGAGGCATTTTATGGTTGTTATTCATTAGACGGTTCGCTATCCTTACCAAGTACATTGGAGTATATCGGAACTTTTGCTTTTAGCAACTGCAAATTCTCGTGTGAACTTATTTTGCCTAATGAATTAAGATATATTGGAAATTATGCTTTTAACAATGGAACATTTTACGGTAATTTAGTCTTACCGCACGAATTGGAGTATATTGGCGAATATGCATTCCTAAATTGCGCTGACATCACCGGTAATCTCAGTATACCGCAAAAAATAAAAAATATATCAAACGGAACGTTTCAAAGTTCAGGATTTGACGGTACCTTAACTTTACATGACGGCATTATTGCAATTGGTTCAACTGCATTTGCAAATACCAACCTAAAGGGCAACCTTATATTACCCAAAGATCTGACAACCATTGGAATATCCGCTTTCGACGGCTGTAATTTTTCCGGAAACTTAATCTTTCCTAAAGAATTGGTTACAATCAACAACAATGCTTTTGTCGGAAATACACGTATTAGTGGTACGATTGAATTTCCTGAAAGCATGTCTACAATAGGGGCAAATGCTTTCGATGGCTGTACAGGCATTGAAGGTATCGTAATTCCAGCCGGTATCGAGAATATCCGCAGTGGGGCATTCAACAATTGCTTTGGCATTGGCTCTATCGTTTGCAAAGGAGAAATGCCGGCACGAGTCGAAAGCGGAGCGTTCGACGGCGTAGCAAAAGACAATTTCACGCTTGAGGTACCAGAATCAGCCGTAGCGCAATACCAAACGGCGCCAGGCTGGAACGAGTTTAAACGCATTGCCGCACACCACGAACTTGTATGCCGCCCGTCAACAGCCTGCGCTATAAATACAGAGCACAAACAGACTTTAATTGTCGATGCCGAGGGTGAATGGGAAGTGGCAAGCAAACCCGACTGGTGCGAACTGTCGCAGACCAGCGGCGGGAACAAGACAGAAGTAACGCTTACTATCAAATCAATGGCTAAAGGTTCGGGCGACCGTACTGGCGAAATAGTATTCAAGCTGAAGAACGAGGATTACACACATACCTGTACCGTAAACCAATACGATTACGAATACGGAGAAAACGAATGGCTTACGTTACAAAAAGCGACAAGAGGCAACAACGGAGGCATAAACATCGTAATACTCGGTGACGGATATGACGCAAAGGACATTTCCAGCGGAGATTACCTTACCAATATAAAACAGGAAGTGGAATACTTTTTCGGCATTGAGCCTTACACCACTTACCGCGACTACTTCAACGTATATACAGCCTTTCCCCTGTCGACCGAGACGGGCGTGGGCACAGTCAATACCATCCGTTACAATCGTTTCAACACAACTTACACAGGCGGCGTAGGCCTAACAGCTGACTATGACGAAATTTTCAACTACGCACTGAACGCTCCAACCGTTACACAAGACAACCTAAAACAGACTTTAATCATCATCGTGCCAAACAGCACGGATTACGGAGGTATTACACAAATGTGGGAAGACGGCTCGGCAATAGCCTTCTGTCCCCTCAGCACGTATGGCTACCCGCTTGACTCACGAGGAGTCATCCAACACGAAGCGGGTGGCCATGGGTTCGGCAAGCTCGGCGACGAGTACATTTACCACAATGCGTTCATAGATTTCTGTAACTGCTTATGTTGTGGGCATACAGACGAGTTTAATAATGCAAAAAACCTTGGATGGTACGAAAACTTATCACTTACGGGCAAGATGCACGAGGTTCCATGGAGCCATCTTATATTCGACAACAGATACAGTGACATCGTTGACATTTTCGAAGGCGGATTCATGCACAACCGAGGAGTATTCCGCTCAGAACAAAGCTCATGCATGAACAACAACATACCATACTACAGCACGATAAGCCGTGAAAGTATCGTTAAGCGCATAAAGCGTTACGCTGGCGAGACATACTCATATGAAGAGTTCGTTGCCAACGACAGGCGCGACGCCGGAACTGTAACAAGAAGTTCAAGTGTCAACGGAGGCACTTTAAACAAATACCAAATGCCCCCTAAAATACATAAAGGCAGTCCCATGAAAGGCAGGAAGAGCAGGCGCAAATAATGTCTTTAGCAGTATTAAATACTCTCAACAAGGATAAGCCGGAAGTGTCTTGAACACACAAACACGGCATAACCGGCTTATCCGCCACGCTACAGGCACCATAACTTATTATAGACAAAGAAAGAAAAAGATGAAAAATAATATAATAACCTGCGCTGTTTATGCGTTAACAATAATAGGATTGTCGGCCTGTTCACAGGAAGATAAGCCTGAAATACCGACAGACGCAAAGTCTACACCGATGACTTTTGCCGTAACCCATCCTGCACAAAGGACAAGGGTAACCGACACTGACTTTGAGAATGGAGACAAGATAGGACTATTTGTTGCCAAGACTGATGCACCTTTGGAAATAGGCGGCAACCTTGTAAACAACGAGGCTCTTACCTGTAACAACGGGAACTGGACGGCTGGACGCACCATCTATTGGGATGAAGGCACATACAACGCTTATGCCTATTACCCTTACATATCACCGGTAACATCCATCGACGACATGCCTTTCAGCGTAAATACCGATCAACAATCAGCAAGCGGTATCGACGGGCTTGACGGATACGAGGCAAGTGACTTCCTATACGCCAAAGCCAATGGGCTAAGTGCGTCAAGCACCCCTGTTTCACTGACGTTCAGGCACATAATGAGCAAAATCACCATAAGGCTGATTAAGGGAGAAGACTTTGAAGGGGAAATGCCGACAAATGCCAAAGTGTATATTCACAGCACAGTTCCTACAGCAACAATAGACCTTGAAGCAGGAGTTGCGACACGATATTCAAGGGGAACCCGTACCACCATAGAGGCAAAACAAGATGCTGACTACATGTTCTCGGCAATAGTCGTTCCACAACGTGTAGAAAACAGAATGCCGCTGATTGAAGTCATAATGGAAGGTGTTTCGTATATGTACGAAAGCACTTTCAACTTCAAGCCTGGAACAGAACATCTGGTGAACTTCGTCATATCAGACAATCCGGATCAAGTAAAAATCGATATTGGAGGAGAGATACAAGACTGGCAATAGCATGAAAACAACAATATATGTATTGTCCGTGTTGGCAATCATACTTGGAAGCATGGCTGCCGTCTTATGGCTACGGCTTGATATTGGCGTACCGGAAAACTACCAAAACATAAGATTCGGTATATACGAAGACCGCGAACTTGTCGGACTTGTTGACAAACAAGGGAAAACAGCATACATTATAAAAGACGAGAAAGGCAACAAGCTGTTTAATATTCCGGTGCGCAATTGCATCATTGATGTAAGGTTCAGAAACGGCCGGCTACGTTTCTTGGAGAAAGAAACTGGACGTAAAGGCTATATCGACCGATACGGAGTAGTGACATTCATCAATGATGACAGGCCATCACCAAGCCGTGACACGGATAAGGGACGTATCATAATCTCCCAACAAGGCAAAGGGGCACAACCTGAAGCTGTATCAAGTGCGGCCGAAAATAAAAGCATGGAAAACCAAACACATTACGGCCTGACCGACAGCCAGCTGAAAAAAATAGTTAGCGGAAATCCTTTTTACAAGGAAGCAAACAAGATTCTGTCAGGGAAATTAGCCGTGAATGATGCTGAAAGACGCCGAATAATACTTAATTACTGCGAGCATTTCCGCATGGCATACACAACGAAGGACATTGACTTCCTGAAACAATTATTCAGCGAGAACGCTTTAATAATTGTGGGAAACGTTGTCAAGACAACGCCTGATGTAGAAAACAAGTACATGTCAAAACAACAAGTTACATACAACATCAGAACGAAGAAAGAATACATAGAGCGCCTGTCAAAGGCTTTCGCTGCAAACAAAAAGATAGACGTGAGATTTTCGGGCTTCAACATAATGCGCCACCCGACAATGGACGGGATATACGGAGTAAGCCTCAGGCAGAAATACAAAAGTGACAAATATGCTGATGACGGATGGATTTTCCTTCTTTGGGATTTTCGTGACGAATCAATGCCACGTATCCACGTAAGGACATGGCAACCGGCACAAAGCATAACAGACGGGAACGAAGTTATTAACATTGGTGACTTTAACTTGGAATAATGGCACTAAAAAGCTCCGACATATATTATAAACGCATACTGCTGCCGCTTTTACTACTGTTCATGACAATAGGTAAAGCTCCTATTGCCGCAAGTAATGATCCAGGTAGCAACGGCATTTGTATGCCAAGCGCACTAAACGGGAATGAGGAAAACAACGTTATTCCTCCTAACGACTCGGTAACCGTCAGGTTTAAAGTAGCTGGTTTCAAGGTTTTACCTAACGATGTAAGCGCTTTTATAACTCCTGTGAAAGATTTAAACGACGAGGCTTGCGCTTTGGTAAAAGTAGTTGCTTCACATGATTTTGCTTTTTCGTCACCATTGGGAATAGTCAAACGTAAAGACAAAGTTGGCGAGATTTGGCTTTACATGCCACGGGGCACGAGACAAATAACAATCAAGCACCCCCAATGGGGCGTACTGAGAAACTACAGATTACCGTACCCTCTTGAAAGCCACGTAACATACGAGATGGCAATAAGCGAGCCTGAACCGTCAACCGTACTTGAACGTGACACAATAATATTGACCAAAACAATCATCGATACCGTTGCCGTAAAGAAAACAAAACCTCGATTACCATTAGCAATACATACACTCTTCACTGCCTCTCTACACGAAAACGGTCCGTCATGGGGCCTTATGGTTGCCATTATGCGACGTCATGGTATATTCGTGCACGCAACAACCGACTTCAAATCAACTGGTGACACCCGTTTGACATGCGATGAAGCCGGATATATCACCGATAGAGGCACAATACCTTATTACACGGGGGAGACCCGCCACTCCAATTGGGCGGTAACAGCAGGCGCCATACACAAGATATGGCGCACGCTTTGTCTTTTTGAAGGGGTCGGTTACGGCAAAAGCAACACTACGTGGCAACTTGCCGACAGCGAAGGCGGTGGTTATGCTTTCAACAAAGACCTTAGCCACAAAGGGGTGGCAGGAGAAATAGGTCTGATGGTATCATTCGCGAAAATAAGCATTTCCGCGTCAGCGATGACTATCGCCGGCAAAATGTGGCAAGGCTGCATCGGCGTCGGAATAAAAATAAGATAAGCCCCAGAAGCATGAAAGGGGTATATATTACCTGACGAATTTTTCACCCACATGAAATATAATCCAATACTAATAATCACGGCCATCATGTTAACCGCATGCAGCGACGACATTGTTCCTGGCAATATCGAGCCACTACTTTCGGTCGCCGAGGCAACTGATATAACACGAACGGAAGCGACATTGTCCGGAACAGTGGTTCTTAAAGGAAACACACCAATGCCTGAATTGCATTTCATATATGGTGAAACGGAAGACATGAATAATGAAACGGCAGCAACAGCCGACTTTGACAACAACGTATCAGTACGCATTTCAGGCTTGACACCGGGCACTCTTTATAATTACTGCCTTACAGGGACAAACGGTAGGGTTACGATATACAGCAATACCATGACATTCACGACGCAACACAGCAACAAGCCTGTATTGAGCGCACTGACAATATTGAGCCACGGACCAACCAGCGCAATAGTAAGCTACGAAATAACGGACGACGGTGGAGAAGATATTACCGAAACCGGATGTTACGTAACGAATACATCAACAGGCGAGACAACAAAGATGGAAACAACGTCCAACAACACTAACAGCACTTACAGAATGCGCCTTGGCGGATTGGAGCAAAACACCGAATACGAATTCACCGCCTTCGCCTCAAACAAGGAAGGCGAGACAAAAGGTGAACCGCTGCAGTTCAAGACAAGTAATGCCATAATTTTACAAGAAGCAGGTGAACTGGACGAACTGGTAGGTGACGACATTTACGAATACTCTACGCTGTCGATAGACGGGCAAATCAACGGTGACGACATACGCTGCCTGAGAGAGATGATGGGAAGAGACTTCAACGGAGACACAACACCAGGACAACTTACAGACGTCAACCTGGCCGATGCAAGCATTGTAGAAGGTGGTGGCAGCTACGGTTCGTCACGCTATACAGAAAACAATGTCATAAGTTACGGGATGTTTGCCGACTGTACGGACCTTACAAACATAGTCCTTCCCGACAATACGACGGCGATAGAGAATGAGGCTTTCAGCAACTGTACATCCTTAAAGCAGCTTACGATTCCCGCGTCCGTATCAAGCGTGACGCCGTCGTCAGGCTGTACGTCGCTCATGGAGATAAACGTTTCCGCGGCAAACATAAATTACACGAGCGTGGAAGGAGTGCTGTTCTCTGCCGACGGACAGCAGCTCACATGGTTCCCCATCGGCAAAGACGGCGACTATACACTACCTTCAACGGTTACAGAAATTGGCGATTACGCTTTCAGGGACTGCAACATAACACATTTCACGCTACCCGACAACCTCACGGAAATAGGACAAGCCGTATTCTACGGCAGCAAGGTGGAGGAAGTGGACATGCCCGACAAACTCCGGCTGATTCCTACCGGCACGTTCCAGAACTGTTCGCAACTTAAGACTATAAGGCTGGGCAGCGCAACAGAACTCATCTCCGACTACGCATTTGACGGCTGTCCGCTGCGCGATATGTACATAGACGCGAAATACCCACCGGTGTGTAATCCGGAGGCTTTCACCAATTCTGCCTCCGACATGTTCTCGACATGCGTACTGCACGTACCCGCAGGCCGCAAGACGGCATACAGATACGACGCCGACTGGGGACAATTCAAAAACATAACAGAACAATAGGCGTAGAAGTAAAACCACACAACAACATATACACATGAACTCCGCAGAAATAGAAGAACTGAAGACTCTTGTAGAACAACAATACGGCAAGGTGCTGGGCACAACCACCGACTTCGAGGAATTCTCGTTGTACGCCGGCAGAAAGACTGGCACACGCGTATCGCCGTCTACGCTAAAACGTATCTGGGGCTACGTCAGCGACAAGCACAAGCCGCGCACGTTCACGCTTGACGTGCTTGCCCAGTGCATAGGGCACGACAACTTCGCGGCTTTCGTAGCGTGGCTGAAGACTAGCACAAGGTATAACTCGTCATTCTTCAGCGCCAACCAACTGATAAGCAACGAGCTGCACGCCGGCTCATCGGTGGAGATTGGCTGGAGCCCAAACCGCCTGGTACACCTCGACTACTTGGGCAACAGCCTGTACAAGGTGACCGAATCAGCCAACAGCAAAATGCAGCCTGGCGACATATTCATGACGGGCTGCTTCATCAAGGGACAGCCTCTATACTTACCCTACATCGAGCGGAACGGCCAGCGCACGCCCCCATTCGTGGCAGGACGCAACGGAGGACTGACGATAATCAACCGGATAAAATGAAGGGTGAAAAGTTAAAAGTGAAGAATCCATATGTAAACAAGGCCTTTGTCTTAATTCCTTAACCGCTATAACACCTTTACTCTTAAGAAGTGAAGAGTGAAAACAAACAACAATGACAGCTTGTTCAAGTAATGGATTTCTTCATTCTTCACTTTTAAATCAATCTATATGGACTCATCCGAATACACAGAGGATATAAACAACGAGATTGACTCGGCCGCTCCGATACCCGTAGAGAGCGGTTTCAGCGGCATGCACGAGTGTTATGTCTCGGAAAACGGCCATACACGGCTGTTCCGTGCCACAAGATACGGAAAGCTGTACATGCTGAAATGCCTGAAGCCAGACTTTCTATATACCCCGATTTACCGCCAGGCGCTGACCAAAGAGTTCGAGATAGGCCTGCAGCTCGACCATCCCAACATCTGCCGTACCATCGGCATGGAGGAAGTTGACGGGCTCGGGGCTACGATAGTGATGGAGTATATCGACGGCGAGACGCTTGCCGACATGATAGACGGCAAAGTCTTGACCGCGCAAATGGCGGAAAAGGTGGCCCGACAGCTGGCCGATGCGCTCGACTACATGCACGGCAAGCAGATAACGCACCGCGACCTGAAGCCGTCAAACATCATGGTAACGCACAACGGCCATAACGTCAAACTGATAGACTTCGGCCTGGCCGACAGCGACGGGTTCAACGTATTGAAACAGCCCGCGGGCACATCGGGATATATCGCACCCGAGCAACTGCTGCCCGGAGCCAAGGCCGACGTATGCTCGGACATCTACTCGCTGGGCATGGTCATGAGGGACATGGCGGCGGCAACGGGCGATAGGGCAATGGCCGACATAGCCGCAGCCTGCACAAGACGCAATCCAGCCGACCGCCCGGCTACGGTACAGCAAATATTCGCACGCCGCAGGCCAAGCCGCACGCAACGCCTTACGGTAACGCTGCTCGTGGTTATAATCGCGGCGCTTGCCGTGCTCATCACCGCCACAATGCTCAATCGCCAGTCACGTCAGGCCGAGACGACACCGGCGGGATACGTAATGCCCGACGGCAACGAGGCCGTTGACTACAGCCAATGGCCCGGCAGAAGGTGACGGTGCCACCACGCTGAGCACACAATAGTCATACGTCATCATGTAAAAGGCCGTCTTTCTGATTATGAAAGACGGCCTTTCATCTTACAAAAAGCCATCTATTTCAATGCGAAAGGCGACATTCTACAATACGACGCAACACCACTGCGCAGTCGACTGTCATCCACCACACCACAATGCTTGCATCACAAGCCACATCAATCAGTCACCAACGCCATCACAGGCAGACCTGCCGAACTTGGCCTTAAACAGAGTCTTGTTCCTCTCGCCCCATTCTATCATGGCGTCGATGATTGGTATTAATGTCATGCCTAAAGGTGTTATGGCATACTCTGAGCGTGGAGGCAGCTCAGGATAGATGGTCTTATCCACCAAGCCGTCTATCACCAGTTCCTTCAGCTGCATGTCAAGTACACGGGGAGTAGCCTCGGGAAACAGTTTATGTAGCTCGCTCGGGCGCAACGGCTTATGGCGCAATTCGTCAAGAATGCACGACTTCCACTTAGAGTTTAATAAACTGATGGTGAGCCTCAACGGGCAATCAAGGTCTACGGGAATCTTTCTTTCATACATAATTATTACGTTTTACGGCATGGATAGCGGACCTGCAGCCTGCAGTTAACCAAGTCTACATTAGACGTCCGCAAATTTAACAATAATAAAAAAATTTTACAATATACCGAATAAATTTTCAGTACATGAATAATTTTTCGGTACTTGCGGATTTATGCACTATTTATTACTTTTGCAGCAACAATAACCAAATAAACGAAACATCATGAGAGCAAGTATTGAAGAGTACAAGGCAGTAGAAGAAGCCGCAATGAAGTTTGTAAAAAGCGTGGCCGAAGGCAACAGCAAGTATGCCCGCGAACTATTCACTGACGAGGCGGTGTTGTTCGGATATCTAGACGGACGGCTGGAGCACGGCAGCATTGAGCAGTTCTACAACAACGTGGACACAGTTGGTGCTGGCAACGGCTTCAAGGCACGCATAGACGTAGTAGCCGTTGAAGAGACGCTGGCCGTGGTCCGGGTATTGGAGGAAAAGTGGGGCGGACGTATCGACTTTACCGACTACCTGCTTCTGTTGAAGATGGACGGAGAGTGGAAATGCGTGGCAAAGGCGTACAACCAGAACTCTGACACGATAAGTAAATAAATACCTGAGCGTATGAAAATAGTGGTAATAACAGGCAGCCCACGCAAGAGGGGCAACAGTTTCGCCATGACGGAGGCGTTCGTAACCGAGGCGAAGAAGAAAGAGCACGAGATAACACGCTTTGACGCGGCATTCATGAAAATAGGAGGCTGCCATGCCTGCGGCACGTGTTACAAGACGGGCAAGGCCTGCTCATTTGACGACGACTTCAACATCATAGCCCCAGCAATACTCGAGGCCGACGCGATTGTGCTGGCAATGCCAACCTACTGGTACTCAATTCCGGCGCAAATTAAGGGCGTAATAGACCGTCTCTACTCGCTCGTGGTAGGCGGTAAGGACATTGCCGGCAAGAAGCTGGGCCTCATAGCATGCTGCGAAGAGCACGACCCAACGGTGATGGACGGCGTCCGCATGCCGATAGAGCGTTCAGCCAAGCTGCTCGGATGGAACGTAGTAGGTGAGGTTTTCGTAACCGGCGTGCTTAACGAAGGCGACATAGACGGCACGGACGGGTGCAGCCAGGCGGCCGCACTGGTAAAGAAGTTTTGACACCGACGGCGTCCTTGGACTTATTCGCGGCGATACTCCCTGGGATTGCAACCGACGATTTTCTTGAACATGCGGCTCAGATGATGTGGATACTGGAAGCCTACGGCGTAGGCGATTTCGCTTACCGTCATGTCGGTATCCATCAGGTACTGCTTGACACGCTCAATTACGGACAGATGGATATGCTCGATGGCCGAGCGTCCGGTCTCTTTCTTGATAAGGTCGCCGAAGTAGTTTGGCGAGAAATGCAGCTGGTCGGCGCAATAGGCTACCGACGGCAGCCCTATGCGGCGGGGCTTGTCGGAGTCGAAATAGTCGTCGAGCAGCTTCTCGAAACGTGCCAGCACGTCGCGGTTGACCGGCTCGCGGGTGACGAACTGTCGGTCGTAGAAGCGCATACAGTTGTTAAGCAGCACCTCAATGTTTGCCGCTATGATTGAACGGCTGTGGCGGTCGATGGTGTTGTCAAGCTCTGCAGCAATCTCGGCAAAACAGTTTTTTACCGTCGCCTTCTCCTTTTCCGACATGTGCAGGGCCTCGTTCACCTCGTAGGAGAAGAACGTGTAGTCCTTCATCCGGCGTGCCAACGGCGTGCCGCGGAGCAGGTCCGGATGGAACACCAATGCGTATCCTTGCGGATTTTTGGTTTCCCCGCCATCGTCAATCCCTGCAACCTGCCCCGGAGCGACGAACACGAGCGTACCTTCCTGGTAGTCGTACTTGCCGCGCCCGTACACAAGTTGGCCGTGTATCTTCTCTTTCAGGAATATGGCATAGAACGTTCCACACTTGCGGCGGTGTCTCAACACCTTCACTTTCGAGAAATCTATGATTCCTACAAGCGGGTTCTTGGTCTCCAGCCCGAGAAACTTGTTGTAGTCGTCGATTGACCTTAAGTCAAGTATCTTGTCCTTTTCCATAATTCACCATTTATTTCACAATATTGCAAATATAGCGAATTTAACGTTACGCCGCAACTTCCTGCGGCACTGAATCTGTAATATTGGTTTGAAATAAATGCCTATCCGCAATTTGGGTATATGCTCCGACGCCAACAAGGCAGCATTACGCCTTGTCAGTGCAGTCGCGTTTGCGCTGCGGTATGCCACTGTCGGGCTTGAAAGAGGATGTCACGTACATTGCAGTTCCAAACCGACAGCCATGCAGGACAGCGCAGAATGAATGACGCAAGCGGCTTGGCGGCAAGATTACATTTTGCGAACGGGACAAGAAAGAATGCTTACACTTTGAAAAACGTTGACGCTGTAGAACGGGCACGGCCAAAAATTTTCCGTCGATTGGCTTGAATACGCCAATCCTGCGTGTGCAAGCGTAGCACGTTTAAACACTCACTTTTACATCTAAAGGCCATGTTTTGTGCAACGAAAGGCGGCCTTTTGCGTTACGAAAAGCCGCCTTTTGGACATCGCGCAGCGCCTCCACGATTATCGTGGAGTGATTGTATGTTCATTAAAAAGCGCTTATATGACAATCGTGCATCGGTTGAACGATTTTTTAACATACTTTTCTTTACTAACATAGAACCATTTTGCTAAGTCTGCATGTCATTTTCATAAAATCCGTTTCCAGATTGCGCGAAAACCATGCAGTTTCCCGAATGACATTTCGCAACGCCAGTATAGCTTACGGCTTACTATCTGCCATCAAGCATTGGAATGCCGCACATCTGTAAAAAAGGTTTGAACAACAGTAAAAAATGTTGCCCGCATGACGGATAAAACACGTAACTTTGCACCCGTATAAATATCTGAACCGAAACAATACATACTTTACGACATGGACAGAAGGGAAGCTATAAAACGTATCGGCATGGCCCTGGCCGGCGCAGCGGTAATGGGCACGGGAGCGGCAAGCCTTGCCTCATGCGGCAAGATGGGCACGAAGCGTATCATATTCTACTTCACGGGCACGGGCAACTGCCTCTATGTAGCCCGCCAGATAGGTGGCGACGGGGCACTGCTGCTAAGCATACCGCAGATAATGAAGCAAGGAGAGCTAAACTTTGAGGCCGACGAGATAGGCCTGGTGTACCCCATCTACGGACACATGCCGCCCAACATGGTGCGCAAGTTCATAAAAAAGGCACGGCTTAAGGCCGAGTATAAGTTCGCCGTACTTACCTACGGCAACCGTAAGTGCAACGCCTCCGAGATATGGGACGACATATCCCGTCGTGCCGGCAATGCCTTCGACTACGTCACAACGATGATTATGGTCGACAACTGGCTGCCCAACTTCGACATGAACGAGCAGATAAAAATAGACAAGCACATACCAGAAAGCCTCACCCGCATAACCGCCGACGTCTCGGCAAGGCGCCGCTGGATAGAACCGGTCACGGAGGAAGAGCGGCAACAGCACCAGGGCTTTATCGCGGCGACAGGCATAGACCCCGAAAAAGGCTTCACCTGGAACAGCGCCCAGTGCTTCACCGCCACCAACGCGTGCATAGGCTGCGGCGTGTGCGCCGACGTATGTCCGCGCGGCAACTGGAGCCTCACATCGTCGGGAGTCAAGACCGAAGGCGAGTGCGAAGCCTGCTTCGCGTGCATACAAAACTGCCCGCAACGCGCGATACAGTTCAACAAGGAAGGCAACATTATGCTCGCCGCCGGCGAGAAGAACCCCAACGCCCGCTATCGCAACGAACACGTATCCCTGTGGGACATCAAGCAGGCCAACAGACAGTGACGTCAGCCGCACGCAGGACACGGCCCCTGAACAACTTACATACGGCCTGCGCTATACGGCACGGCAGGCCGCCTCTTGGCAAAAGCCACGCGCGGCGTACCGTCATCGACGTAAATTATACCGCAACGGACAAACCCGAGACGGCCTACGGCAGCCAGCATCGGCCCGTTGTCGGCATGGGTGTCAAGACGAATATTGTCCGCCAGCGTGAAGCAGAAGTCCACGCAACGCCTCAACATACCGCCCATCCTGCCCGTAGAGGCCAGCCTGTGGATGGTGCCATACGCTCCGTCGTCCGGCCACGAGCCATCCTCGATACGGTCATAGTTAGGCTCACGGCCAACGAAAAACGAAAAGACCATTAGCACCTCGCCGTCAGCGCCTATACCAACATAGCTGTTTCCCGCCGCTACGTCACGCTCGACAATAGCTCGCGAAGGGTAACCGCCAGTCCACTGCGTGGCGTTACCAGTCAGGCGCATATACCTCTGTGCGTCGGCATAGACACCCATCAGCACGTCAATGTCGGCAGCAGTACTCCTGCGTATCGACACCTCATTACCGCAAGACAATTTTCCAGAATCCATACATATAATATTAATTACGGGTGCAAATATATATCTTTCACGCCTAAAAACGGCACGTGCCACACAAATTGGCGTCGGCGGAACATCATGGGAAGCAAAATAAAAATCCGTTTCACGCCCTTTTATTTTGCATTTCACTCGGTTTGCATTATCTCTGGATAAGATAAGCGGCACCTCGGAAATGAAAATAAAAATCCGTTTCACGCCCTTTTATTTTGCATTTCACTCGGTTTGCATTATCTTTGCACCGATTAAAAACAAGAGTCATGAGCCGTTTATATTCGTTTCTAAACTTCATAGGCCGCAAGAAATACCTCATCGTCGTCATTCTCGGCGTGTTGCTGGTGGGCTTCGTAGGCGACAACAGCATCCTGAAACATGTGCAGAACCGCATGGAAATACGCGCTATGCAAAGCGAAATCGACGCTTACAACAGCCAGTACGAGAAGGACGAGCACACGCTGAAGGAACTCCAGCGCAATCCCAAGGCCATAACGAAAATAGCTCGTGAGCGCTACTTCATGAAGGCCGACGACGAAGACATATTCGTTCTCAGCGACGACAAACAACAAGAAAACAAGGAAAATGAAACAACTGAGTAAACTTCAGAGCATAGTGATGCTCGCCGGAGCTTTCTGCATGGTGGTAGGTGCCGGCCTTTACGTAGTCGGCATACAGGCCGTTACACCGTGGGTATTCGCCGTGGGCGCCGTATCTTTCGCCGTAATCCAGATGCAGCAGACGTACGCCGGACGCAACATCACAATAAAGCGGCTGCGCCGCATAATGACATTCGGCGACATCCTGTTCATCCTCTCGGCACTCCTTATGCTCGAAAACACCTACCGGTTCATCCTGCCCTTGTTCACCACCTACCTGCAAAACGGTTACTATCAATATGTAACCTACATCAACAACAATTGGGTTATTCTGCTGCTTATTGCGGCCGTAATAGAGATTTACACCACCCATCGCATATCAAATGAACTTGACAAAGAGGCAAAAAAACTATAAAAGACGGCGCTTTTGTTTTAAATTGCATAAATTTATTTCCGTACATCGATAATACATTGTACTTTTGTGGCGGTTTTATAACGCATATTTATGATAAGAACACTTTACACCTTGCTAACGTTAATGGCGTTAGCGTCGTGTGCTAACACGTACAACATACAAGGAACATCCAACGTTCCGACGCTCGACGGCAGAATGCTATTCCTAAAAGCCTTCGACGGAAGCGACTTCAAGAATATCGACTCATGCGATATCGTGCATGGCGAATTCCACTTCAACGGCACGCTTGATTCAACAAAAATTGTCACCTTGTTCATGGACGACGAAGGCCTTATGCCCGTAGTACTTGAGAGCGGTGACATAACAATCAAGATAGACAACACACAGCAGAAGGTAACAGGCACTCCGCTTAACGAAAAACTGTTTGAATTCATTGAGAAATACAAACAGCTTGAAAGTGAAGTAAGCGAGCTCGGACATCTGCAAAGCCAGGCCATAATGGACGGAAAGGACCTTAACGCAGTGAACATGCACCTTGCCGAAAAAGCAAGCCAGATAGCGCAGCGCGAGGACAAACTGGTTACGTCGTTCATTATAGAGAACTTTGACAACGTACTCGGCCCGGGAGTGTTCTTCATGATAACCGCAGGCCACCGCTACCCAGAGCTGTCTCCATGGATAGAGGACATCATGAGCAAAGCTACAGACAAGTTCAAGAACGACCCATACGTGAGCGATTACTATAAGAAGGCCCAGCAAAACCAGGCTATAATGAACGGTACCGCTATGCCGTCGGATATAAATGAACAGCCGGCAGATGTCCCCACCCCGAACGAGTTGGCAACTCCGGACGTGCTCGCAGGCGACTCCATAGCCGCTGTCGAGGGCGAATGATACTACTATCAGTAATGTTCAGGCATACATTATTTTATGAGGACATTGATTGAACACGCCACTATCGTAAACGAAGGCAAGGCGTTTAAAGGTGCTGTCGTTATAAGTAACGACCGTATCGAAGACATTTTACAAGAAAACGAGTCACCCCGCGGGCATTTCGACAACGTCGTCGATGCCACGGGGTGTTTCGTTTTGCCAGGAGTTATTGACGATCATGTACATTTCCGCGAACCCGGAATGACGGCAAAAGCCGACATCGAAAGCGAAAGCCGTGCGGCAGTCTATGGAGGAGTTACAACTTACTTCGACATGCCGAACACCGTTCCGCAGACAACAACACTTGAAACACTCAACGAGAAATTCTCCATCGCGGCCGTCAAAAGCCATGTAAACTACTCATTCTTCCTCGGAGCAACCAACACTAACGCCACTCTTTTCGACAATCTCGACATACACCGGATACCCGGAATAAAACTCTTCATGGGATCATCAACAGGCAACATGCTCGTTGACCAAGGCGAAGCCCTCGACAAAATATTCTCTACCGCCCCGCTGCCAATCATGGCCCACTGTGAGGACACTGGCATAATAAACAGCAACATGAGACATGCAAAGGCGGTATACGGCGACGATCCCGACATAAAATACCACCCGATGATTCGTAGCGGGGAGGCATGTTACCGTTCGACAAAACTTGCTGTAAGCCTTGCAAAGAAACATAATGCCAGATTACATGTAGCACATCTCACCACAGCCCGTGAACTTCAGCTGTTTGAACCATGGACTGACACAATGCCGAAAATTACGGCTGAAGCTGTAATCGCCCATCTGGTGTTCTCTGAAGACGACTATACAAGGCTCGGGACAATGATAAAATGCAATCCGGCCGTAAAGACAAAGGCCGACAGAAACGCACTCCGCGCTGCACTTAATGACGGCCGCATAGCCGTAATCGGAACAGACCACGCACCGCACAGGCTTTCGGACAAGCAGGGAGGATGCGCACGCGCGGCCTCCGGCATGCCTATGCTCCAGTTCTCGTTGGTATCAATGCTTGGACTTGTTGACGACGGAGTGCTGACAATAGAGCGTGTAGCCGAACTAATGTGCCACCGGCCGGCTATGCTTTTTGACGTCCGTGAGCGAGGATTTATACGCAAGGGATACAAAGCCGACATCGTAATCGTCCGACCTGACCGCCCTTGGACGGTGACAGAAGACGCCATACAGAGCAAATGCGGATGGAGCCCTATGACAGGGCACACGTTCAACTGGCGCGTGGAACACACTTTCTGCAACGGGCGCCACATTCTTGACGGCGAACGTTTCGACGATACTTACCGAGGAGAAGAGGTCGTTTTCAGATAAGACAAGCCTCCTCCGGAAACGTAAACAGCCATTGCCTATAGCCCCAACAACCGCATAAACCGATAACCGTAACAATAAATGATAGCCCGAATATTCGTATACCTGCTACTGTTCATTACCCTACCCGACCTTTATCTCGACCGTCGTTTCCTCAAGAAACGTACACGTTACCTATGGTGGCAACGCGTATTATGGTGGCTGCCGGGGGCATTCATGTTCGCTTACACGATTTTTCTTGCCACAAGCCGCAACTTCGCGCCTGACACATTGGCCTTACTGCACATCTATCTACTGCTTTTAGGCGTACTAATAACCCCTAAATTCATTTTTGCCCTTTGCTCGTTCCTTGGATGGGCACACTGCCGTTACCACCACACACGCAACAACTGGGGCAATCTTGTAGGCCTCGTACTGGCACTGGCGGTCGACGTTGCCGTAATATATGGCGGTACTTTAGGGTTCAGGAAACTTGACATCCGCCATGAGGATTATTACTCTTCCGAGCTGCCTGCCGCCTTCGACGGCTACAAGATCGTACAATTCAGTGACGCACATGTAGGCACTTATGGTACTGTATACGCCAACGTACTTGAAAAAGCGATAGACTTAATCAATGCGCAAGACGCAGACATGGCCGTATTTACCGGCGATCTGCAAAACATGGAACCGAAAGAGCTCTATCCGTTCATGCAGACTCTTAGCCGGGTAACGGCCAAAGACGGGGTGTTTTCCGTCCTTGGCAACCACGACTACTCCGGATATATCGACGCGCCAAGTGCTGTAAAGGTGGCTAACGAGCGTGAACTGATAAGCCTGCAACGGCAGATGGGCTGGGACTTGCTGTTAAACGAGCACCGCGTAATACGGCGTGGCAACGACTCGATAGTAATTGCCGGAATGGAGAATGACGGCGGCAAACGCTTCCCGCAGAAAGGAGACGTAAAGAAATCCCTTGCCGGAGTGAAGTCAAACGCTTTCGTAATAATGCTTGAACACGACCCTTCATCATGGCGAAAGAAAATCTTGCCACAAAGCAAGGCACAACTGACGCTAAGCGGACACACGCATGCCGGACAGCTTGAAGTATTCGGACTGTCGCCCGCAGCGTTTAATTATAAAGAGTGGTTTGGCATGTACTACGACGGAGAACGTGCCCTGAACGTATCCGCAGGCATGGGAGGTTTCGTCCCGTTCAGGCTCGGCGCGAGCAACGAGATTGTCGTTATAACGCTGCACAAGAAGTAGCAGACAAGACACCAGCAGACAAGCAGACGAGGAAATTTGCATTTTCAGTGATTAATCCCGAATAAACAATAGTTTATGCAAATCTCCTCGTCTGCTTGTCTGCTGGTGTCTTGTCTGCTAAAAGTCTGTCTCCCGTCTGCTAATATACTTATTTATATTTCTCGTCCAGCCCGTCATGGATTTCCTTGTAGCTTTCTTCCATCAGGCGGCTGATGTTGTCCGCGCCCTGTGATTGCGGATATATAGGCGCATGGATTGTAAGAGTCAGCTTGTGGCGGTGTACCCAATACCATTTGCTTGTACGCGGCATAACGTCAAACGAGCCGTTGATTGTCAGCGGCACTACGGGCAACTGCAGTTCATCTGCCAGCATAAAGGCGCCCCGCTTGAATGCTGTCATACGGCCGTTGTACGTGCGCGAGCCTTCAGGAAACACCACAACGCTCATGCCTTCCTTCAAAGTGAGACGCGCCTTGTCGTAAGATGCCTTGATTTTTTTCGGTCCGCGCCTGTCTACGAATATCTGGTGAGACTTTTCGCAGGCGTAACCAACAAACGGAATTTTACGCAACTGCTGCTTCATCATCCACTTGAAGTTACGGCGAAGATGGCCGAAGATAAGGAAGATGTCGAACGCTCCCTGGTGATTGCTTACGAACACGTATGACTCTCCATGCTTAAGATTCTCGCGTCCGATGACTTCAACGGGCAGGAACAGCACCTTCAACACCCACGTCGACCAGATTACGGGCGGATAATAGCCCCAGAAATGCCCGTTGCCAAAGATACAACCGATACTTGTCGTCACCGCCGTGAGCAGCGTAAGCACGATGATGATAGGCAGGGCGATAATGATTTGATAAATACGGTATAAGTATTTCATAATTCAAAATGCATAATTCATTGGTATAACCACAATCTACAATGATAAGTTTCAGCACACAACCGGCGTCGGTCTCATTGTTAATTGATTTTAGGATACTTTCTCGTCCATCCGTCCCAACGCAGGCGCATAACCCCGAAGAACGCCTCGCCGAATATGCCTCCGCTCATCTTCGACACTCCCTCGCGGCGGTTGACGAATATCACGGGCACTTCCTTGATTTTGAAACCTATCTTGTAAGCGGTGTATTTCATTTCAATCTGGAAGCCGTAACCCTTGAAACGGATTTTGTCAAGCTCTATCGTCTCAAGCACTTTACGGCGGTAACACTTGAATCCGGCCGTTGTGTCATGCACCTTGAAACCTGTAACGAGCCTGACGTATTGCGACGCAAAGTAGCTCATCAGCACTCGGCCTATGGGCCAGTTGACCACGTTGACTCCGCTGACGTAACGCGAACCGATGGCAACATCATACCCTTCGTCATGACATGCTGCGTAAAGGCGCGGCAGGTCGTTGGGGTCATGGCTGAAGTCGGCGTCCATCTCGAACACATAGTCATAGCCATGGGCCAGCGACCACTTGAATCCTGTGATGTATGCCGTGCCCAATCCCTGCTTGCCGCTACGCTCGATGATGAACAGACGGTCGCCGAACTCGCCGTCAATCAGGCGATGAACGATACCGGCAGTGCCGTCAGGCGAGCCGTCGTCAATCACAAGGATATGAAAACACTTTTCCAACGAGAACACGGCACGGATTATCTTCTCAATATTCTCCTTCTCGTTATATGTCGGGATTATTACAATACTGTCGCTTTTGTTCATGGCTGCTGCTTTATTCACGCGTGTTTTGTTTCTGCAAAAATAGTATTTTTATTTCATATTAAATACAATCAGGCCCCATAAATTCAACATTTTAGGAATATACATACAGTCTGCCAGCAGATTAGATATATGGAATGATTGTTTACTACAACATTGGTTGCCATACTCCCCGACTTCTATCGAATTGCGATATGCCGCCTTTCACCTTCCAAAAGGCCGTCTATTAGAGCACAATTGATGGCTTTTTGGAAGGTGAAAGACGGCATATTGGAAAGCCATTGATTATCAACGGATTACAAACATGCCAAAAACAGCCTTGAAAGCATGCGTGAAGCGTGCCGAAAAAAGGCGAGGAAACGCCTGCGCCGAACACACTGGCACGCAACAAACTAAAGTCTTTTATATATTTTACAAATGCCATTGCCTTCTTACTTTTTGACAGTTAAAAGTACAGCTCACAGCATTCCGGCATGCCGAAATGCAATTTTAACGGTTGCGAACAGCGCAAAACGCTTTCATTATGACGTCCGACAGTGTTTAAATTTTCCTTCGTTTTTCTTGCTGTTCTTATTCAAAAGCACTATCTTTGCAAAGATGGTTTCACTCCATATATTATATAACGGCCTTCATAAGGCAAAGGGCCTGACTGAGGCCGGCGTTTGTTAATGATAAATTTAAACTGAAAACATAAAATATCCGATTTTGAGCTATGGCGAAAACAAGACAGATTATCGAGTGCGTTCCCAACTTCAGCGAGGGACGCGACATGGCCGTTATCAAACAGATAACCGACGAAATCGAGGCGTGTGAGGGTGTACGCCTGCTTGATGTTGACCCCGGCGAGGCTACCAACCGCACCGTTGTCACCTTCGTGGGCGAACCCGAGGCAGTAGTAGAGGCTGCGTTCAGGGCAGTAAAGAAGGCCGGCGAGGTGATAGACATGCGCCACCACCACGGTGAGCACCCGCGTATCGGCGCCACTGACGTGCTGCCCCTTGTGCCCGTAAGCGGCATAACGCTTGAGGAGTGCGCACAGCTGGCACGTAAACTGGCCGAGCGTATCGCTACGGAAACGGGCATTCCGTGCTACTGCTACGAGGCGGCGGCACTGAAACCCGAGCGCCGCAACCTGGCCGTATGCCGCGCGGGCGAGTATGAGGCGATACCTGAGAAGCTGGCAGACCCGGCCAAGGCTCCTGACTTCGGCGCACGTCCTTACGACGAGAGCATAGCACGCACGGGCTGCACGGTAGTCGGCGCGCGCGACTTCCTTATCGCCGTAAACTTCAATCTCAACACTACATCAACACGACGCGCCAACGCCATAGCATTCGACGTGCGCGAAAAGGGCCGTCCTGAACGTATCGGCAACCCCATAACGGGCGAGATTCGCCGCGACGAGAACGGCAAACCCGTGATGATTCCGGGCACGCTCAAGGGCACGAAAGCTATCGGATGGTACATCAAGGAATACGGCATTGCGCAGGTTTCGATGAACATCACCGACATCAACGCAACCCCGCTGCACGCCGCTTTCGACGAAGTGTGCCGCTGTGCTGAGGCCCGCGGAGTGCGTGTTACGGGCACGGAGATTGTAGGATTGGTGCCCGAACGCGCGCTGATTGACGCCGGCAAGCACTTCCTGCGCAAGCAACACCGCTCTACGGGAATACCCAAGGAGGATATTCTCGACATCGCCATAAAGTCGATGGGACTGTCTGACCTGCGTCCGTTTGAACCTAAGGAGAAGGTAATAGAATACCTGCTCGACGCCGGCAAGGACGGCGCAGACAAGCTGACGGCACTCACCGTTAAGGGGTTTGCCGACGAAACACTGCGTGAGTCGCCTGCTCCCGGCGGTGGTTCGGTAGCCGCTTACATGGGCGCTCTTGGCGCCGCGTTAGGCACAATGGTGGCTAACCTGTCGGCACACAAGCCCGGATGGGACGACCGTTGGGAGGAGTTTAGCCGTTGGGCGGACAAAGGCGTTGAGCTTGAAGCCGAGCTGCTGCACCTCGTCGACGAGGATACGGAGGCTTTCAACCGCATAATGGCAGCCTTCGGAATGCCCAAGAACACTGACGAAGACAAGCGCCTGCGCTCCGAAGCCATACAAAAGGCTACGCTGTTTGCCGCCCAGGTACCCCTCGAAACGATGAAGGCATCGTTCAAGGCATTCGAAATCTGCAAGGCGATGGCCGAGACAGGCAATCCCAACAGCGTGTCAGACGCCGGCGTCGGCGCCCTGGCTGCTCGCGCGGCAGTGCTCGGAGCCGGCCTCAACGTCAAAATCAACGCCTCTTCTTTAAAAGACAAGGCGCAGGAAGAAGCCCTCATCAACGAGGCCAACAACCTGATGGCTGAGGCCGATAAGGCTGAACGCGAGGTAATGGAGATAGTGGAAAAGTTAATTCATAATTAATAATAAGTAGTTAAAGTAGTTAGAGTAGTCAGAGTAGTTAAAGTCAATACCTTTTCAGATAATGTCAAGACAACACCCAACAAGGGTAATGACTTTAACTACTTAGCGACCGTAGGGAGCGTTAACTACTTTAACTCCTTTAACTACAAAATTCAAAATACAATGACAAAAGAAGAATTTGCAGCTGACATTCGCGCGGGAATACCCGACATGTTGCCGGAACCGATGCCATATGACACCGAAATCAACCATGCGCCTAAGCGCAAGGATATACTTACAAAAGAAGAAAAGAAGCTGGCGTTGCGCAACGCCTTGAGGTATTTTCCCAAGAAATTCCATGCCACATTGGCGCCTGAGTTCGCCGAAGAGCTTGAGAAGTACGGCCGCATTTACATGTACCGCTTCCGCCCGAGGTACGAGATGTATGCACGCCCGATTGACGAATACCCGCACAAGTCGCTCCAGGCGGCGGCAATCATGCTGATGATACAGAACAACCTGAACCCTGCCGTGGCGCAACATCCGCACGAACTCATCATTTACGGCGGCAACGGAGCAATCTTCCAGAACTGGGCGCAATATCGCCTGACGATGAAATACCTCAGCGAAATGACCGACGAGCAGACCCTCGTGATGTACTCGGGCCATCCGCTCGGCCTCTTCCCGTCGCATAAGAACGCTCCGCGCGTTGTCGTAACAAACGGTATGGTAATCCCGAACTACTCTAAGCCCGACGACTGGGAGCGCATGAACGCCCTCGGTGTGAGCCAATACGGACAAATGACGGCCGGTTCCTATATGTACATCGGCCCGCAGGGAATTGTCCACGGCACGACAATCACCGTGATGAACGCCGCCCGCATGCAACTCAAGAAGCAGCCGGGACGCAAGGATATACACGGAATGCTGTTCGTTTCGTCGGGTCTTGGCGGCATGTCAGGCGCACAGCCTAAGGCCGGAAACATAGCTGGCGTTGTCAGCGTGGTGGCTGAAATCAATCCGCTTGCAGCCCAGAAACGCTATGACCAGGGATGGGTTGACGAGCTGCACACAAGTCTTGACGAGCTTATTCCGTCCGTCCGCAAGGCCGTTGAGGAGCGTAAGACGGTGTCGATGGCTTACGTCGGCAACGTGGTTGACCTCTGGGAACGCCTCGCCGAGGAAAATATAAAGGTGGACTTGGGTAGCGACCAGACCTCGCTTCACAACCCGTGGGCCGGCGGTTACTATCCTGTCGGCATGACGTTGGAAGAGTCAAAGAAGATGATGGCTGACGATCCGGATGAGTTCCGCAACCGTGTGCAGGCTTCATTGCGCCGCCAAGTGGCAGCCATCAACAAGCTGACGGAGCGCGGCATGTACTTCTTCGACTACGGAAACGCCTTCCTACTCCAGTCTGAACGTGCCGGAGCAGACATCATGTTGCCAGATGGCAGGTTCCGTTATCCGTCATACGTGCAGGACATCATGGGCCCGATGTTCTTCGACTACGGCTTTGGCCCGTTCCGTTGGGTCTGCACTTCAGGCAATCCTGACGACCTCGCTGTCACTGACCGCATAGCAGCTGAAGTACTGGAGGAAATCAAGAAAACCGCACCCGAGGAAATACAAGGACAGATGGACGACAACATCCATTGGATAAAAGAGGCCGGACGCAACCACCTTGTGGTAGGTTCGCAGGCACGAATACTTTACGCTGACGCTGAGGGACGCACCAAGATAGCCCTTGCTTTCAATGAAGCCATCAAGCGTGGGGAAATCACCCGTCCCGTTGTTCTTGGCCGCGACCACCACGATGTGTCAGGAACCGACTCGCCGTTCCGCGAGACCAGCAACATATACGACGGCTCTCAGTTCTGCGCCGACATGGCTGTGCAGAACGTAATAGGCGACTCTTTCCGTGGCGCAACATGGGTTTCGCTGCACAACGGAGGCGGAGTCGGCTGGGGAGAGGTCATCAACGGCGGCTTCGGAATGGTTATTGACGGTGGCGAAGACAGTGAACGCCACATCCGTGAAATGCTGTTCTGGGACGTGAACAACGGCATAGCACGCCGTAGTTGGGCACGTAACGAAGGCTCAATGCACAGCATCGTGCGCGAGATGGAGCGCACACCAGGCCTTAAAGTGACAATGCCTAACCTGGTAGACGACAGCGTTATAAATGAAATTTTTTAATTGAGAATTAAGAGTTAAGAATTAAGAAAAATACTATTTACAGTAAAACAATCTGCAAGTCATGTTTTCTTAATTCTTAACTCTTAATTTTTAATTCACGAAGTGCGTTTTCTTAATTC